>Ga0256779_1000204_pt1 | contig 16450 bp, 13 predicted proteins | sample MC6MC0930MT_FD_186048 | JGI IMG/M metagenome (GOLD analysis project Ga0256779, IMG submission 186048) | Metatranscriptome of enriched soil aggregate microbial communities from Iowa State University, Ames, United States - MC6-MC0930-MT... | ecosystem: Environmental > Terrestrial > Soil >...
CTTACCAGGATTAATGTTTTCTTTATCGAAAAATATTTCATTAAAAATTAGGAGTATGGTGGAATAAGAAACCACCTTCAATCAGCATTAAAACTAAAAAGTAAATAATAAAGATAAATGTTACTGTTAGCGAAAGCTGCAATCCAAGTTTTTCGTATTTAAGGTGCATAAAATATGCAACAATATAAAATGCTTTTAATAAGGTTAAAGCGATATAAACAAAGTTACCAACCGCATGAGACATATAGTGATTTGGTAAAACCCAAAGTGCTATGATAAATTCAATTACAGTAATCGCTAATAATATTCCAAAAACCTTCCAGATTTTTCCTTTGCTTAGGCCAACATGTTCATCATGACCCTCTGTATGTGCGTGATTTTCTGACATAATAATATCTTGTAAATTAATTAAACCAAATAGAAGAATGTAAATACAAATACCCACACTAAATCTACGAAGTGCCAGTATAAACCAACTTTTTCAACCATCAAATAGTGACCTCTTTTTTCGAAAGTTCCATTAATAGTCATTATTAAAATGATAATGTTAATTATAACACCACTAAATACGTGAAATCCGTGGAAACCAGTAATTGTGAAGAATAAGTTTGAAAACTGCTGAGCTGATACAAGAGAAACATCACCAGAAAACAAATGTTTTAAAGTTTCCATTGGAGGAATTTTACCCCAACCAAAACCTTCATGGAATAAGTGAGTCCACTCTAAAGCCTGACAGCCTAAGAACATAAAACCACCAATGATGGTTGCAATCATCCAGCCGATTACTTCTTTTTTTGAGTTTCTATGACCAGCTTCTACCGCTAATACCATAGTTACAGAACTCATAATCAAAATGAATGTCATGATACCCACGAATACTAAAGGCGCTCCGTGATCCATAACACCGGGGATTGATTGGAAAACCAAATCCGGATCAGGCCATGTTAATTTAGAAAAACGCTGAGCACCGTAGTATATCAACAGCGAAGAAAATGTAAAAGCATCTGATAAGAGGAAAAACCACATCATGATTTTACCATATTCTACCGACCAAGGCGAACGACCACCACTCCATGGTCCTGTTTTAACGTGATCTAATTGTGATACTGAATTCATTTGGAAATAGTATAATAGTTTGTTAACAAATTTAACGGTTCAAAAGTAAAAAAACATACAGATATATCCATAATATATCTATAAAATGCCAAAAAATAGAGGTTATTTCCATACGGAATTTATTTTTCGACAAAGGAATATTCTTATAGCTTCCCACTAAACTGCTGATTATAAAACCTAAACCAGCAATAATGTGAAATAAGTGCATCAACGGAACTACGTATATAAATGATATTGCAGCATTGTTTCCTACAAGTGTTGCACCTGTTTTTACCATGCTTCCCCATGCCACAAACTGCATAAAGCCGAAACCGAAAGCTAAAATCATCGTTAACCACAACATTTTGCGTTGTAATTGGAAATTCAATTTTCTTAAAGCTCTTGATGCTAAAGTTAAGGTTATGCTACTGGCAATTATAATAAGTGTGCTGTAAATAAATGCATCAGGCAGAACCAAACCGTGTCCTTTACCTTTAGAAGCAGCAAAAACCAAATAATAACTGGTAAAGCCACCAAACATAATGGTAGATGAAACGACAAAAAGCCAGACAATAAATTTCTTTGGCCTTGGGTCGAATATATCTTGTGTGTTTTCCATTGTTAAAATCATAAATAATTATTTTGCAATAAAATCAAATAATAATACCAACTGTACAGCGGGTATGTAAAAAAATGAACAGAACATTACTTTTTTAGCGTCAATAAGTTCTCTATTAACCAATAATTTAAAAGCTAAATAGCTAAAAATTGCACCAGCAATTATTGAAATTCCTGCGATAAAATAACCTCCAAAACCATAAAATGTTGGCAACAAACTTATTGGTATTAAAATCAGTGTGCTTATAAAAGTAAATAATGCTGAAGCTTTGTCTCTTTTTTTAGTCGGTAGCAATCTAAAACCAGCTTTTTTATAGTCATCATCCAAAACCCAAGCGATAGCCCAGAAATGAGGAAACTGCCAAACAAACTGAATTAAAAACAATATAACAGCTATCTTATAATCAATATCTAAAAACAAATCAGATTTCAAACTACCAAATGCAGCCAAATAACCAATAAGTGGTGGTAAAGCTCCAGGAATTGCCCCAACGAAAACCGCAATTGGCGATTTACGTTTTAGTGGCGTATAGGCAAACGCATAAAGTAAAATAGAAAACACAGATAATAAACCCGTTTCTAAGTTAAGATGCCCTAAAAGCCATGTTCCTAAAAACGCCATAAAAACACCTAGAACTAAACCTTGCCCGGTTGTCATTCTACCAGCTGGCATTGGTCTGTCTTTAGTCCTGCTCATTAACTTATCCAAGTCAACTTCAATAATCTCATTAAAGCAATTTGCTGCAGCAGTAACCAGAAATCCACCAGCAATTAATATCAGCCAATTTTGCCAATCAATTGAAGGAATATTTCCTCTACCAACTTGCATTTTCTGACCAATTAAAAATGAAATTGATGCAGAAAACACTACCGTAAACGATAGTCTGAACTTAACAAGCTTTGAAAAATCTGAAAAAAAATGCTTCAATTTTCTTTATTATTATTGTTTATATGTCTTTGTTCGGTAAACCAACAAATACAAATAGAATTGTAAACTAAAAAGCATTGTAGAAAACAAAATATGCAATGCCTGTGCTACTGGTGGTAATGATATGTATGCTAAAGCGAACCCACTCAACATTTGGATTGCTAACGTAAGTAAGATAAACCTCGCTGTTAATAAGGGTGCTGCCTTTCCACTAAACCTATCAATTACCATTTTATAGATAACACCGTTTGCAATTACCACCAGTATAGCAAAATCTCTGTGGTAAGAAAACACCTCACCAACTTTCGAAATCCAACTATCCCGAGCGGCGAAAGATTTTGCAATACCATCTATCGCTTCTCTAACCTCTGTTCCTAATATAATTTGTGCAATACTTACAGCAAGTGTAAAAAACAAAAAACCTTTTAACCAAGCAATGCGATACATAATTACCGATGGCTCTTTATGTAATTGTTTGGCATAACTATAAGTATAAATAGAAATGGCCAAAATAACCAGTGCTAAAAGCATATGAACCGTTACTACCCACTGCATTAAATTAGTTGATACAACTATAGAACCCAACCATGCTTGATAACCTACAACAAATATATTGAGTATGCTTAACACAATAATTCGTTTAGCTGATTTTCTATAAGTGAAAGAATAAATCGCAGTTAGTAATAAAAAAATACCGGCTAATGCTCCCGCTAAACGATTGATATATTCTGTCCAGGTTTTTGCAGGATTAAATTCTTCAGGAACCGTTATTGATTTATCATGTCTGATACTGTCTGCAAGTTCCTTCTTGCCCATCCTATCAAGGTACTTTGCAAATTTTGCGTTTTTCTTCAATCTACCCGCAACGTACTTTTCTTTGTAATCTGCCGGAAGTTGAGAAACGTCAGTAGGTGGAATATATCTATCAAAACACTTTGGCCAATCAGGACAACCCATGCCAGAACCAGTACTGCGTACAATACCACCGGCAAGTATAACCAATAACGTAACGATAATGGTTATTAAGTTTATTCTGATAAAACGTTGTTCTGATCTGCTGATCATATCTATTTTAAGATGAAAAGGGTATCCGGATAAGCAGAAACTTAATCAGATACCCTTTAAAATTTGTCAAAGCTATCTAACTAGCCCTTATTTTCTGTCACAGGATTGGCAGTTTCCCAATCTTGTTGTATTTTCTCTGCTTCAGTATTTCCTTCAAAATCATGAGGCAAGTTCGATCTCATTGTTTGAGAGAAAGGAACAGTTTGAGGGATAAAATCTTCGTCATGACCAGGTTTACTGTAGTCATATGGCCATCTGTAAACTGTCGGAATTTCTCCTGGCCAGTTTCCATGAAGGTGCTCAACAGGTGCAGTCCACTCTAATGTATTTGATTCCCAAGGATTTTGAGGCGCTACTTTACCTTTATAGATTGAGTAAAAGAAGTTCCATAAAAACGCCACTTGAGCCAATGCCGCCATAATAGCTGCCCATGTTACAAATACGTTAACCGTTAGCCATTTTTTCATGAATTCGAATTCAGTGAATGCATAGTAACGACGAGGAACACCATCTAAACCTAAGAAGTGTAATGGGAAGAATACCAAGTATGCTGCAATAAAAGTTAACCAGAAGTGTAAGTATCCTAATTTAGCGTTCATCATACGTCCAAACATTTTTGGATACCAGTGATAAACACCAGCAAGCATACCAAAGATAGCTGCAGAACCCATTACTAAGTGGAAGTGAGCTACTACAAAATATGTATCGTGTAAGTTAATATCTAACGATGCATTACCTAAGAATAATCCAGTTAAACCACCAGAGATAAAGAATGAAACTAAACCAATAGCAAATAACATTGCAGGGGTGAAACGAATGTTACCTCTCCATAATGTGGCTAAATAGTTAAATGTTTTTACAGCTGATGGAACCGCAATAATTAATGTTGTAATCATAAATACACCACCCAATAATGGATTCATACCCGTTACAAACATATGGTGACCCCAAACGATAAACGAAAGTACTGTAATACCAATTAATGAATAAACCATCGCATGGTAACCGAAAATTGGTTTACGTGAATTTACCGAGATAACCTCTGATGAAATACCTAAGGCTGGCATAATTACGATATATACCTCTGGGTGACCTAAGAACCAGAATAAGTGTTGCCATAAAATTGGAGAACCACCTTCATTTGGTAATACATTAGTACCCATAACAATATCAGACAAATAGAAACTTGTTCCGAAACTACGGTCGAATACTAAAAGTACAACACCTGCAACTAATACAGGGAAAGATAAAATACCTAAGATTGCGGTTAAGAAGAATGCCCAGATTGTTAATGGCATTTTCCAAAGGTCCATACCTTTAGTACGCATATTTAATATTGTACTTACATAGTTAATACCACCCATTAATGATGATGCTACGAAAAGTACCATACTAATTAACCACATCGTCATACCCATTCCAGAACCTGGAATTGCTGTTGGCAGTGCTGATAATGGAGGATAAACTGTCCAACCGCCAGATGCCGGTCCTGTTTGTATGAAGAATGAAGCCATCATGATCACACAAGCTGTAAAGAAAAACCAGTATGAAAGCATGTTTAAGAATGGCGAAGCCATATCTCTTGCTCCAATTTGTAATGGAATTAATAAGTTACTAAAAGTACCGCTTAATCCTGCAGTTAATACAAAGAATACCATGATGGTACCGTGAATAGTAACCAATGCTAGATAAAAATCAGATTTAATACGACCACCTTCTGCCCATTTACCTAAAAATGTTTCTAAAAAAGGGAAGCTTTTATCTGGCCATGCTAATTGAATACGGAATAGGATTGATAGACCCATTGCAATAACCGCCATAATAATACCGGTTACTAAAAATTGCTTCGCAATCATTTTGTGGTCCATACTGAAGATGTACTTTGAAATCAAAGTTTCCTTATGGTGCCCGTGATCAGCGTGATCGTGATTGTGTTCGTCGTGTAATGCTATTGTTGACATAATTCTTTTCGCTCTTCGGTATATTATTTATTTAAAGCCATTTGGTTTGTTGAAACAGCTGCAGAATCTGTAGCTGTTGAATCTGAACCTGATTCTACAGGTGCAGGTGCCACTGGCAAATTAAATTGCTTTCTTAAATCATCGTTTAAGTAAGGTTTTTGCTCTGCAATCCACTCATCATATTCTTTTTGAGTTACTACACGTACAACTTTCTGCATGTTATAGTGACCAGAACCGCAAATTTTTGCGCAGTAGAATAAATATTTGAAGTTTGGATCGTTAGTTTTTTGCTGCATCTCTGCAGTTGTAATTGTTGGTGTAAATTCAAAGATAGTTTGCATACCTGGTACAGTGTTTAATTGTACTCTAAAGTGTGGCATGTAAAAACTGTGAATAACATCCTTACTCATTAATAGTAACTTAACTGATTTTCCTACAGGAATAACCATTTCGTCAGCCATTAAATCATCACGAGATTTTAAATCTTTAAAATCAATACCTAAAGTATTTGTAGCAGTCGTTAATTTATAGTTTTTATGTCCAACAACACCATCAGCTCCTGGGTAACGAATAGACCATTTGAACTGCTCTGAAGTAACCTCAATCTGAAGTGGTTTATTGTTAGGGTCTTCAACTTTGTAAAAGATAGATCTCCAGGTTAAGAAACCCATTAACACCAATACCGTTAAAACTAATGCCGGAACAATTGTCCAGATTTTTTCGATTGTATTGTTATGTGGATAGTAGTATGCCTTTCTTTTAGCAGAATATTTATACAAATAAGAGAATCCGAACAATAAGATGTGCGTTACAACAAAAACGATGGTTGTAATAATCAACGTTAAGTTAAACATCTCATCAATACGTTTTCCGTGTACTGATGCTGCATCAGGTAATAACATTGCACCGTGCACTGTATATTCCCAATACACACCGTATAATCCTAAAACTAAGAATAATGCAAATAAACTTGCATGTACTCTATTCCAGTTAATACCTACAGGTTTACCTTGTGCTTCGCGGCTTAATTCATAAACTCTAATGGCTTTACCCACAATTGCAATGAATAAACATATGGCAAGGAATACCAGTACGTAAAAAATTACTGATTTATAAACCTCTCCCATATCAACTTTCGGTGCCGCGGCAGCACCTGCTGCTGCATCTTGCGCAAATACGCTCGTGTTTGCAAAAACAGTAAGTAATACTGCTAAAGCTGCGGTCGTTTTATTCGTGATAAACTTTCTTAAACTCATTTTCTTAAAAGTAGTACTCTGTACTTCTATATAATAATTAAATATTCGCTATTCTAAACATCAATTAAAGCTGATGATGCAAGCTTTCTTGTAATAAAGGGTGATTCTTAGCAATTAATGGTTTTTTGCTTAAGTTACTTAAAACCGTAAAGGTAAATAATCCTACGAAACCAATTGCAGTACCAATCTCAACAATACCAAATCCATTGTGTCCATCTTCTACTGCACCCGGCATAATCATTTGATAATAATCTACCCAATGACCAAGTAAAACTACGATTGAAACAAATAATAATTTAACATCAGTTCTCTTATTATCTCTGTCCATTAATAATAATACCGGAGCAAGGAAGTTCATTGCAAGGTTTAAGAAAAACCAAAACTTGTAATATTCAAATCGTTTGTAGAAGTATACCGTTTCCTCTGGCATGTTTGCATAGTAAATTAATAAGAACTGTGCAAACCATACGTAAGTCCAAAAGATTGAGAAACCAAAAATAAACTGACCTAAGTTATGTAAGTGGCTATTGTTAACCCATTGCATGTAACCAGCTCTTCTTAATAAAATGATGATAATTGCAATTGTTGCTAAACTACTAACCCACATTGCTGCGAAGTTATACCAACCAAACATAGTTGAAAACCAGTGTGCTTCTAAAGACATGATGGTATCAAAAGCAAAAATTGGAGTGGTAAAGCCGTAAATTACTAAGAAGATACAAGCATTTTTAAAACTCTTTCTGTATGAATTTAAACCGCCAGCCAAATCTTCATTATATGAAAATTTAACAAACATTATTGCGAAGATGCTATAAACACCTAAGAATAATACTTGGCGACCTAAAAAGAAAGGTACATTTAAGAAAACTGATTTACCAGCAATTAGCGCATCGTAATTAGGGCTATTTGGGTCAGTTAAACCATCAGCATGCCAATGGTGATATAAATTATGTGTGTATAAACCTGCAGAAATAATAACAACAAGTATTACAGCAGCAATAGGCAACGTTTTTGCCATCGCTTGCGGTACACGTAAAATCGAAGCAGACCATCCTGCCTGAGCAACAAATTGAACAGCAAGGAAAAACATACCAGACATACAAACGCATGCAAAGTAATATCCCATAAGCAACAGGTTGGCAAAAGTACGCTCGTGCATTACTTTATCACCAGCGATAAAACCATAAGCAATAGCAAGTACGCCTAAAGCTATACCAACTAAACTTAATGTTTTTACTTTTCCTGTAAACTCAAATTGTTCACTAAAATTAATATTGTGAGTTCCCATTTATATTCTGCTTTACTTATTGTCCTTTTTGTAATTGTTGAACATACAACACAACTTTCCAACGATCTGTTGGTGTGATTTGCGAAGCATGCGAGCCCATGTTATTTACACCGTAAGTAATAGTGTGGTAAATTTTACCTGCGGTTAAATCTGCCATGTTACCACCTCTTGATGAAGCACCAGTTTGATAAGCAGGAACACCAGTAAATTTTTCAATTTTAACTAAGTGACCTTGTCCATCGCCCTTTTCACCATGACACGGAGCACAGAAAACAACAAATGAATGTTTACCTTCTGCAAGAGTAGTGCTATCAGCAACTAATGGATTAACCATTTTAGCTCCAGCTTCGTTATATCCTTCTAAAGTATTAGGATAAACATCATACTCTGTAAAACCTACTGGTTTGGTATTTGCAGGGGGTAACTGCGCAGTTTTACCATCCTTAAAGTTTTTGTTTGGTTGATCCGGATTGTAAGCAATCGGATCATACATGTTCCTGGCGTATTCTAAACCAGTACTGCGTTTATCTCTACAAGCCGAAAAAGTAGCTGCAAAAGCGATAGCTAAAAACGCGGCATAAACAAATTTATTCTTATTCATAGCTAATGTACTTCCTTTCATTATACTTTACTTCTAAAGCACCTGCATCTTTTAATAAACCATCAATTACAGTGTGCGATGCGTTTTCGTGTGCATCAATAGCAATCACAAAACGATCATCAGTAGCTCGTAAATCCATTACTCTTGGCGATCTGCCCGGAAATAAATGGGTTGATGCATAATAAGTTAAAACCATACCGAAAGCACAGAATAATACTGTTAATTCGAACATTATCGGAATAAAATCCGGTAATGCAAATGATGGTTTACCACCAATATTTACTTTCCAATCGATAACTGCACAAAAATAAATCAAAGCAAAAGCTGCGCAAGTTCCAGTAATACCAAAGCAAAACGCTGCGATATCGATTCTCGATCTTTGAATTCCTAATTTGGCTTCTATTCCGTGTATAGGCATTGGAGTGTATACATCATAAATACTGATGTTATTTTCCTGAAGTTTCTCGATGCCATGCATCATTTCATCAGGGTCGCCAAAGCTGCCTAAAATATATTTGATATCACTCATTGTTATATTTTTGCGTAATCTTCTTGTTTAACACTATCAAATTTCTCTAAAGATTCTATGTACTCAGCTACATATTCTTTATTCTCATGACCCTCTTTAATCTGTTTCATTTTCGCTTGCTCACTTGCAGTTTTTAATAATAATTTAACCTCTGCAATAGCAATTGATGGTAATACTCTTAAGAATAATAAGAACAAAGTAAAGAATAGTCCGATTGAACCTACGAATACACTGATATCAACCCATGTTGGATAAAACATTGCCCAACTTGAAGGAATATAATCGCGGTGTAGTGAAGTAACGATAATTACGAAACGCTCGAACCACATACCCACGTTTACAACGATTGATAAAATCCAGGTAGCTTTAATGCTTAAACGAATCTTTTTAAACCATAACAACTGTGGTGAGATTACGTTACAAGTCATCATCATCCAGTACGACCACCAGTAAGGACCAGTTGATCTGTTGATGAAGGCATATTGCTCATACTCAGAACCTGAATACCAAGCGATGAAAAACTCAGTTAAGTAAGCAACACCTACGATTGAACCTGTTAGGATGATGATTTTATTCATCGACTCAATATGGAACATGGTGATGTAGTTCTCTAAACCTAAAACTTTACGAGCCACCAATAATAAGGTTAGTACCATCGCGAAGCCTGAGAAAATCGCACCAGCAACGAAGTAAGGAGGAAAAATTGTAGTATGCCATCCCGGAATTACTGATGTTGCAAAGTCCATTGATACAATAGTATGTACCGAAAGTACTAGTGGTGTAGATATACCTGCTAAGATTAATGATACCGCCTCGAAACGTTGCCAGGTTTTAACACTTCCAGTCCAGCCGAAAGAGAAAATAGAATAGATTTTCTTACGTGTACCTTCAGCACGGTCGCGGATTGTAGCAATATCTGGCAATAAACCTGTGTACCAGAATAATAATGATACAGAGAAATAAGTTGAGATTGCAAACATATCCCATACCAATGGTGAGTTAAAGTTTACCCAAAGTGATCCAAACTGATTTGGTAAAGGTAAAACCCAATATGCTAACCATGGACGACCCATGTGAGAAACTACATAAGTAGCTGCGCAGATTACGGCAAAGATAGTCATCGCCTCTGCTGAACGGTTAATAGAGTTACGCCAGTTTTGACGGAAGAGTAATAATACCGCCGAGATAAGCGTTCCGGCGTGACCAATACCTACCCACCATACGAAACCGGTGATATCCCAAGCCCATCCAACTGTTTTATTTAAGCCCCATGCACCGATACCATTCCAAAAAGTGTAACTAACAGCTACTACCCAAAGTAATGCACCTAATGCTGAAACGATGAAACCAATCCACCAAGCTTTATTCGGCTTGTTCTCTACCGGCATTAAAATATCATCCGTAATTTTTGCGTACGTGATATTATCGCCGGTAATTAATGGTTCTCTAAGTATTGATTCGTTATGTCCTGACATAATTTGTATTTTCTTTATACTAAAGCTTACGCTTGTACTGTTGTATCTGTATTTCTAATTTTTGTCATATATCCGATACCTGGTTTCACGTTGATTTCTTCTAAAACGTAGTAGATACGCTCAGAACGTAAAGCTTTTGAAACCTCTGAATTAGGATCATTTGCATCACCAAAAATGATTGCATTTGCTGAACAAGCTTCCTGACAAGCCATTTTAATATCGCCATCTTTTAATGGGCGTTTCTCAATTTTAGCTTGTAATTTACCTGCCTGGATACGTTGAACGCACATAGAGCATTTTTCCATAACACCACGTGAACGTGTAGTTACATCAGGGTTTAAAACTAATTGAGTAAACTCGTTATTTAAATAGTTATCGAAACGTGAATCATTCCAGTAGTTAAACCAGTTAAAACGACGTACTTTATATGGACAGTTGTTTGCACAGTAACGAGTACCTACACAACGGTTATAAGCCATTTGGTTTAAACCATCTGATGAGTGTACTGTTGCTAATACCGGACAAACTGTTTCGCAAGGTGCGTGGTCACAGTGTTGGCATAACATTGGTTGGTGAACAACAGAAACGTGATCTAAGTCTTCTAACTTAGCAATTTCTTTTTCTTTTGTTACATCACCAGTTGGAGTTTCGTAGCTGTAATAACGGTCGATACGAATCCAGTGCATTTCACGACGACGGCGAACCTCATCACGACCTACAACCGGAATGTTGTTTTCTACGTTACACGCTACAACACAAGAACCACAACCCGTACAAGCATTCAAATCGATTGCCATAACCCAGCTGTTTCCTGGCTTTTCGTACTCATCCCAAAGGTCATAATTTTTATGATCTCCTTTGTGATTACCTGCTGAAGCATCTTTTAAATATTCTTTAAACGTAGCTTCTTTTATTACCGCACGACCTTCGAAAGAGTGGTGTGTCTGTGTTTGTGCTAATTCGTAAAAACCACCTGTTGGTGTAATAGTTACAGTTGTTGCATATTGCATTGTACCATTAATGAATGATACAAATGGGAAAGCATTTTTACCAACATCATTACCAGCTTTACCAACTTTAGTACGGCCATAACCTAAAGCGATTGAAGCTGTACCTTGTGCTTGTCCTGGTTGAATTAAAACTGGCAAGTCAACTGAATAACCGTTGCTACCTTTTACAGTTACAACATCAAATTCTTTAACTTTTAAAGTTTCAGCAAATTTAGGTGCAAGGGCAACATAGTTATCCCATGTTACTTTTGAAACCGGATCAGGTAATTCCTGTAAGAATGCGTTGTTAGCATTTTTACCATCCCTCATCGGTATGTTTTCGTAAACCTGTAATTGAATATCTTTTGATAATGCTTTGCTGCTGCTTAAGATTGAAGTTGCAACCTGAGCTAAAGATTGAGTGAATGAATAAGCTACAGCTGGTTTTGGTGCTACAGTTACAACACCTTTTTCTAAAACGTCCGACCAGGTTAAACCAATTGCAGGTAGCATTTTAGCTTCCCAGTTGCTACGAACAAACTGATAGTATTCTTTTACCGGAGCATCAGCCCAGGTTAATAAGCTTTCTTCTGCCTGACGGCTGTTGAATACCGGATTAATTGTTGGCTGAACGATTGAGTAATATCCTTCGTAAGCGTTTGCATCACCCCATGATTCTAAATAATTATGGTTAATTGCAATTGCATCACATAATGAAGCTGTTTCGTCTGCTCTATCAGCGAAAGAGATTTTAGCTGGAACGCTTTTTAAAGCTGATTCAAATTTCTTTGCATCTACGTAATCGTAAGCAGGGTTACTGTTTAAGAATAATACAGCACCAACTTCGCCACGACCCATTTCAGCAACTAAACCATTAAATTCAGCATCGTTACCTGCATATAAGAAACAAGGATTATCTAAATCGATGGTAGTACCATAACTTCCGATAGCAGCATTAATGGCGTTTACTAAAATTTGTGTAGAAACATCGTTTGAACCACAAACTACTAATGCTTTACCTTTACTTTGAACTAATTCTTTAGCTGCTAACTTAATTACTTTATCAGCAGTTGCATTATTCCCTAAAGTTCCACCTGGTAAAGATTGACCAGTAATTGCATTATATAAAGCAATTAACGCCGGACCTTCTTCTGATAATTTTACAGGAACACGAGTATCTGCGTTTGTACCAGTTAAGCTCATTCCACTTTCAAACTGAATGTGGCGGCTCATTTTTTTGCCTTCTAATGATTTATAGTTACGGTTAGCAGTATATTGAGAAGTAAATTCTTCACCGCTAATCCACGTACCTAAGAAATCGGCACCAAAACTTACAATTAAATCTGCTTTATTGAAATTGTATTTTGGTAAAACTGCTTTACCAAAGCTATTTTGATTAGCCTGAATGATACCTGTATAAGAAACGGCATCATACTGAACTAATTTAGCAGCAGGATATTTTGTTATAAATTGTGCTAAAACAGCATTCGTAGAAGGACTGTTAACTGTTGAAGCAACAATGCGGATTTTTTTACCTCCAGATTGTGCTTTTGCTAATTCACCTTTTACATAGCTATCAAGTTTAGCCCATGTAGTTTCTTCATTTTTAAGAACCGGTGCTTTTAATTTAGATACATCATATAAATCTAAAACAGAAGCTTGTGCTCTTGCATCAGTACCGCAATTAAATTCGCCCGCATTTGGATTTGGTTCGATTTTAATTGGACGACCTTCTCTTGTTTTTACTAAAATACTCTGGCCGTTAAAGCTCGAAGTATAATAGTTAGGAATACCCGGTGTAACCTCTTCTGGTTTTACCAAGTAAGGAATAGATTTATGAATCGGGGCTGTTTGACATGCTGCTAAAGTAACTGCACCTAAACCAAAACCTAACGCCTTTAAAAAGTCGCGGCGTGGGGTAACGGTACTTAACCCTGCTTCATTTAAAACATCTTCTATTGGAAGTGGCTCGGCAAATTCGTTTTTGTTATTCTTAACAAAATCGGGTGTATTTTTATACTCCTCTAAGCCTTTCCAGTATTTTTTGTTGCTTTCCATTTAAGCTATATTACTGTTTATTCGAACGTTCTTACTAAACTCTAATCTATTAATAGTGGCATTTACCACACTCTAAACCACCCAATAACGCTGGTGTAACTTTCTCGCCTTTTTTAATTTTCTCATGCGCTTCGATAACTTTAGCGTAGAAAGCATTGTTTTTCTGACCAGAAATATCTGTTTCCTTGTGGCAGTTAATACACCATTTCATAGTTAATGGAGAATATTGATAAAGTTCTTCCATTGTATTAACCGGACCATGACATGCGAAACATACCGGCTCAGTTGGCTGTAATCCTTTTGCTTTACGAATTGCATCTTCAGCAACTACTACGTGCTGAGAGTGGTTAAAGTAAGCAAAGTCTGGTAAGTTGTGTACACGTACCCACTCCATTGGCTTTTCTTTACTCTTATCGTATTTCTGCGTTTCAGGATCGTAACCTAAAGCATTGTAAATTTTCTTAATCTCTGGAGAAATTTCACCATCATAATTGTCTCTTGCTTGTACTGCTTTGTGACAGTTCATACATACGTTTAATGATGGAATAGTAGCATTTTTAGATTTGAATGCTCCGTTGTGGCAATATTGACAATCGATTTGATTGATACCTGCGTGTAATTCGTGAGAGAATTTAATTGGTTGTACTGGTTGGTAACCTGTATGAACACCAGTGTTCCACATACCCATCCAACCCCATGAACCTAAAGCAATGATTAAACATAAAATGAAGAACATAACAAATTTTTTGTTCTTGAACATTTTACGAACACCAACTTTTAATGGCACATCTTCCTCAATCTCAATGCCTTGTTTTTGTAAAATTAAGCGCTCTAATAATTTAGAAGCACGGCCTAAAATCACTAAAATAACAATAGCAATGGCAACGATAGCAACAATACCAGCAATTGATAAACCTGAAGTAGTATCATCTTTCGCAGCATTAGCAGCACCTGCACCAGCAGCATCACCTTTCGCTTTTGGCTCACCTTCTTTAATGTATGCTAAAATGTCTTTTACCTTTTCTTCATCTAACTCAGGAAACGAAGTCATGGCAACTTTACCATTTTCATTGAAAAGCTTAACAGCATCAGGATCTCCTGAAGCTATCATCCCTTGCGAATTTGGAATCCATTTTAAAAGGAATTCTTCAGAGTGACGATCACTTACGCCAGTTAAGGCAGGACCAACCATTTTGGCATCTAACGCGTGACATGCGGTACATTTAGCCTTGAAAAGCGTTCTTCCATTTGCAGCATCTTGCGCTTTAACGGTAGAAACCGCTATTACGGAAATAGCTGAAAACACGAATAACGATTTCCAAACGCCTTTTAAAATCATCGAGATATCTCTCATAATGAACACTTTATACTTATTTAATTTATTTTTTGTTGTGAAATTGATGTTTAAACTGAAGTAGCCCCATCAAAACTTGAACAAAAGTATAACTTATTAATAAATCCCATGACATAATACTGACGTGAAATACAATTTATAATCATTCTAAACAAATGCCTTTTCAAGTCAATCAGTCAATAAAAATGCCCATTTTCGAAGTTCATCTCCAATGGGCATACTCAAAACCGGTTTGGTTTTGTTAAGTTTTATTGTTATTGTTTTAATATCCAGGCAAACATTAACGGTGCAACTATTGTTGCATCACTTTCTACAATAAATTTAGGTGTATGAATGTCTAATTTACCCCAGGTAATTTTTTCATTTGGTACTGCACCAGAATATGAACCATAAGAAGTTGTAGAATCTGATATCTGGCAGAAATAGCTCCAGAAAGGAATATTCTCCATCTCCATATCCTGATAAAGCATCGGCACAACACAAATCGGGAAATCTCCGGCAATACCACCACCAATTTGAAAGAAACCAATTCCTTTACCTCCGCTGTTTGCAATATACCAATCGGCTAACCAACCCATATATTCAATACCGCTTTTCATAGTGGTTGCTTTCAATTCAGATTTCATAACATATGAAGCGAAAATATTACCCATTGTAGAATCTTCCCATCCCGGAACAACAATTGGCAAATTCTTTTCAGCCGCTGCCAGCATCCATGAGTTTTTTGGATCGATCTCGTAATACTGCTCTAAATCTCCGCTTAAAAGCATCTTGTACATAAACTCGTGCGGGAAATAACGCTCACCTGCATTATCTGCATCTTTCCAGATTTTATGAATGTGCTTTTGTAAACGACGGAAAGCTTCTTCTTCCGGAATACAAGTATCCGTAACGCGGTTGTAATGGTTTTCTAATAAATCCCACTCATCCTGCGGACTTAAATCTCTATAGTTTGGTACGCGTTTGTAATGTGAGTGTGCAACCAGATTCATAATATCTTCTTCAAGGTTTGCACCAGTACAAGAAATAATGGCCACTTTATCCTGGCGAATCATTTCTGCAAGCGAAATACCCAATTCAGCAGTACTCATTGCACCAGCTAAAGTTATCATCATTTTACCGCCCTCATCCAAATGCGTTTCATAGCCTTTGGCAGCATCCATCATTGCCGCAGCATTAAAATGGAGGTAATTGCGCTCCATGAACTGAGATATTGGTCCTCTTGTATTGCTC
>Ga0256779_1000209_pt1 | contig 16268 bp, 13 predicted proteins | sample MC6MC0930MT_FD_186048 | JGI IMG/M metagenome (GOLD analysis project Ga0256779, IMG submission 186048) | Metatranscriptome of enriched soil aggregate microbial communities from Iowa State University, Ames, United States - MC6-MC0930-MT... | ecosystem: Environmental > Terrestrial > Soil >...
ATTTTTCATATCTAAAATTTTACCAGCCACCGCCACCGCCGCCACCGCCACCGCCACCGGAAAAACCGCCGCCACCAGATCCGGAACCAGAACTGCTTCCTGAACTTGAAGGTTGTGTCGCTGAAGACTGTATAGAATTGGTTAAACTGGAATTGAGCACACTTGCCATTGCAAAATGATTCATCGATGAACCAACGTACCAATTGCTTTGATATTCATAAGACATTTTTTTTGAGCAGATCATCGAATTTTTTGCCCCAAATTTCATCAACACACAAAACCATTGCAAAAGGCAATAGTTTTTCGAAAGACTGTGGCGTCATTTCCGGAGGATTATGAAATTTAAGCTGTTGATTTTCGGCAGCTCCCATGTACATTTTGAAACCATCAATCAAAGATTTTTTTCTCAACTTCTCTTCTGAAGGACGTTTAATTAAAAACTGATAAATCACCAAAGACATAAACCCTAAGACAATAAAAATATAACAAATATTAAAATTATTGTCGATCGTAAAATCGCTTCCTTTATAAATAAGCATTCCTAAAAGGACAAAGGCAATGACTGGAAAAACTAAGAAAATCTTAAATAAACCAGGAAAAAATTTGAACAAAATAATTGCAACCACAAAAGCCACCGTTAAAACAGCAAGAAGGAAAATTCCTAAAAACACTTTTTCAAATTCCGGGAAAATGGTGAAGCTTATGAAAAGCCCGAGAAAATAAACTCCTAAGATCACTAAGATCGGTAAAATGAGCTTTTTAGAATTATTCCCTTCGTTCAACATTTTATCATGCTGAAATTTAAGCGTTGATTGAAAACTTCGAACAGCCTGTTCTATTTTAGAATCATATTTTCCGTCAAATTTCATACTGTCTGAAATATTAGAAAATAGATTGTTCATCAAATTAATTTCCTCTTTTGGTAGATTCTGATCTGGGTTCTTCAGTTTTTTTACCGTAAACTTTTTCGTTTTAAACAAACCAAAAATTCCGGGATCTTCATCTTCAACAATCTGAACATAACCTTTTATGGCCAAATTGACCAAAGCGGCGGTGAGGTATTTATTTTTAAAACTTTCATTATGAATATAGCCTAAAGAAGCCGGTGACAAATCATCCGGTGAATTGAATTGTGGATAAATAGTAGGCTTTTCAGGATCGACTCCATATTTTTTCCAGGTTGAATAATAATACAACAGCAATCCTAAAAAAATGATAATTCCGGCAATCAGAATTCCAAATTTTTCAAGAAAAGTTGGCGGCGGTGGCGGAACCATAATTCCTTTTTTGAAACCAACCGCAATTGTGAGACCTTCACCAGATCCCAAATCTTTTGCACTCCATTCAATTGAATGCTCAGAAAGAACTTTAGCCATACAATCCTGAGAAGTGCTTCCGTAACCACCTTTATAACAAGAATTCTGAATAATTCCGGCTCCTTGCGGAAGATTTACCGTTGCTGAAATACTGTCAACAGGAAAATTCCATTCGTTGCCATTTACATTCCAATATAATTCATCATATTTTTCAAAAAAACCAATTTGCTTTTCGGTGGTATATTTTATTTCGTAATTGTAATCTCCCGGAGACAAAATGACATCCTTATTTCCCACATACACTTTAAGATAACCATCCTCAATTTCTTCGTGAAAATCTTCATCAACACCATCTTTCTTTACCGAAACGATGTTGTATTTTACTTTTTGAGTTCTGTCATTCAGATTTCTTACCAAAGGTAATGAGCGGAAAATTCCTCTTTTAATATTTTCTCCAAGACTGTGAACTTTTATTTTTTCGGTAATGCTCAGTCCAGAATTTTTATCGACATCAATGTCTACATGAAAAGACAGAATCTTTTCAGGACCACTTACAAAACCGGTCTGCTCTTCACCAACAGCTATAGCTCCTTCAGCATCCTGCGCAAAACCCAGAGAAAAGAAAATAAGAAAAAGAAATGCTATAAGCTTTTTCATTCCTTAAAATTTTACATTAGGAACTTCTCTTTCCGCAATATTTTCAAGCTCGAAGAATTTAGACTTTTCAAATTTGTACATATTGGCAACAATATTGCTCGGGAAAGATTCTACCAAAGTATTGTTTTCTCTTACTGTTCCGTTGTAATATCTTCTGGATTTTTCTATATCGTTTTCAATTGAACTTAGCTCAGCCTGCAGTTGCTGGAAGTTTGCATTAGCTTTCAGATCGGGATATTGCTCTGCAACTGCAAATAAATTTACCATTGCCTGGTTCAGGTTTTTTTCTGCCGCTTCTTTAGCTTCCACAGAATCTGCTCCCACTGCCAAATTTCTTGCTTTGGTAACATTTTCAAGAGTTTCGCGTTCGTGAGTAGCGTAACCTTTTACCGTTTCAACCAAATTTGGGATCAAGTCGTGACGTTTTTTAAGCATTACATCAATACTACTCCAAGCTTCCTGAACGAGATTTCTCAATTTTACGAGGCGATTGTAGATAGATACTCCGTACAATAAGGCAATAACCAAAACACCACCAATAATAAGTGTAATCATAATTTTGTAATTTAATTTAGATTAAAAATAATCTTTTTCTCGGAGAATTGAATAAAAAAATCACACTCTACATTTGCAATGAAACAAAAGGTAGCAAAAATTCAAGACGAAAATATTTCGCTAAAAACATCATTTAGTCTACTGTTCATTTTATTGACATCATCTTAATTTACAATTAAAACAATTGTATTTCTTTGCTAAATGAAATGCCATTGTTTATCTAAAAAAAATATTTATTGTAAAAAACTTTGTCTTTCATTGCGATAAAAAAACGCAAGGCTATACAAGGAATTATAAAAAAGTGTTGAAATAAAGATAAACAAAGCCGTTTCACTTATTTTAGAAAAACAAAGATTCAAAATGCGCAAGGGATTAAACTAGAATTTTCATCATCAAATTTTTGAAATTTCTTTACTTCACAACTTCCTAAATCAATAAAATCACATGTTTCAACATAAAATCCAATAAAAAAGCGCTCAATAAATTGAACGCTCCTCAAACTATATGGACGTACAGCTTTATGAATACTTTCTGCAGGTATATTCGACAGTGGTATTCAAGAGTTTATTATGATTAAGGAAAAATTCTAATTCCTGAGATTCTTCATCTGTTGCATTGATGTATAGCTGAAATGAGCCAAAATTGTTTCCGTTCATATACTCCACATTTGCGCTTAATACTTTGTAACAAATTCCCATCTGCTGATAAATAGCATTTAAAAGATGATCGAATTTCATTTTCCCGTTCAGTTCTACTTCAAGGATCAGTTCTTTTCTGATAAGGTTTACATTTTTCGGCAAAGCCTGCACATTGGTTGTAATCATAACTAAAACATTTTTGATTAAATAATACTTTCTGAATTACATATTTTTAAATATTTTCTCATTAATTCTTTCACAAAAGTATAAAAAAATATTAGTCCACCAAATTAGTAGACTAATATTTTTTAATTTTAACATAAAAAAAGAGAAGCCTTTCAGTTTATACAGTTTTTATAAGACTCTAATAAATATAAAAAAGCCACGAATGCACGAATATCATTCATTCTAGTTGAAATTAAATTCGTGTATTCGTGGCAAAAAAGATCATTATAATTCTTTTATTCTTTCAATTTTATCTGAAGCCGCTAAACCATTTGGGTTACAACCCAGCTCTCCTTCCGGTACTTTTAGATTTTTTTTAGCATAAAATTCTTCCCAAAACACATTTATTTTTCCTGTTTTAGGATCAATGAAAGTCATTGGTTCTAATGTGAAGATTTTATCTTTTCTAAATGCTCTTTCGATATAATCTGAACAGTAATAGGAATTTTCATCTAAAATATAGTTGAAATTATAAGGCTTTCCCAACATAGAATTTGCCTTTTCGATTGCGTCAGGAATATTTTTCTGATACTGAGGTTTTAATCTGTAGGCAACAACTTTTTGTCCGTCATTCGCCTGATCTTTTAGAAATTCATTTAAATTCTGTTTTTGAGAACCTCCTTTTGGTGCTGCGTGAAGAACAAAAACACCCGTTTTGTCTTTCTGTAAGATTCCGATATGATCAAACGAAGCATTTTTCTGTTTTTGGGTCACATTATTGATCGCTCCCGACAAACCGCTTTCTTTTGCCGTAACAAACAACAGGTCTCCATTTTTCAAACCTAAAGTCTGAGAATTTTTACAGCTTACAACAAAAAGTAAAATTGAAATTAAGAGAACTAAGTTTAATAAAAATCTATTTTTTAAGATTGCTTTCATAAATATTGATCCATTCATCTACAGTCATTTTTTTACTCAGTTCAGCAATTAATTCAAAAGGAATTTCATCCATTTTTTTGAAACGGATACAAGATTTTCCCATATCCAGTTTTCTTTTTGAATGTTTAGGAAACTCTGCCACAAACCAGTCTAAAAGTTCAGGTTTTGCATACATTCCCATATGATACAATGCGATGAAATTTTTCTGCGAAGCCATTCCCATAAAAGGAAGCGCCGAACCGGGTGTGCAATGATAACCTGCAGGAAAAGTCTCTAAAGGAACATTCCAACCGACCATTCCATAACTGACACCTTTCTCAAAACCCTGAGGTAGATTATCATTAACTGTATCAAACATTTTTTTGAAAACCGCCTGTCTTTCTTCAGGAATTTTTGAGATATAATCTTCTACTGATGTTGATGGAATTTGCATTGTTTCAATTTTTAACAAATTTAAAATAAAGGTTTTAATTAAATCGAAATCTTTAGAAAAATAAAAACAGCCTTACATAAATGCAAGGCTGCTAAAAAAAATAATTCAAAAATAATTTACTTTTTAATGGCTTTCACAGTAGCCTGAGAACCATCTTTAAAATATGTTGTAATCAAATACAGCCCTGATTTTAATGAGCCTAAACTGATTTCTTTTGAAGGATTTTCAATAGTTTTCACTACTCTTCCCGCTAAGTCGAATACTTTTACTGTTTTCAAATCTTTAGTTTCAGAAAGATATACTACATCGTTGAATGGGTTTGGATAAACAGAAATTTCTTTATTCTTTGTTGCAAGATCTGAAGTTCCTAATACATCTACTACCTGAAGTTTAAAATCAAGATACTCTCCTCTAGTAGTTGGCCCACAAGCATTAGAAGGCGCCGTTGCATTGTAATCACACATTACTCTCATTCTGTAATTTCCTAGAGCCGTTCCTGCCGGAATAGTAATTGACGCGGTAGAAGGTGTAGTTGTTTCATATGTACTTGTAACATACATTCTTTCAGTAGAACTGAATACTAGATCATTATTCCAGTCAACCCAAACTGCCATTCCACAAGTTGGTCCGCCCGCTGTCATAGAAATTGAAGTTGTACTTCCTGCAATATTTGCAATTGTATTGGTAGTTGCAGATAAATTTCTATACCCATTCGTTCCGGTAGCAGCAGTAGCAGAAGAATATGCCATATTTGTAATTGCTCCTGTCGAAGTAAATGCAGATATCCAAGAATTTTGGTTAGAAGAAGATGGTAAACAATATCCAGTAAAAGCATTAACCGACCCCACCCAAACACTTTGATCTGTAGCCGAACAATGAGATCTTACCCAGAAATAATAAATTGTTTCAGAAGCCAATCCCGGAACCGTAACTGTGGTTGTAGAAGAAGTTACAGAGTTGGTAGCATTCAAAACAGTACTTGTAGTAGGAGCTACATTGGTTGTGCTATAATAAATATCGTAATTATTTACAGGAACGGTTGCTGTATCAGTCCAAGATAAGCTTACCGAAGTCATATTTTGTCCTGTAACCGCAAATGAAACTGGCTCTACACAAGAAGGAATAGCCTCCACCGTAATGTCATCAAGATAAATTGTTCTGTAAGTTCCTCCCAAATTATGTCTGAAAGCTAAATAAGAACCTCCTCCCGATGGAATATTAACAGTATACTGAGCATGATTTGCCGTAATAGTTGTTGTATTAAATGAAACGAAGGTTGACGGATCTGAAGGATTAGTCAAAGTTCCTACTTGTAAAGTATAGTTTGCGCTACCTTTTGCATAAAATTTCACTCTCTTAGTTCCATCAGACAAAGCAACTGTTTGAGGCGAAACTAACATTTGATTACCTGTACTTGCCGAAGTATTAGATAAATAATAACTATTTGTTGGTGAGTTTGAGTTGCTATTGGTAACATATCCATATCCTGCAAATCCACTTGTTTCTAAATATGACCAGCACATTGGCGCATTGGTATTCGAAGTAGATCCAATTGATGTGGTATCAAAATTTTCAGAATAAGGTACTGTAAAAGTTGAACAAGGTGTTGTAAAAGTTGTTCCATAAGCCCATTCTCCCACAGATCCACCACAGTTTGATCTTATCCAGACATGATACTTGGTCATAGGCGCAATTCCGCTAGTGATATTTGTAGTAAGTCCGGTAACACCAGATACTGTAGGTGCTGTACTGCTATTTGGCGCAACTGTAGAAGAAGTATAATAAATATCGTAATTAGTAGGTACTGTAGCAGGAGCAGTCCATGTAAGAGTCGCAGAACTCACCGTAACCGCTGAAGCTGTAACTGCAGTTGGCGCCAGACAAGTTGTAAATCTGTTTGCTGAAACACCAAAGATATTGATAAAACCAGTTCCAGAAGTTTTACTAAAAGTAATATTCTGTACAGTTTTAGATTGATTCGTTGCCGATATTGCTAAAGGAATCTGATAAATTCTAGGATTTGTACCTCCTCCATCTTCTAATGCATTAGTGGTAATTTTGATTCTGCCAATTCCCTGTATTGCAAAATTTGTTTGATCGTACCAATCCCCAACTGATAAACTTGTAAAGGTCTGGTTGGTTCCATCTGTAAAATTAACAACAGCACTTACAACACCTGATCCACTTCCGCCTGTTGCCAGAAAATACAAATTAAATGCTGCGGTTGGTGTATTAAAAGTTAAGGTTCCGGAATCAGAAACAGCGTTTAGCTTTAAAGCATTGCTGCTATTGTAAGATGCTAATTGATACGTCAATCCCGGAGTTGTACCGACAACACTCATAAATTGACCCGAAACAGGAAGTCCGTAAGTAAGCGCAGGACTTGTTGCTGTAGCTTTAAAATCTTTTGAGACATAAGCGTAATCAACTGCGTCTACAGAAGCCGTTGTACTAGAAGAAGCATTTCCTACTCCATTAGCAATTACATCTTGTGTAAATCCGCTTACAGCAACAGGGTGGTAATATTGAGCAAACACCATAGGTGCATAGAAAAGCGCACATAGATTAACCAATCCAAAGAGTCTTTTTCCTTTCATAGAATATTTATTTTATTTAGTTCGGCGTAAAACTATGAATTAAATCTAAAAACACAATATTAATTTTGAATTATTTTTAATACAATTAAAATATTAACACATTATAATCAAAACATAAATGTTTATATAATTTTAAATTGCATTTTTTTTGAATTATTAACACTAATAACATAATTAATATCTACCACATAATATTCCCAATATCAGTTCAGATATATTCTTATGAGCCGAAATATTTTGTTATTTTTGTGCATACAAATTTTAGACAATGCCAAACATTTCAAACAGAGCACAACAGATGCCGCCTTCACCGGTAAGAAAACTGGTTCCTTTTGCCTTACAGGCTAAACAGAGAGGTACAAAAGTATATCACCTTAACATCGGACAACCGGATATCGAAACTCCTGAAACCGCTTTGAATGCTTTAAAAAACATTGATTTAAAAGTTTTGGAATATGCTCTTTCAGAAGGAAATATCGAATACAGAAAAGCGCTTACAGAATATTATCATTCTTTAGATTTTACAGATCTTACTCCAGATAATTTCATAGTAACAAACGGTGGATCTGAAGCTTTAAACTTTGCCATTTCTACTCTTTGTGATGACGGTGATGAAGTAATTATTCCAGAACCATATTATGCAAATTATAACGGATTTACAAGCACATTCAATGTGAATGTAGTTGCAATTCCTTCTTCTATTGACACTGGTTTTGCACTTCCTCCGATTGAAGAATTTGAGAAAAAAATCACTGCAAAAACAAGAGCAATCGTTATTTGTAACCCTGGAAATCCTACAGGATATCTTTACACCCGTGAAGAACTTCAGAAGTTAGCTGAAATTGCTTTAAAATATGACATCGTTGTTATTTCTGACGAGGTTTACAGAGAATATGTTTATGACGGAAAACAACAAGTTTCAATGCTTGCTTTTCCTGAATTAAGCGAAAACTGCATCATTATCGATTCTGAATCTAAGCGTTATTCTATGTGTGGTGTAAGAATCGGATGTTTAATTACCCGTTCAAAAAAGATTCACGATGCTGCAATGCTTTTTGCACAGGCAAGATTAAGCCCAGTACTTTTGGGACAAATTGCTGCAACTGCCGCTCACCAAAATGACGGAGCTTACATCAGAGCCGTAAGAGAAGAATATACTCACAGAAGAAATGTTTTGGTTGATTTGCTAAATGCAATTCCGGGAGTTATTTGCCCTAAACCAAAAGGAGCATTCTATTGTGTTGCCGAACTTCCGGTAGATGATACTGAAAAATTCGCGCAATGGCTTCTTGAAAAATACACACTGAACAATGAAACCATTATGGTTGCTCCTGCAGGAGGATTTTACAGCGATCCTGAATTAGGAAAAAAACAGGTGAGAATTGCTTACGTTTTGAAAGAAGAAGATTTAAGAAAAAGTGCAGAGATCTTAAAACATGCGCTTGAAAAATATAAATTAGAGTTCAATCTTTAATAGTACAAATATGTCAGCAGTAAAAATAAGTGATTTGAAAATTTTCGTTTCAATGTTTTTACTGCTGATTTTTTTTTCATGCAGTGAAAAAGCTGCTGATAAAAAACCAGATTCTAAAACCGAAGAAATCACATTTATTGGTTTATCGGAAATTGGTGGTCAGTTAGGTTTTTACAGAGTGATAAAAGTAACGAAAGACTCCATTCATTTTGAAACCGGGGCAACTTCAACAAAGAAGCACAAAGAATGGCACTCTGCCATCAAACCGGAGAGCTGGAAAAGCATGACTTCTTCTTTTAAAATCAGGAATTTAGATGGCATCGAAAGCTCACCAAGTATTCAACCAATTGATGGTATTGACGAGAGTTTTCAGATTAAAACCAATAAAAAATCTCATGTTTACGTCAACGCACAAAACGATATTCATTACAATCAGTTTGCCCGTTTCAAGCAAGAGCTTTTAAAAATTATTCCTCAGGAATATCAATAAAATTTCATTTTCAAATTAATTCTAAACATTTACTAAATCCAATGCAGGAAAATTTTTCACTAAAACCTTTCAATACTTTTGGAGTAGAAGCAAAAGCAAAATATTTTGTTGAAGTAAATACTGTAGAAGAATTAATTGAAACTCTAAAACACTCTCACACTCAAACTCTCCCACTCCTATTCTTGGGTGGTGGAAGCAATATCTTGTTTACAAAAGATTTTGACGGTTTAGCGATACAATTAAATTTAAAAGGAATTTCTGAAGAATTTTTAAATGAAAATGAAGTTTTAGTAACAGCAAAAGCCGGAGAAAATTGGCATGAATTTGTCATGTATTGTCTGAATAAAAATTATGGCGGACTTGAAAATCTTTCTTTAATTCCTGGAAATGTAGGAACCTCACCCATGCAGAATATCGGAGCTTACGGAACTGAAATAAAAGATCATTTTGTAAGCTGCAAAGTTTTGAATTTACAGACATTAGAAGTTGAAAATTTTGATCTGGAAAAATGCAGATTCGGGTACAGAGATTCTATTTTCAAACAGGAAGGAAAAAATAAATATGTGATTTTGGAAGTGAGTTTTAAATTAACCACTCAAAACCACACCATTAAAACCGAATACGGCGCTATAAAATCTGAACTGGAAAATTTAGGAATAAAAAATCCTACAATTCAGGATGTTTCAAAAGCCGTTATTAATATTAGACAAAGCAAACTTCCCGATCCGAAAAAAATTGGTAACGCTGGAAGCTTTTTTAAAAACCCCACTATTCCTTTAGCACAGTTTGAAGATTTAAAATTAAAATTCGACAACATTCAGGGTTATCCGAACGGAAATTTCGTAAAAGTTCCTGCAGGCTGGCTGATCGAACAATGTGGCTGGAAAGGAAAACAAATCGGAAACGTAGCTTCCCATCAATTACAATCTTTAGTGATTATTAACGCAACGGGAGAAGCTTCCGGAAAAGAAATTTTTGGTTTCTCAACATTAATTATTGACTCCGTTAAAGAAAAATTCGGGATTGAATTGGAAAGAGAGGTTAATATTTTATAGTCTAAAAAGTTCCCTTATATCTTGTCTGACATTTGTCAGTTATTTTAATTTGTTCTAAATAAATTTCATATCCGCAAATTTAATTCCTACTTTTGCGGTCGATTTTGCATTCGACAAACTAAAATAATGATGATCAGGCTTTTAACATTTATAATACTTTTTTTCTTCGGCTCTCAACTTTTATTGGCTCAAAACGAGAAATTACAATTAAGCATTAGTATTTCAGATGAAAATCAGCAAAAACTGAAAGGCGTTACTGTAAAAAGTTCTCAAAACTCAGCAGTTACGGATGAAAATGGAATTGCAACATTAGTTTTAAGTGAAGGCAAACATCATTTAAAAATCATCCACTCCAATTATCAGGAAAAAGAGCTTGATGTAAATCTAAACAGTTCAAAAACATTAAACTTCCAGCTTCAACCCGTAGATAAGCTTGAAGAAATTGTTATTTTCTCGAAAGAAGGTAAAGGTTTAACGACAAAAACCATCATCGACAGAAAAGCAATGGAACATTTGCAACCCTCAAGTTTTACAGATTTGATGGAGCTTTTACCGGGTGGATTGGCAAAAACACCTAATCTAAGCATAAACAACAGACCTATGCTTCGTGAGAACAGAGGTGATCTTTCTTACAGAACCACAGAATACAACACGAGTGCTTTGGGAACTCAATTCATGATTGACGGAAATGTGATTAACTCTAATGCAGATATGCAGGTTTCGCTAGACAACAGACAATTTGGATATTCACCTGAAGCTAGAGAAACTGCCACCACCGGAGTTGATATGAGAACCATCTCAACCAATGATATTGAAAAAGTTGAAATAATCCGTGGAATTCCATCCGCATCTTATGGAGATCTAACATCCGGAGTGATAAAAATAGAAAGAAAAATTGGCGAATCTCCTTTGCAGGCAAGATTTAAAGCAGACGGTTTCAGCAAGCAATATTACGTAGGAAAAGGTTTTAAAATTAATGAAAACTGGCAAATCAGTGCCGGTGCAGATTTTTTAGATTCTAAAGCAGATCCAACGGATAATTTCGAAAACTACCAGAGAATGACCGCTTCTATTCGTTCAAAAAAGAAAGGATTATTATGGTCTAATCCTTTAGAATGGCGTTCAAACATCGATTTTTCATCCAATATTGATTCCAAAAAAAACGATCCGGATAATGGTGTTCCGGATATTGATCGTTATAAACAAAGCAGAACAAGAATTAGTTTTACCAATAACTTTTTATACAGTTTAGATAAAGCTTCTTTTTTTGATAAAATTATTTTAAATACTGCAATCAGACAGGGATTTGAAAAAATAGATCAGACAAAACTGGTACAATTGTCGGGACCGAGATCTTTTTCTTTAGCCACAGAACAGGGAGAAAATGTAGGCGTTTTTCCAGCTCTTCGTTATATAAGCGAATTCAGCACAGAAGGAAAACCACTTGACATTACAGCGCTTCTTCAAACTACAGGAACAAGAAATACTTTTGGAATCAATCATCAGTATGAAGCCGGTTTAGACTGGAGATATTCTAAAAACAACGGACGAGGTTTAATTTACGATATGAACTCACCTTATGCTGCTGAATTAAACAATTCAAGACCGAGACCTTTTAATGACATTCCTGCATCGAATCTGATGGCTGCATTTTTAGGAGATCAGATGAGCTATGCGGTTGATGAGCATAAATTTACCTTATATACAGGATTAAGATTCTCAAAACAAATGGGAATTGACAATTCTTATGCTATCAGCAAAAAAGTTTTTGTGGAACCTAGATTAAATCTTCAGTACAACCTTCCACATGTAATGATTAATAATGCTCCATTAAAAATGGACGTTACACTTGGATACGGACAGTTTTATAAACAACCTACTCTTTTGATGTTGTATCCTAATAGAAAATATTGGGATTACACTCAACTTAATTATTATCACAATGATGCTCAATATCGTTACGTTAATTTTATGACGTATGTGCAAGATCTTGAAAACAAAAATCTTGAAGCAGCGAAAAGCATCAAAAAAGAAATAAGACTTGATCTTTCTTATAAAAACCACAATTTTTTCTTTACCTATTTCAAAGAAGACATGACGAATGGTTTCAGACCAATGAAACATACTGTTCTTCACACCTACAAACAATATGATGCATCGCAAGTAGATCTTTCACAATGGAATAACGGACCAAATTTAGCAATCACTCCTTACATTGACCGAAAAACCAACGCAGAATATGCACTTACTGAAAACGGAAGTGCAACCATCAAAAATGGTATTGAGTTCGGATACACTTCGCCGCGTTTCAAATCGATTAACACAAGATTTACTTTAAGTGGAGCTTATTTTAAAACACAATTAAGAAACTCTGTTCCTGTTGTCGAAAGACCTTCTGCATCAATAGGCTCAGACGGATTCCCATATTATGGAATTTACCAGAATGATGATGGTTATGTAAATTCTAATATGAATTACAATCTTTTCATTGACACTTATCTTCCTAGTTTAGATTTAACAATTTCTGCATCATTCCAAGGAAGTGTGTTTAACCATCAAAGAAAAGATCAAAGAATTGCCGAACCTATTTCTTATTATGGAATCGATGGAATTGTGCATCCTTTCACCGAAGCAGATAAAACTGACACTTATAAACAATGGTTGGTAAGAAACGTTTCAGTAACCGATAATATGCCGACAGACTACACATTTACGATTGCAGGAAACTTAAAAATCACTAAAAGTATTTATAAAAACATAAAAACATCCATGTTTGTGACAAGGATTTTTAATTACAGTGCACCTTACTATTTCAACAATCTCAAAATTGAAAGAAAAGCAGCCAACCGTCCTTATTTTGGGATGGAACTTACTTATAATTTTTAATATAATAATTTAATATAAATTGACATGAAGAAAAGAGTATTAATACTAAGCTTAGCAGCAGCAATGGTAACCGGCTTTACGGTAACATCTTGCTCAAGTGATGATGATTTCGGAAAATCTGTTTCTCAGACAGGAGTTTTAACAATGAATTTCACAGGCGAAGAAATAGCAACTTACAAAACTTTAGATATTTCAATTAAAGAAATCAACACTGGAGCTGTAACAGAATTTACCATTCAAAATACTAATGCGCATTCTCTTGAATTACCTTTCGGATCGTACAATATTACTGTAAACGGAACTGTTATAAAAACAGATTCAGAACAGATTAATGTAGGTGCAACTGCAGTTACAGATATTAAAGTAAATGCTACCAATATTACCATTCCGCTTTTAGCAAAAAGATTTGGTAACGATTTTATAATCGAAGAAGTATTCTTCACAGGAGTAAGAACATCAGATAATAAAAACTACAACTCAAGCAGATATTTTAAAATCACCAATAATACAGATAAGGATTTGGATGCTGCAAACCTGATTATAGGACAATCTAATTTCTTAACAACATCAAACGATAACCCTACTCCATACAATGCAAATGATTATTTCCCGGTAAAAGGAGTGATGATACTTAAAAGTTCAAGCCCGAAAATTATTCATCCGGGAGATTTCATCGTTGTTGCAGATAATGCAGTTGACCATTCACAAAATACTTCAACTGCCTATAATTTACAGAACGCAGATTGGGAATTCCCTTCTACAAACCCAAGCTTAGGACAAGTGGACAACCCAAGTGTACCAAATGTAGATATTATTTTTACAACAATGGGGTTTCCAGATATGTTTTTCCTTCACAACAGAGGTTTTGAAAGCTATGTAATTGCACGTTTTCCTGCAGGAGAAGATAAAAATACATTCCTTCAAAATCAGAAATACAATTATTCTTATGTGAACAGTGCAGGAAATGTAACACCCAGAAGTGCATACAAAATTCCAAATTCATGGATTATCGACGGGGTAAACAACAGTATACCAACCGATTTCGTACAGACACTTACTTCAGCAAGTATTGATGCAGGTTGGACTTCAGTTGGTTCGATGAATAATGATGCAACACGTTATGGAAAATCTGTAAGACGTAAAGTAATTGGGAAAACTTCAGAAAACAAAAACGTATATAAAGACACCAACAACTCATCTTTAGATTTTGTAAAAGACTCTCAACCGAGTTTAAAAAACGGGATTGTACATTAATCTCGGTTTAAAATTTATTTAAAACATATTTATGTTCAATATTAAAACTTCTTTCGCAACACTATTTGTCATTTGTTTTTCTTTGTTGAAAGCTCAGGACAGTATTGATTTTTTTAATAAATATCGCAATCAATACAGTGCGGAAAGAAATTTAAAATCTCAGTTTTACTATAATCCGGCTTCCATGTCGGATTATAGTTCTACTTCTTTCTCAGAATTCGGAATTGGTTATCATTCAGAAAAAAAAGATATTTACAGAGAACAGCTTGGTTCTGGAGATAAAGGTTTGAAAATTTACGTCGATTCTTTTCAAAAGCTTAATGAAAAAAGAGCGGTTTGGGGAAAGGCAAGCTACGAAAGTCAAAAACAATTAAAAATTAAATGGAACGAAAATCTGGATTTTGACCGTGTTGCACCTTATGTTTTGGCAGATTCTGTAGGCGGAGATTTAAAACTTGAAAGATATTCTTTTGCAGGAGGTTATTCTGAGAAATTCAACCGTTTTACTTTAGGACTTGAAGCCAACTATACCGCACAATTGGGCTACCGCTCAAGAGACCCGAGAATTAACAACACAACCTCTGATCTTTATGTAAATCTAGGTTTAAATTACAACGTTTTCAGAGAATATGAAGTCGGCGTTTTTGCAAGATTTAATAAATATACCCAAAACAGCAGCATTTCATTCGTGAGTCTTTTAGGAAATCCTTACCTCTACCAAATGGTAGGATTAGGATATTCTAACAACTTTTTTAACGGAGGAAAAAATGCTATTGCATTTGAAGAATTAGGTTACAAAGTAGGAGCTCAGATTACTAATAAAGAAGGAAAAGATTTTTATATTCAAGCCATTGCTGGAAATTCTAAAAACATCAAAAATATTCAAATAAATAATCAATTTTTTGAAGCATCAGACTTACAGAACGAGCAGTTTATTTTCGAAGGTGCCAAGTTTTTCAATCTAAACGACCATCACAGATTCGGAATTTTTGCCAATTATTCTGCTTCTGTAAAAACAGGGACTGAGTTTGGTTATTCTATCAACACCCAGCGTACAGAACAAATTTTTCAGAGAAAAGCTTATCGCAATGAGACTTATGCTTCTTTATTCAAACTGATGTATCAATTCTCAAAAGATAATTTTACGTTAAATGCAACCCCATTTTTCAGTCATCAGGAAATTAAAGAAAGAAGATTATATCCGGTTTCAGGACAAAAATTTGTTTATAATTATTTTGGAATTAATGCAGATTTTCAGCAAAAATTAAACAAAAACCAAGTGTTGAGTTTTAGTCCTTATTTCACAAAAAGAGTTGTAAATAAATCAATTTCTGCAATTACATCAGTTGGAAACACTGCCATCAATGATTGGATTCTTCAGGATTACCAATTTCAGGCAAGCGACATCAGCACTTTTAGAGCATCTTTAAGATACGACATCAAATTGGAAAAACTTCCGGCATTCTTTGTAAGTGCAGAATATCAATCACAGAAAATTCAGAAAAAAAACAATAATTTTGTCGGCGCAAGTTTAGGAATTACATTTTAGAAATTGAAAGACTAAAGCATTAAAATAGTAAGAGATTAAAGATTTTATGAAGTAGTCCTTAAAGCGAAGCTCAACTTAATTTGTCTCAACTGCTTAATGAACCTTAATGGTTTAAAAATTAAAATAAATTTATAATAGAAAAGTATCAAAAGAATATTTAATTTAAAATGAAAAGAGGAATTTATTGGAGTTTAGGATTGATTTTATTTATTCTTTGGAGCTTCACTTCAAAAGTCGGAAATGAGTTATCAAATATTCAG
>Ga0256779_1000210_pt1 | contig 16264 bp, 19 predicted proteins | sample MC6MC0930MT_FD_186048 | JGI IMG/M metagenome (GOLD analysis project Ga0256779, IMG submission 186048) | Metatranscriptome of enriched soil aggregate microbial communities from Iowa State University, Ames, United States - MC6-MC0930-MT... | ecosystem: Environmental > Terrestrial > Soil >...
ATTGTTTATTGATTTATTAATTTGTAATTTAAAATCAATTTATAAATTTGTTTTCGCAACAAAATCGGCTAGGCCTACGTTGTGGTAATAGTAAAAGAAAAAACAGCTAAAAAAATTAAAAACAAGAACTAAAACTAAAAATCAAAAAAATGGCAAACGCACCAAAACCAACAACTGTTAAAAAAGAGAGCTCTTCAAGTGCTTCAAATGTATTTGCAACATTAGTTATTCCAATTTGTATCGTTATTGGATTTGTTATCTGGAAATTTGTATTAGGAGATCCATCAAACTTTATCGATAATAACAATGAAAACCTGCCATTACCTAATAACTATCCAGGTACAGCTTACAAAGGTGGACCTATCGTTGCAGTATTAATCGGTTTATTATTAACTACAATCGTTTTCTCTATCGAGCGTTTAATCGTAATTGGTAAAGCAAGCGGAAAAACTAGCTTAGATACTTTCATCATCAAAGTAAAAGGTTTATTAAATTCAGGTAACATCGAAGCTGCTAAAGCTGAGTGCGACAAACAACAAGGTTCAGTTGCAGCAGTAATTAAATCAGGTTTGAAAAAATATAGCGAAGTGGAAGCTGATACTAATATGGATGTTGAGCAATCAATCGTTGCTATCCAAAAAGAAGTTGAAGAAGCTACTGCTTTAGAAATGCCAATGTTAGAGCAAAACTTAACCATCATCGCTACTTTAGTATCAATCGGTACGTTAATCGGTTTATTAGGTACAGTAACAGGTATGATTCGTGCATTCGCTGGTTTAGCTAATTCAGGTGCTCCAGATCAGGCTGCATTAGCGGTAGGTATCTCTGAGGCACTTATCAATACAATGACAGGTATCTCTGTTTCTACTTTAGCGATCATCATGTATAACATCTTAACTTCAAAAATTGACAAGTTAACTTATGCTATTGATGAGGCTGGTTTCAGCATCGTTCAAACTTATGCTTCTACGCATAAATAAAAAAAATGAAAATAATTTTTACCGGCTTTATGGAAAACCGGAAAAAAGATCATCATTATTAAAAAGTATTAAATATTATGCCTAGAATTAAAGTTAAAAGAACCAGTACGGTAACAGATATGACCGCCATGTGCGACGTAGCTGCACTGTTACTTACGTTCTTCATATTAACTGCTACGGCTAAGCAACCTGAACCTTTAGCGGTATCAACACCTTCATCTACTTATGTATTTAAGGTGCCTGCCGAAAACAACGCGATTTTAACAATCGGGCAAGGTAAGGTTTTCTTTGAGGTAGCAGGACAAAAAGTAAGGGCAAGAACGTTGCAATTAATGGGAGAACAGTATAAACTTACTTTCACTCCTGAAGAAATTAACAGATTTTCTGTAGTTGGTTCATTCGGCGTTCCTGTTTCAAATTTAAAGCAGTTTATCGGTATGTCTGGCGCAGATCGTATGAAACCAGGTGCACAACCAGGTATCCCTACAGATTCGACAGATAATCAATTAAACTCATGGGTACTAAATGCTCGTAAAGCTACACAAGAACTTAATGGCGCAGCAATGCGTGTAAGCATTAAAGGTGATGCGAAAGAAGAATATCCGGTAGTTAAAAAAGTTATCGATGTTTTGCAAAAACAAAAGGTTAATAAATTTTTGTTAGTTACAAACTCTGAAGCACCAAGAAAATAAGAAATGGCAGAATTAAACACAGGCGGGAAGAAAGCCACACCAAGGGTTGATATGACTCCGATGGTGGATTTAATGTTTCTTTTGGTAACTTTCTTTATCTTAACAACTAGTATATCTACGCCGCAGGCAATGGATATCACTAAACCAGATAAAGATGATAATTTGCCAGAGAACAGATTGGCGCTAAAGGCAACCAAAACAATGACAATCTTGTTGGGTAAAAACAATAAAGTTGCATGGTACATGGGTGAAGCTGGAAAGAGCTCTCCAACAATTGAATCGTTTCAAGAAGTTGAAGCTTCAATTGTTAAAAACAGAAAAGCATCAAACGAAACTGAAAAAGATCCATTTGTTGTGCTGGTAAAGCCAACTTCAGGTTCTACATTTCAGAACTTTGTTGACATTATGGATGAATTGGAAATATTAAAGGTAAATGCTCGTCAGATTGATGATGATAATATACTTGATAATGAAAAACAATTTATGCAACAACAAGGTATTTTATAATTAACTAAACCAGTAATCATGTCGAAATTAGATATATTTAGAAAGGAATGGCTGGAGGTAGTTTTTGAAGGTAAAAACAAAAACTATGGTGCTTATGAATTACGTAAGACCTCTCCAGTTAATACCACAAAGGCGCTAGTTTATGGCTCGGTAGTATTTCTGGTGTTATTTTTCTCTCCAAAGATTTACAGCCTTATTAAAGGCTCGATACCAGAGGAAAAAGAAGAACTTGCACAGGAAGTAGTACTTACGCCGCCACCTCCGGTTAACCCGGAAACACCTCCACCGCCACCGGTAGAGCCACCACCACCGAAAGTGGATCAGGTAAAAATGCCACCTCCGATTGTAAAACCGGATATTGAAGTTCAGGATGAACCACCTACTGTTGAAAAACTGAAGGAAGCTGACCCAGGACAGAAAGATATTAAAGGTGACCCAACTGCTGATATTGTTATCGCAGAACCTGTAGGTGAAGGACCAAAAAGAGAAGCTGCTGTAGCAGTTGATGATAACAAGGTTTATGACTTCGTTAGTATCGAAAAGGTTCCTGAATATCCAGGTGGTATGCCAGCATTTTATAAATACCTAAGTGGTGCAATTAAGTATCCGCCTATGGCACAAGAGAACAACGTTCAGGGTAAAGTTTCATTATCTTTCGTAGTAGAGAGGGATGGTTCATTAACTGATATTCAAGTTATTCGCGGTCCAGGTAGTGGTACTAACGAGGAAGCTGTACGTGTACTTAAAGCAAGTAAGCGTTGGGTTCCAGGTATTCAGAATGGTAAACCGGTAAGGGTAAAGTATAACATCCAAGTAAACTTTACACTTAGCAATTAAGATGTTAAATTTTGATATTTTTAAGCAAAAATCGCCTAAACAGCGGTTTTTGCTCATTTTAGGCCTTGTCATGTTTGTGTTCTACCTCGTTATAGGTTTAGCATGCATCTTTTGGAAAGACCTCCCTTTAAATGTTGCCTACCCATATAAAGTTGCAATTGGAATATTTCTTATTGTTTATGCATTTATCAGATTATTAAGCTTAGGAAGAAGAGATTAAAATCAATGAGAAATATCTTAATATTATTACTGGCTTTACTTACTTTTTCTTCGTGTAATCGCAAAAAGCAACAGGAAGTTAAAGAAACCAGGACAAGTGGAACTTTAAAAATATTGGTTGATGAAACTGTTGGACCAATCGTTCAGGAAGAGATTGATATTTTTAAGTTGGATTATCCACAGGCAACATTTATCACAACTGTAAAACCTGAAGAAAAATTATTGCCAGCCTTTTTAAATGATAGTGTAAGAGTTATTGTTTTACCGAGAATGCTAACCAAGCAAGAGGAGAAATATTATAACCAACGCCAGATTAAAATCAATACCTCACGTTTTGCAGTTGATGGAATTGCATTAATTACGAATGCAAACAATATTGACAGTACAATTAACGTTAAAGAAATTATTGATATATTGCAGGGCAAGGATTCGGATAAAAAATTGGTATTTGATAACGCTTATTCCAGTACTTTTAAGTACTTTAAACAACTGGCTAATATCAGTCAGTTCCCCCAAAAAGGTGTGTATTCTAAAAATTCGAGCAATGAGGTAATTAATCTTGTCGCTGAGGATAAAAATTTTATTGGTATTTTAGGCGTTAACTGGCTTTCTGAAAAGAATCCGGTTATGCTTAAGAACAAGGCAAAAATTAAGACACTTGGGGTAAAGAATTTAAAAGGAAGTCCTGGAGACGACCAATATTATAAACCAACCCGTGAAAATTTGACTGATGGTGTTTACCCACTCTTAAGAAATATCAATATTATTGATTGTGAAGGTAGAGGCGGTTTAGGCACAGGATTTGCAACATGGTTAAGGAGCCAAAGAGGACAGTTAATTGTACTGAAATCTGAACTTGCGCCACATAAATTAATGCCTAGAGAGCTCAACATAACAAAAAAATAATAAATTGAACCACGATTGCCACAAACAATCAAATAAAAAAGAATATCAGATGAAGCTTTGCATTAGTTTATGTAAACTTTACAACCATTAAAAAAACAAAAAAAGAACTATGAAAATTTTAAAGAAAGCAATAACCTTAAATGTAGGTTTGGTGTTGATGGGTTCTGCAGTTTTTGCTCAAAGTTTAAACGACGCGAAAAAAAGCGATCGATGCCGAACAATACCAGAAGGCAACATCAATGCTTAAAACACTAGTAAACTCTCAAGCGTCTAATGGTGATAATTACTATAACCTTGGTCTTGTATATTTAAGAACTGGATACATTGATTCGGCAAGAGCGGTATTTACTAAAGGAACAACTGCTGATCCAAAAAATGCTTCTAATTTTGCAGGTTTAGGTCAGGCTGATTTATTATCAAACAACGCGACATCTGCCAAAACAAATTTTGATAAAGCAGTTTCAGTTGCGCCTAAGGATTACAAAACATATTTAGCTATTGGTAAAGCGTATTTAGCTCAGGATAAACCTAGTGAAGACGTTTCGAAACCAGATTTCGCAAATGCAATAACTAACTTAACTAAAGCTGATGAATTAGATGCTAAAGATAAAGATGCTGAAGTATTTATTAGTTTAGGTGATGCTTATGCATTGCAGAAGAAAAATTCTGAAGCCATTGGCCCATATTTCCGTGTAGCTGATATCGATCCAACAAACAGAAGAGCTGGAACTCAGGTTGGTAAAATGTACAAAGAAGCACGTTCATTTCCAGAAGGAGAGGCAGAATTAAATAAAGTAATTGCTGCTGATGCAAACTATGGTCCGGCTTACCGCGAATTAGGTGAGTTATACTTACAGTGGAGTAGCTTTGGTACAGATAAAGAAAAAGCAGCTAAAGGTGTAGAACTTTATAAAAAGTATATGGATCTAACTGATAAATCTTTAGAGTCTCAGTTACGTTACATGCAGTTTTTATTCTATGCTAAAGATTTCCAGGCATTAGAGCAAGTTGCATCATCTATTCAGGTTCCTGCTAACGATCCAAAAGGAATCATTGTGTCGAGACTAAAAGGCTGGTCTGCTTACGAGAATAAAAACTATCCTCAGGCTTTAACTAACATGACTGAGTATTTTGCTAAGCAAAAAGATGAAAGTAAACTTTTAGCTTTCGATTATTTGTATTTAGGTAAATCGCAATTAAAAGCCGGTCAAGATAGTTTAGCATTGATAAACATCACCAAAGCAGTAGAAAAAGATTCTACAAATGCTGATGCTTTAGCAGAAGTTGCAAAAAGTTTTTATGACGCAAAGAAATATGCTAAATCTTCAGAGATTTACGAAAAAGCAATAAAAGCTAACCCAATGGGTAAAGGCGCATTATATAACTATTATTATAATGCTATGGCTAACTACTTCGATTACGCTGGTAAATTAACTGCTAAACAAAATCCTTCGAAAGATATTTTAGTTAGAGCAGATTCATCTATCGCAAAAGTAACTCAATTAGCGCCTGATACTTATGATGCCTATTTATGGAGAGCTCGTATCAATAACTTCGCTGATGATGAAAAAGATCCAAAAGGATTAATGTTACCTTACTATGAGGAGTTCATCAAAAAAATTACTGAAAAACCGGAGTTAGTATCTGCTAATGCTAAAAAGCTATCAGAAGCTTATGATTCTATCGGTGGATATTATTATTCTAAAAACGATAAAGAAAAAGCTAAAGAATATTTCACTAAGAGTGTAGCTGCATATCCATCAGGAACTTTCGCGGCTGCTAAATTGAAAGAATTAGCTGCTCCTGCTCCAAAAGGGAAAGGTAAATAATTATAAGAGTTAAGTAATTTAGAAAAGGCAGAGTTTTGTTACTCTGCCTTTTTCTTTTACTTTTGCATCAGAAAATAATAATTATGCAAGCGCAAAGTACCTCAATAGATTTTTTACCAATTATATTTCAAGTAATTGTTGCTTTAGGTTTTGTTGTAACCACCTTGGTAGCTACCCACTTTTTAGGTCCAAAACGCAAAACAAGCGATAAACTTGAGGTTTTTGAGGCAGGTGTTAAAAGTATTGGTAATGCTCGTCAGCCGTTTTCCATCAAATATTTCGTTGTAGCTATACTGTTTGTGTTGTTCGATATTGAAGTTATCTTCATGTATCCATGGGCAGTAAATTTTCGCGAACTTAAAATGGATGGAATGATTGAAATGTTCATTTTTATGGGAACATTATTGTTAGGATTTATTTATGTAATCAAGAAAAAAGTTTTAGACTGGAATTAGGCGTGTATCAATTACACTTACTAAGGAAGTTTTTGACTAATTTAGAAAGGTTCTAAATCAAGCGAAGCTAGTTTAATTGCCTTTTAAATATTGTAAATTTGTTGCTCATTCTGTAAAGGGGTGAGCATTTTTTGTTTATAAACATGAGTGAAATTAATATAGTTGATGCGCCTCCAGGAACCGAAGGACCTGGCTATTTTGCCACCTCTTTAGATAAAGTGATTGGTTTGGCTCGTTCAAATTCATTATGGCCTCTGCCGTTTGCAACGTCTTGTTGTGGAATCGAGTTTATGGCAACCATGGGTTCTCATTACGATTTAGGTCGTTTTGGTGCAGAGCGTTTGAGTTTTTCTCCCCGTCAGGCTGATGTTTTAATGGTTATGGGAACTATCGCTAAAAAGATGGCTCCGGTACTTAAGCAGGTCTATATCCAAATGGCAGAGCCACGTTGGGTAATGGCTGTTGGTGCTTGTGCAAGTAGCGGTGGTATTTTTGATACTTATTCCGTATTACAAGGTATTGACGAAGTTATTCCTGTGGATGTTTATGTTCCAGGCTGCCCACCAAGGCCAGAAGCTATTTTAGATGGCTTCCAGCGTATACAAGATTTAGTTAAAAACGAATCTGGCAGAAGAAGAAACTCTGATTATTACAAAGAACTTTTAGGTCAATACGGCATTAAATAATGGAAGAAACGACACTAAATAACGACATCCACGTTAAGCTGACTGAAAAGTTTGGTGAAAAAGTTACTGCTGTTTCTGAGCCTTATGGTTTGTTAACTTTTGTAACTTATAAAGATGTTATCATCAATGTACTTTCGCATCTTAAGGATGAATTAAAATTCAATTTCCTAACAGATATTACTGCAGTTCACTACCCAGGTAAAGACCACGGTATTGCTGTAGTTTACCATTTAAATAATATGGTAGAACGTGTTAGGATTAGAGTAAAGGTTTTTATTTCAGAGCAAAATCCAACCATCCCAACGGCAACAACAGTTTGGAAAGGTGCCAACTGGATGGAGCGTGAAACGTATGATTTGTTTGGAGTTAAGTTTGAAGGCCACCCGGATTTACGCCGTATTTTAAATATGGATGATTTAGGTGTTCATCCGATGTTAAAACAATATCCATTGGAAGATCCAAATAGAGTAGATAAAAAAGACGAATTTTTTGGAAGGTAATTTATATGAATCATAACCATCCGGTATATACAGATAACGACCCGCAAAGTGAGCTGGTAACCTTAAATTTAGGTCCAACGCACCCTGCAACCCACGGCGTTTTCCAGAACGTTTTGCAATTAGATGGCGAACGTATTGTGAGCGGCGTTTCTACAATCGGCTATATTCACCGTGCTTTCGAAAAGATTGCTGAACATCGCCCGTTTTATCAAATTACACCATTAACAGACCGCTTAAATTACTGTTCATCGCCGATTAATAACATGGGGTGGCACATGACGGTTGAGAAATTGTTGAATATTCAGATGCCAAAACGCGTAGATTATCTTCGCGTAATCATTATGGAGCTTTCTCGTATAGCCGACCATATTATTTGTAATACAATTATTGGTCAGGATACTGGAGCAACAACAACTTTCCTTTACCTTTTCCAATTCCGTGAACACATTTACGAAATTTTTGAAGAGGTTTGTGGTGCCCGTTTAACAACAAACATTGGTCGTATTGGTGGTTTTGAAAGAGATTTCAACGATATCGCCTTTGCGAAAATCAATAAATTTTTAAAAGAGTTTCCGGTTGCTTTAAAGGAATTTGAAAATCTTTTAACCCGTAACCGTATTTTTATCGACAGAACCGCTGGTGTTGCTGAAGTAACTAAAGAAGCTGCTTTAGAATATAGCTGGACTGGTCCTTTACTTCGTGCAGCTGGTGTAGACTACGATGTTCGTGTAGCTGACCCGTATTCATCATATCAAGATTTCGATTTTGAAATCCCAGTAGGTACAAGTGGAGATATTTACGACAGATATTTAGTGCGTAATGAAGAAATGTGGCAGAGTTTGCGCATTATTGAGCAAGCAATTGTAAAGTTAAAAACAGAAGAAAAAGGCATTTTCCATGCTGACGTTCCTGAGTTTTATCTTCCTCCGAAACAAGAAGTTTACAATAATATGGAAGCATTAATCTATCACTTTAAAATTGTGATGGGTGAAATTGACGCTCCAAAAGCAGAAGTTTATCACGCTGTAGAAGGCGGGAATGGCGAGTTAGGTTTCTATCTGATTAATGATGGTGGCCGTACGCCTTATCGTTTACACTTCCGCAGACCAAGTTTTATAAATTACCAAATGTTTGCACCAATGAGCGAGGGTATGTTATTATCCGATGCCATTATCAACATGAGTAGTATGAATATTATTGCAGGAGAATTAGATGCTTAAAGTAGAAGAACAAACACCTGTAGTGTTTTCATCAGAATTGCTAGCTAAATTTGATGAAATCAAGAGCCGTTACCCTGAGGGAAAACAAAAATCAGCTTTGCTGCCTTTATTACATTTGGTGCAGGCAGAATTTCTTTGGGTGCCTACATCAGCAATGGATAAAGTGGCCGAATATTTAAACATTCAGCCGATTGAAGTTTATGAAGTAGCAACTTTTTACACCATGTACTTTTTAAAACCACAAGGTAAATATGCTTTGGAGGTTTGCCGTACTGGTCCTTGCTGCCTGGTTGGTGCGGAAAAAATATTAGACCACTTAGAAAGTAAGTTAGGTGTTAAGGAGGGTGAAGTTACAGCAGATGGTTTATTCAGCTTTAGAGGAGTTGAATGTTTGGCTGCTTGTGGTTTCGGACCGGTGTTGCAAATCAGCCCGGAATATACTTTTTACGAAAACCTAACTATCGATAGTGTAGATAAATTGATTGAAGATTTAAAGAACAAGATTTGAGAAACTAGATTTGAGATTTGAGATAAGGCAGCAGTCTTACATCTCACATCTCACGTCTCACATCTAAAAAATAATGAGTCGCAAATTATTACTTGAGCATATAAACGTACCAGGCATCAATACACTTGAAGTCTATCGCCAAAAAGGCGGGTACCGTGCCGTGGAAAAAGCCCTTAAAACTTTAACACCTGAAGAGATTGTTGAAGAAGTTAAGAAATCAGGCTTACGCGGTCGTGGTGGTGCGGGTTTCCCTACCGGGATGAAATGGAGCTTTTTGGCTAAACCAGAAGGAGTTGCACGCTATTTGGTTTGTAACGCTGATGAGTCTGAGCCAGGAACTTTCAAAGACCGTTATCTGATGACTTACATTCCTCATGCCTTAATTGAGGGAATGATTGTTGCCAGTTTTGCCTTAGGTGCGAAGGTTTCATATATCTACGTTCGCGGAGAGATGATGCCTCAAATCCGCATTCTGGAAAAAGCAATTGCTGAAGCGAAAGCTGCAGGCTGGTTAGGTAAAAACATTTTAGGAACAGGTTACGATTTAGAGTTATATGTTCAGCCGGGTGGTGGCGCTTACATTTGCGGTGAAGAAACTGCATTGTTAGAATCACTTGAGGGTAAAAGAGGTAATCCAAGAATTAAACCACCATTTCCTGCAATCGCAGGATTGTATGGTTGCCCAACGGTAGTAAATAACGTAGAGTCGATTGCTGCAGTGGTGCCCATTATTAATGATGGTGGCGATGAATATGCTAAAATTGGTATCGGTAGAAGTACGGGTACAAAATTAATATCAGCATCGGGTAACTTGGTAAAACCAGGTGTTTATGAAATTGAATTGGGTTTACCAGTTGAAGAATTTATCTATTCTGATGAATATTGCGGTGGTATCGCTAATGGTAAGCGCTTAAAAGCGACGGTTGCAGGTGGTTCATCTGTACCAGTTTTGCCAGCAAACTTAACATTGAAGTATGCCAATGGCGAACCTCGCTTAATGAGTTATGAATCGTTATCAGAGGGTGGATTTGCTACTGGAACCATGATGGGTTCAGGTGGTTTTATTGCTTTTGATGAAGACCAATGTATGGTTCGTAATACCTGGAATTTCGCTCGTTTTTATCATCACGAAAGTTGTGGACAGTGTTCGCCTTGTCGTGAAGGTACTGGATGGATGGAAAAAGTATTACACAAAATCGAGCATGGTCATGGTTCAATGGATGATGTGGATTTATTGTGGGATATTCAACGTAAAATTGAAGGAAATACAATTTGCCCATTAGGTGATGCAGCTGCTTGGCCAGTGGCGAGTGCAATTCGTCATTTTAGAGATGAGTTTGAGTGGCACATTAAAGAACCGCTTAAAAGTCAGCAACAAAATTATGGTTTGGCAAATTATGCTGTGCCGATAGAAAAGGCTCCGGTAACGGAGGAGAAATAATTTTCACCTCGGTGCATTTGCCTTGGTTCGTGGAGACACGAACCAAGACGTGAAAGTAAGAGTTTAAACACCACGTCATTGCGAGGAACGAAGCAATCCTAAAGCGATGAATATTAATAAAGAGATTGCTTCGTGCCTCGCAATGACGGCAAAGAGCAAAAAAAAAATAAGATTATCATTAACCATGAGTGAAAAAGTTAAGGTTACGATAGACGGGATAACGGTAGAGGTTGATAATAGAACCACTATCCTAAATGCTGCAAGGCAAATTGGAGGTGATATCGTTCCGCCTGCGATGTGCTATTATTCTAAGTTAGAAGGCAGTGGTGGTAAATGCCGTACCTGTATTGTCAAGGTGACAAAAGGTTCGGAAAAAGACCCTCGCCCGATGCCAAAATTGGTTGCATCTTGCCGTACAACTGTAATGGATGGCATGGAAGTGTTAAATATCACCTCTCCAGAAGTTTTAGAAGCCCGTGCAGGTGTGGTGGAAATTTTATTGATTAACCACCCTTTAGATTGCCCCGTTTGCGACCAGGCTGGTGAATGCGATTTGCAAAACTTAGGTTATGAGCATGGCTTGCAAAAAAACTCGTTATGAGTTTGAGCGTCGTACTTTCGACCGTATAGATATTGGCGATAAAATTCAACTACACATGAATCGTTGTATTCTGTGTTATCGTTGTGTTTTCACTGCCGACCAGATTACAAACAAACGTGTTCATGGTATCTTAAACCGTGGCGACCATTCAGAAATTTCCACTTATATCCAACAAGCGGTTGACAACGATTTTTCAGGGAACGTAATTGATGTTTGCCCTGTTGGTGCTTTAACAGATAAAACTTTCCGTTTCAAAAACCGTGTTTGGTTTACTAAGCCAGTTGATGCACATCGCAATTGCGACCACGAAAAATGTAACGGTAAAGTAACGCTTTGGTATAAAGGCGAAGATGTTTTACGTGTTACGGCTCGTAAAGACCAGTTTGGTGAAGTAGAAGAATTTATCTGTAACACTTGTCGTTTCGATAAAAAAGCAACTTCTGATTGGACAATTGAGCATCCAACTCATATTGATGATACCTCAGTAATTGCATCAAACCATTACGAAACATTAAAACCACTTCCTGTAATTAAGCCGAATGCAGCTTTACAGGCAGCGAACGAAATTGAATTACATAAAACAGTAAAATACTAATGGAAATAAGTTTTGTTATAGAAAAATTTATTCTGGTAGCGGTAATTTTCGGTATCAGTTTAGTTATTGCCATGTATTCTACTTATGCTGAGCGTAAGGTTGCAGCTTATCTTCAAGACCGTTTAGGTCCGGACAGAGCAGGTCCCTTTGGTATTTTGCAGCCATTGGCCGATGGTGTTAAGATGTTTATGAAAGAGGAAATTATTCCGGCTTCATCAAACAAATGGTTATTTATTGTGGGGCCAGGTTTGGCTTTACTTTGTGCTTGTATTGGTACAGCCGTTATTCCATGGGGTAGTCCGATGGAAATTGGCGGAAAAATCGTTCCACTACAAGTTGCTGATATTAACGTTGGTGTGTTGTACATCTTTGGTGTAGTTTCTTTAGGTGTTTACGGCGTAATGATTGGCGGTTGGGCATCTAATAATAAGTATTCGCTATTAAGTGCTATTCGTGCTGCATCGCAAAACATCAGTTATGAAATTGCAATGGGTTTATCAATCATCGCTTTGCTTTTGATGACCAATACCTTAAGCTTAAAAGAAATCGTTGACCAGCAACATGGCTGGAGATGGAACGTATTGTATCAACCATTAGGATTTTTGATTTTCATGGTTTGTTCTTTTGCAGAAACCAACCGTGCACCTTTTGATTTACCGGAATGTGAAACGGAGTTAATCGGTGGTTACCATACGGAGTATTCTTCAATGAAATTAGGTTTCTATTTATTTGCTGAATACATCAACATGTTTGTATCATCAGCCGTAATGGCAACTTTATATTTCGGAGGATACAATTATCCAGGTATGGATTACATGGCTACGCTTTTAGGCCCAACGTGGGCACCATTGTTTGGTGTTGGAATATTCTTCGTGAAAATTGTGTTTTTCATCTTCTTCTTCATGTGGGTACGTTGGACAATCCCTCGTTTCCGTTATGACCAATTGATGAATTTAGGTTGGAAAGGCTTAATACCTTTAGCCATTGCCAACATTATAATAACTGGAATTGTGATTGCGATTATTGAGAAGTTTTAATTATGGAATCATTAAGTAATAAGAAAAAAATACTGGAACAAAAGCCTTTGAGCTTTATGGAACGCATGTACCTGCCTGCAATTGCAAAAGGTATGGGCATTACCATTAGTCACTTATTCAAGAAAGAGGCTACAGTAAGATATCCAGAAGTAGAACGCGAATTTTCGGCTAACTTTAGAGGGATGCACTCGCTTAAACGCGATGAAAACGGAAAAGAGCGTTGTACGGCTTGCGGTTTATGTGCATTATCTTGTCCGGCTGAAGCGATCACCATGATTGCAGCTGAACGTAAAAATGATGAGAAACACTTATACCGTGAAGAAAAATACGCAGCAACGTATGAAATTAATATGTTGCGTTGCATTTTCTGCGGATTATGTGAAGAGGCTTGTCCGAAAGAGGCGATTTACTTAGACGGACCAATTGTACCGGCAGATTATTTACGTAAGGATTTCATTTACGGAAAAGATAAGTTGGTGGAGGCTCCATTGGAGATGAAAAAATAATTTTATGGTTCATGACGACACGAACCATGGCGGATTAGGCAATCGTCATGCTGAATTTATTTCAGCATCTATTGAGTTAAGACTCTGAAATAAATACAGGGTGACGAATTAAAGATTGCTTCGTGCCTCGCAATGACTGACGAAGAAACAAATAAAACAAATAACAAATTAATGAGTACACAAGTATTCTATTTCGTAGCCACATTAAGTATCATCTTTTCGCTGATGGTGATTTTTGCAAAAAATCCAATCCACAGTGTATTGTACTTAATCCTTACCTTTTTCACATTCACGGTACATTACGTATTGTTGAATGCACAGTTTTTGGCTGTTGTAAATTTCATTGTTTACATGGGTGCCATCATGGTATTATTCCTATTCGTACTGATGCTCCTCAACCTGAATAAGGAAACCGAGCCAGTAAAATCGCCATTGATTAAAATTGTAGGTGTAATTGCAGGTTGTTGCCTGGTTGTAACCTTAGTTGGTTCTTTCAAAGCGGCAAGCATTAACAGTCCTTTAATTTTGAAAAATCAGGGATTAGGTTTGGTAGAAAACTTAGGTAAAGAGCTTTTTGGGCCATTCTTATTACCATTCGAATTATCATCTCTTTTACTGTTGGCAGCAATGGTTGGAGCCGTTTTATTATCTAAAAGAGATGAGGTAGAAGCATAATGGAAAATTTAACTACACAAATGGCAGGCGTTCCGCTAAATCACTACATCTATTTATGTGCAATTATTTTCACAATTGGCGTAATTGGTGTGTTAACGCGTAGAAATGCAATCGTAATTTTTATGTCGGTTGAGTTGATGTTAAATGCTGTAAACTTGCTTTTAACAGCTTTTTCAGTACATAGCAACGACCCATCAGGACAGGTTTTCGTATTCTTTATTATGACGCTTGCCGCTGCAGAAGTTGCAGTTGGTTTGGCGATTATCGTAATGGTTTACAGAAGTACGAAATCGATAGATATTAATGTTTTAAATCGCCTTAAGTGGTAAATATATTATAAGAATGACAATAGAACAATTGATTTGGTTGGTTCCGTTACTTCCTTTTTTAGGATTTGTAATTAACGGACTGGGCAGAAAATCTTTATCTAAAGGACTTGTTGGTATCATCGGAAGTGGCGTAATTTTAGCTTCTTTCATCATCAGCGTAGTTATTTTCTTTAGCTTACAAGGCGATACACAAAAATCTCACGAAGTATTTTTATTTGATTGGATTAGCGCAGGCGCACTACACATTCCATTATCATTCTTGGTTGACCCATTGAGTTCAATCATGCTTTTGATTATTACCGGAATAGGTTTCTTAATCCATTTATATTCTACCAGCTACATGCATGATGATGAAGGGTTTGGTAAATTTTTCTCTTATTTGAATCTGTTTGTGTTCTTCATGCTCTTGCTGGTATTGGGCTCAAACTATATCGTTATGTTTATCGGTTGGGAAGGCGTAGGTTTATGCTCATACCTTTTAATCGGTTTCTGGTATGCCAACAGTGCTTATGCATCGGCAGCAAAAAAAGCTTTCGTAATGAACCGTATTGGCGATTTGGGCTTTTTATTGGGTGTATTCTTAATGTTCAACTTCTTCGGAAGTGTTGAGTTTTCAAAAATCTTTCCTCAGGCAGCGAATATGTTGCCAGGCAACAATACACTGGTTTTAATCACCATTTTATTATTTATCGGCGCCTGCGGTAAATCGGCACAGTTGCCTTTGTTTACCTGGTTACCCGATGCGATGGCTGGACCAACACCTGTTTCTGCGTTAATTCACGCCGCAACGATGGTAACGGCAGGTATCTATATGATTGCCCGTTCGAGCGTATTATTCGACCTTGCGCCATTTACACAACACATTATTGCAATTGTTGGAGCAGCAACGGCACTAGTAGCCGCAATTATCGCTTTAACTCAAACAGATATTAAAAAAGTATTGGCTTATTCAACCGTATCTCAATTGGGATATATGTTTTTAGGCTTAGGCGTTGGTGCTTACACAGGTTCATTCTTCCATGTATTAACTCACGCATTCTTTAAAGCATTATTATTTTTGGGCGCAGGCTCGGTAATTCATGCCATGCATCACGAACAAGATATGCGCCACATGGGCGGATTGAGAAAGAAACTTCCAATTACTTTCTTAACCATGATGATTGGTACAATTGCTATTGCAGGTTTACCACCCTTCTCTGGTTTCTTTTCGAAAGATGAAATTTTAGCACATGCTTTCCAGGCGAGTCCTGTTCTTTGGGGAGTTGGCGTATTGACGGCTTTCTTAACTGCGTTTTACATGTTCAGAATGATGTTCCTTACTTTCTCAGGAAAATACAGAGGCACACATCACGAAGAAAGTCATGTACATGAATCGCCAGCGGCAATGACTACTCCGTTAGTTATTTTAGCTGTCCTAGCTGCAGTAGGTGGAGCTATTAACATTCCTCACGTTTTCGGTGGAAATGAATGGTTGGCACATTGGTTAACCGGTGCTGGTGTTGCGCAGCACGAATTAGATTTAAGTCACTCAACAGAATATGCTTTAATGGGTACTTCAGTTGTAGCGGCAATTATCGCTTTGCTTTATGCATATACCAGATATGTAAAAGGCGCTCGTGTTCCTGTTGCTGATGAAGCGCCGCGTTCGGCATTGGCAAAATTATCTTATAATAAATTTTATTTAGATGAGATTTACGATTTCATCATTACAAAGCCATTAGATGCTTTTTCAAGATTTTTC
>Ga0256779_1000231_pt1 | contig 15366 bp, 9 predicted proteins | sample MC6MC0930MT_FD_186048 | JGI IMG/M metagenome (GOLD analysis project Ga0256779, IMG submission 186048) | Metatranscriptome of enriched soil aggregate microbial communities from Iowa State University, Ames, United States - MC6-MC0930-MT... | ecosystem: Environmental > Terrestrial > Soil >...
CCGGAGATCATCACCGGCAGCCGCCCGCCGCGGGCATCGAACACTTCCTCGATGGCGAACAGCGCGGCCTTGGCGTTGAGCGTGTCGAAGATGGTTTCCACCATCAGGGTGTCGGCGCCGCCGTCGATCAGGCCATCGATGGCCTCGCGATAGGTCTCGCGCAGCGCATCGAAGCTGGTGTTGCGGAAGCCGGGATCGTTTACGTCCGGGCTGATCGAGGCGGTGCGGCTGGTCGGGCCGAGCACCCCGATCACGAAGCGCGGTTTGCCCGGTGTGGTCGCCGCGACTGCATCGCAGCAGGCGCGCGCCACGGCGGCACCGGCCTTGTTGAGCTCGTAGACCAGGTGTTCAAGGTGATAGTCGGCCTGGCTGACCGAGGTCGCATTGAAGGTGTTGGTCTCGACCAGATCGGCACCGGCCTCCAGGTAGGCGGTGTGGATGCCGCCGATGACCTCCGGGCGGGTCAACAGCAACAGGTCGTTGTTGCCCTTGAGGTCATGCCCCTGCGGCGCGTCGCCGGGCGCGGCATGGTCGCAGCCGGGCCCATGCTGGTGGTCGTAGCCGCCGGCGAAGCGCTAGCCGCGGTAGTCGTCCTCCTCCAGCCCATGCCGTTGGATCATCGTGCCCATGGCCCCATCGATGATCAGGATGCGCTGGGCCAGCGCCGTTTCCAGCGCATGCACGCGGTCGGGGTGGAGCCAGGGCAGGGATGGCATGGGCAGACCTCAGGGCTTGCTGGCAATCAGCGAAATGACTTCGAAATGCGGCGGGCGCTTCTCGCGGGTCACCGTCTCCAGGCTGGAGACGACCAGGCCGGCCTTCTCCACGAACTTGCGCAGTTCCTTGTCGCTGAAACCAAGGTTGACGTGGCCATACGCGTCCACGGCCGCACGGTGTTCGTGGCGGGCCAGGCTGCACAGCAGCAGGCGACCGCCCGGGCGCAGCACGCGCGCGCCCTCGGCGACGGCCTGGGCCGGCTTGGCCGCATAGGTCAGCGCGTGCATCAGCACCACCAGATCGAAGCTCTGGTCAGGGAAGGGCAGGGCGTGCATGTCGCCTTCGCGCACTTCCACGTTGGCCAGCCGGCGCAGGCGCTCGCTGGCGGCGGCAACCACGCGCGCGCTGGTATCGATGCAGACATAGCGTTTGGCGTGCGGGGCGACCAGTTCGGCCAATACGCCGTCACCAGAGGCGATATCGAGCACATCGCCGGTTTCCAGCAGCGGCAGCGCGGTGCGCGCCAGCGCCTCCCAGGTGCGGCCGGGGGAATAATGGCGTTCCATGTCGCCGGCAACGCTGTCTGCCCAGTTCTGGTCGGCAGCGCGGCTGGCCATGACCGCGGCCACGCGTTCAGCATCCTGGCGCAGCAGCGGGTCATCGCTGCCGGTGCTCAGGGCATGCCACAATGCGCGCTGCGCCGGATCCAGCGCGGCGTCATCGAAGCGGTAATACGCCGAGACGCCCGAGCGGCGGTCACGGACCAGGCCGGCTTCCTTGAGCCGGGCCAGATGGGTGGACACCCGCGGCTGGGCCAGCGTGGTGATGGCCGACAGCTCGGCCACAGTGAGTTCTTCCTGTTCCAGCAGCGCCAGCAGGCGCACCCGGGTGGCGTCGGCGAATACTTTCAGCCGGACGGACCAGTCCTCGAGATCCATAAATATCTACCTATCGCGATATAGAGATATTTTCGTCCTTTGGCGGCGGTGCGGTCAAGTCAGGCGTCCTTTCCCCGCCCGCCGGTACAATCGCCCGACCGGGCCGCGCGCACTGCGGCCTTTATCACTCTGTACCCGGGAGGGTGTTGTGGATTTCAGCTTTACCGAAGAGCAGTTGATGCTGCAGGACGTTGCGCGCCGTATCGCGCAGGAGAAAATCGCGCCCAGCGCCGAACACCACGACCGCACCGGCGAGTTCCCGCTGGAGAACATCCGCCTGCTGGGCGAGAACGGTCTGATGGGCATTGAAGTGCCCGAAGCCTACGGCGGTGCGGGCATGGACCCAATCGCCTACGTCCTGGCGATGGTGGAGGTCGCCGCCGGAGACGCTGCACATTCGACGATCATGTCGGTCAACAATTCGCTGTTCTGCAACGGCATTCTGACCCATGGCAGCGAAGCGCAGAAGCAGAAGTACGTGCGTGCCATCGCCGAGGGCGAGGCCATCGGTGCGTTCGCGCTGACCGAGCCGCAGTCCGGCTCGGATGCCACGGCGATGCGCTGCCGCGCGGTCAAGCAGGCCGATGGCACCTATGTGATCAACGGCAAGAAGAGCTGGATCACCTCCGGCCCAGTGGCCAAGTACATCGTACTGTTTGCGATGACCGATCCGGACCAGGGCGCGCGTGGCATCACCGCGTTCATGATCGACACCGACAAGGCCGGCTTCCACCGCGGCAAGACCGAGCCGAAGCTGGGCATCCGTGCCTCGGCGACCTGCGAGATCGAGTTCCAGGATTACGTGGCGGCCGCCGATGACGTGGTCGGCAAGGAAGGCGAGGGCTTCAAGATCGCCATGGGCGTGCTGGACGCAGGCCGTATCGGTATCGCCTCGCAGGCGATCGGCATTGCGCGTGCTGCGTATGAAGCGACGATCGAATACGTGAAGGACCGCAAGGCCTTCGGCGCGGCGATCGGCACCTTCCAGATGACCCAGGCCAAGATCGCCGACATGAAGTGCAAGCTGGACGCAGCTCTGCTGCTGACGCTGCGCGCGGCATGGGTGAAGGGCCAGGGCAAGCGTTTCAGCAATGAAGCGGCGATCGCCAAGCTGACCGCCTCCGAAGCGGCGATGTGGATCACCCACCAGGCGGTGCAGATCCACGGCGGCATGGGCTATTCCAAGGAAATGCCGCTGGAGCGGTACTTCCGTGATGCCAAGATCACCGAGATCTACGAGGGCACCTCGGAAATCCAGCGCCTGGTGATCGCGCGTAACGAGACCGGTCTGCGCTGATGAAAATGACGGAGGCGCCGTGTTGCGGCGCCTCCTCCCGTTGATAAAAATCTGCGGTCCTTGACGATGAAGTTGCTGTCAACGCGGTAGTTCGCACCTCAGAGTTTTTCCATCCCATCGGCATATGACTTGATTGGCGACGCCATTCCCAACGTCGACAGGTACGCCATACAGGCGGGCTGCGTCCAGCCAGTTCTGCAGTGATTGCTCATCAGTGAAATCGTACAATCCGCTGAAGTCTGCACCGGACTCCTCATGTGACGCAGCGGCGTCGAGTATTCTGTTGCCTGAGGCGTCGCGGCTCTCCCCTGACTTGTACTTTGCTCTGTTGACAGAGTCGGCCTCAATAACAAAAACGCTCTTTGAACCGTCCCGCCAAGTGATGACGTAGGTAGCGGAGTCGACGCCAAAAAGTCGGCTGATCATGCTTAGCCCAAGCGACGAAAGTGTCGTTGCTAGAGAGTTCCAGACAGGGCTACCTGTCGAAGCACCAGAGAAGGCAGCTCCAAGCTGCTGCTCAAATTGAGTGCGCGTCGTGGCGGACATCACGATATCGTAGGCATTTATCCCCTTGAATCCTTCTGGAAACGTCAAGCCGTTTGTTACTCCGGGATTGTCAGGGTGGATAGGGACAACTGCTCCACTTCCACCGGCGCGCTTCAAAGCGTGCGAGCTGGGCTGTATACGTCCCTCTGCGAGCGCCATAATGCGGTGAAATGCATCTGTAACAGGTGCAGGGATGCTTGTCGTTATCGCTCGATACCGTTTAAATTCTCGGTCATACTCAACTTCGAATCCGTAGAGTTTGAGATGCGCGAAATCCACCACAATGGTCATGCCCGCCCCTGACCCGATTGCGGCTTGTCTTGGATTTGCGCAGTTGTCGCAAACCACGACGCCGCCCGCATGCGCTTTTGGTGGAAGAAACAGTTGAAAAAGAAGCAAGATGCAGGCAATGCAAGACGCGGTCAAGTGTCTGGAAAATGACATGTCCTCTCTCCTGTGGCGCTGCGCGCCGAGCCGTCAAGCTGATGCGGGGGAGAGTCCGTTTTAAGCCGATATTGGTAGTTGAACTGTGGACTGCGCATCAGTAGTGCAAGTAAGTGCCTAATGCGACTTGCGTGGATATGCAACTGCAATAACGTTAGCTTTTCTCGATTCAGTTGGTAGATTCGATGATCGCAGGAGTGCTCCTTGCTGAGGCCAAGGGTGCGTCTCATCGTTTCCAAAGGGCTAGGTGGAGGGACACAGAGCTGCCTTTGCGATTTTGCGTCAGTCCACAACCAACGAAGCCTACCGGGTGATGCAGAATGGGTACCCCTTTTGCAGGTTACCCCATGGTTATTTATCGAGGCGCAGGGTTTCTGACCCTGCTCACCCCCATCGCCGCCCTGCTGCTGTTGATGTGGCTGTGGCCGGATCCTGCTGTTGCCAAGGGCAATACTTCACTGGCGCAGCTGTTGATCGGATTCGGCGTCGGCGCAGCGATCAATGTCGTGCTCGGCATCGTGCTCAATCGCGGCCCGCGCGCGGCGGGCGAGCATGCCCGCCATCATTTCTTCTACATGCCGATGCAGTGGCCGTCGTTGGCGATGGTGGTCGCCTGTGCAGCGGTGGCACTGCTGCGCTGAGGCCGTTTGGTAGTGCCGGCCGCTGGCGGGCACTCAGGCGGTCCTTGTCTGGCAGGTGCCCGGAGCAGCCGGCCAGCGGCCGGCACTACCTCGTCCCCATATGCATGCCTCGCGTGAGCCACAGTACCCGGCGCGCACCGCACACAAAAAAGCCCCGGCTCGCGCCGGGGCTTTTGCATTTCAGTGTGACCGCCTACGGTGGTCACCTGGCGGCGGGGCAACCGCGGCTGCCCCTGTCGTCCATCAACGGTCCGGACGGTGCGCCGTATTGGCTTCGCCCTGGCGTTCCAGGAACTCCTTGGACGGTTCGTCCAGCTTGTCGCCCAGCATGCGGCGGACCACCACGAAGAACACCGGGATCATCAGCAGACCCAGGAAGGTGGCGAACACCATCCCGCCGATCACGCCGGTACCGATCGCGTGACGTGCGTTGGCGCCGGCACCGGTGGAGATGGCCATCGGCACCACGCCCATGATGAAGGCGAAGGAAGTCATCAGGATCGGGCGGAAACGCAGGCGGGAGGCTTCGATGGTCGCCTCGCGCAGGTTCTTGCCCGCGGCCCGCTGTTCCACGGCGAACTCCACGATCAGGATCGCGTTCTTCGCGGCCAGGCCGATCACGGTGATCAGGCCGATCTTGAAGTACAGATCGTTCGGCAGGCCACGTGTCAGCGAGAAGGCCAGCGCGCCGAGGACGCCCAGCGGCACCACCAGCAGCACCGCCACCGGGATCGACCAGCTCTCATACAACGCGGCCAGGCAGAGGAACACCACCACGATGGACAGCACCAGCAGCAGCGTCGCCGCGTTGCCGGCCAGGATTTCCTGGTAGGACATGCCGGACCAGTCATAGCCGAAGCCGGCCGGCAGGTCGTCGTTGACGATCCGCTCCATCGCCTGCATCGCCTCGCCCGAGCTGCGCCCGGCTGCCTGCGAACCGACGATGTTGACCGCCGAGTAGCCGTTGTAGCGGCTCAGCGACGGCGGTGCGGAAACCCATTCGGACTTCACCACGGTGCTCAGCGGAATCATCGCCTGCGTGCCGTCGGGATTGGTCTGCAACGTGCTGGGGGTGTAGAAGCTGTTCAACGACTCCGCACCGGTGCGGTACGGGCCATCGGCCTGCAGGGTCACGCGCTTGATGCGGCCTTCATAGAAGAAGTCGTTGACGTACACCGGGGCCAGCATCAGCTGGATGGTGCTGTACACGTCCGACACCGACAGGCCCATGGTCTGCGCCTGCACACGGTCCACGTGCAGCTGCAGCTGCGGCGCGTTTTCCAGGCCGTTCGGGCGCACGCCGGTCAGCAGGTCGCTTTCCTGCGCCGCCTTGCCGAGCAGGATGTTGCGGGCCTGCGTCAACTGGTCATAGCCCACGCCGCCACGGTCCTGCAGCCACATGTCGAAGCCGCCGAACTGGCCCAGGCCCTGCACGGTCGGCAGGTTGACCACGAAGATCTGCGCTTCCTTGATGCCGAAGAACGCACCGTTCATGTTGTTGATGAACTCGGGCACCGTGATGTCGCGGTCCGCCCAGGGCTTGAGGCGGATGAAGCCCATGCCCACGTTTTCACCCGAGCCGACGAAGCTGAAACCGGCCACCTGCAGCATGCCTTCGAAGCCATCCTGCTTTTCCAGGATGCCGCGCATCTGGGCGAAGGCGTGGTTGGTCTGCGACTTGGTCGAGCCCGGCGGCAGCTGCACGATCGCCAGCGCATAGCCCTGGTCTTCTTCGGGCAGGAAGCTGCCCGGCATGCGCGTGAACAGGAAGCCGCACAGCACGGTCAGCACCACGAACAGGATCATCCAGCGCGGGGCGTGCTTCACCGCCGAGGTGATGTGGCCCACGTAGGTGTTGCTGACCTTGTCGTAGTACTTGTTGAAGGTGCGGTAGACGATGTTCGGGTTGTCGTTGTGCGTCGGCTTGAGGAACGTCGCGCACAGCGCCGGGGTGAAGCCCAGTGCCAGGAACGCCGAGAAGGCCATCGCGATGGCAATCGTCAGCGCGAACTGCTTGTAGATCTCACCGGCGGCGCCGCCCTGCAGGGCCGACGGAATGAACACCGCGGCCAGCACGACGGTGATGGCGACCACCGCGCCGGTGATCTGGGTCATGGCCTTCTGGGTGGCCGCCTTGGGCGGCAGCTTCTCCTCGGTCATGATGCGTTCGACGTTCTCGATGACCACGATCGCGTCATCGACCACGATGCCGATCGCCAGCACCATCGCAAACAGCGTCAGCTGGTTGATGGTGAAGCCGATGATGCTCATGCCCAGGAACGTGCCCAGCAGCGCGACCGGGATGACCAGGGTCGGGATCAGCGTGGCACGGAAGTTCTGCAGGAAGATCAGCATCACCAGGAAGACCAGCACGACCGCTTCGATCAGGGTCTTGACCACTTCCTCGATCGAGATCTTCACGAAGGTGGTGCTGTCGTACGGCGAGAACCAGCTGACACCGGCCGGGAAGCTCGGGGACAGTTCGTCCATCTTGGCGGTGACCGCATTGGCCACGTTCAGTGCGTTGGCGCCCGGCAGCAGCTGGATAGCGAAGGCACCGGTCGGCTTGCCGTTGTACTGGGTATCAAAGCCGTAGTTGTTCGCACCGAAGGCGATCCGGGCGATGTCCTTGAGCAGCACGCGCGAGCCGTCGCTATTGGCGCGCAGGATGATGTTCTCGAACTCTTCCGGCGAGCTGAAGCGGCCTTCGGCCGAGACCGTCGCGGTGAAGTAATGCCCTTCCGGCGAGGGATCCGAGCCCAGCGAACCGGCGGCGAACTGCACGTTCTGGTCCTTGATCGCGGCCAGCACCTGGGTGGCCGACAGGCCATAGCCCTGCATCTTTTCCGGGTTGAGCCAGATGTTCATGGCGTACTCGGAACCGAACTGTTGGGTGCTGCCCACGCCGGGGATACGCGAGATCTGGTCGAGCACGCGCGAGCCGACGATGTCGTTCAGCGCGTCGCGGTCGATCGAAGCGCTGTCGGACTGCAGGGCCACCACCATCAGGAAGCCGGCGTTGGCCTTGGCCACCACCACGCCCTGCTGGGTCACTTCGGTCGGCAGGCGAGGGGTCGCCAGCGAGACCTTGTTCTGCACCTGGACCTGGGCGATATCGGCATCGGTGCCGGTTTCGAAGGTCAGGGTGATGGTGACGCGGCCGTTGGAGGCCGAAGAGGAGCTGAAGTACAGCAGGTGATCGATACCGGTCAGCTGCTGCTCGATCACCTGGGTGACCGACTTTTCGGCGGTGTCGGCGCTGGCGCCGGGGTAGGTAGCGCTCACCGTCACCTGGGGCGGTGCGATGCTCGGGTAGGACTCCACGCCCAGACCCAGGATCGAAATCACGCCCGCAAGCGAGATCAGGATCGCGACCACCCAGGCGAATACCGGGTGTTCAATGAAAAATTTAGGCATGACGGAGGATTCCCGTTATTGCTTGTTCGGTTCGGCAGCCGGAGCGGCGTCGGACTTCGTGGCGGCGGGGTCGGCCGGGGCGGCCGCAGCATCGGGCTTGGCGGCAGCGGCCGGAGCGGCGCCTGCCGGAGCCGCGCCCGCCGGGGCCTGGCCGTTGCCGTTGCCGGCAGCCGGGTTCCACGGGGCGGCCTTGGCCGGTTCGCCTTCCTTGACCTTCTGCACACCGGCCACGATCACCTGATCGCCGGCATCCAGACCGCCGCTGACCAGCCAGTTGCTGCCCTGCTGGCCTTCGCTCTTCACGTTCTTGCGGATGACCTTGCCGTCCTTGCCGACCACCAGCACGTAACCGCCGGTGGTGTCGCGCTGCAGCGCCTGCAGCGGGACCAGGTAGGCGTTGTTGCGCTCACCCAGGGTCGCCTGGAAGCTGACGAAGGCGCCCGGCAGCAGGATCTGCTGCGGGTTCGGCAGCACCGCGCGCAGCGAGACCGCGCCGGTGGCCGGGTCAACCGTGGTCGAGGAGAAGTCCAGCGTGCCCGGCTGGTCGTAAACCGTGCCATCGGCCAGCTTCACCTGCACGGTGGACTTGCCGTCCCCGCTCAGGGCCACTGCGCCCTTGGCCTGGGCCGCGCGCATCTGGGTCAGCTCGTCCACGCTCATCGAGAAGTTCACATACAGCGGGTCGAGCTGGTCCACGGTGGTCAGCAGGGTCACATCGCCCTGGCCGACCAGGGCGCCTTCGGTGACCTGCTGCTTGCCGGCGCGGCCGCTGATCGGCGAGCGCACTTCGGCATAGCCGAGGTTGATCCTCGCGCTGGCCAGCGAGGCCTGGGCCTGCTGCACGGCCGCAGCGGCGGTGCGTTCGGTGGCTTCGGCGGCGTCCAGGTCGGACTTGGACACGTAGGCCTGCGGTGCCAGCGAGCGGGCCCGGTTGGCGGCGGCCTTGGCATTGGCGGCGGTGGCCTGGGCCGAGGCCAGCTCGGCCTGTGCGGCGTTGAGCGCGGCACGCAGGGGGGCCGGGTCGATCAGGAACAGCACCTGGCCTTCCTTCACATCCGAGCCTTCCTGATAGACACGCTTGAGCAGCACACCCGGCACGCGGGCGCGGACGTCGGCACTGCGGAACGGCGACAGGCGGCCGACCAGTTCACGCTGCAGCGGCAGCGTCTGCGGCTTGGCCTCGATCACGCCCACTTCCGGAGGCGGCGGGGCCTGCTGCTCTTCCTTCTTGCAGGCGGTCAACGCGAGGGCGACTGCGCACGTCAGGGCAAAGGTGCGGAGTGGGGCGATCATCAGGAGAAGCTCCGGTGTTGGTTTGAATGCGAAGCCGTGGCGGCTTCGGGCGCAGCGAACGCGCGCAGGAAGCTGTCGACGGAGAATTCTGCCCAGCGGCGGCGCACGGCGGCGTCAGCGCGATGGGGGATATGGAAGCGCTGTTTCTCGAAATCCAAGCCGGCGATCATGCTCAATAGCAGTTCAGCCATGAAGTGCGGGTCGTCATGCCTCAATTGGCCTCGGGCGGAACGTGTTGCAAGCCATTCAGAAACGTGAAGTGCCAGCGCCCCGGCGCCGTCCTGGTAGAGGGTACGGGCTTCCTGGGGGAACTGGCTGGACTCTGTTGCGATCAGCCTTCGGGCCTGGACCACGTGGGGTTGATTGAAATGATCCAGGTAGTCGTTGGCGAACTGCAGCAGACTGCCACGCAGGTCATCACCGTCCAGTGAGCGCAGCCCGGCGGTGGCCCGGCAGACATGCCGCTGCATCACCCGGCGCAGCAGTTCCTGCTTGCTGCCATAGCGGCTGTAGAGCGTCTGCTTGGAGCACCCGGCGTGCTGGGCCACCGCGTCCATGCTCAATTGCATGCCCTGGCTGGCCAGCAGTTCGCGCACGGCATCGAACACGCGATGATCGCGCGCGTCCATGGTGCCGGCGGCGGGGGGTGGGGGAGTCACGCGGTGGACTATACCGTCCAGTTCAGAATTGTAGAAGCCTTGTCTTTCCGTGCCGTTCGATGACCAACGTCAAGTTGCAACGGAAGCGGCCGATGCTGCGACGGATGAAGCGCCGATGCGTTGATCCGTACTTCGCCGAATTGACATCGCCGATGTAAACGGGACCCAACCCGAATCACCTTATTCCGTCCTGCAGCAAGGTATTTCTGTGCGGTAGGCCTACAATTTCATTTTCCCAACTGAGCAACACGCACCGCTCTGCCATGAAACCGCAAAAACCAGCAGCCAAGACCGTGAAAAATAAATCCAAACCAGCCGATACGCAGACTGTTTCGCCAGTGGGCTTCTCGCTGGAGCCGGTGTACACGGCCTTGCGCAAGCGCTACCCGTCGGCCGGGCAGGCCGAGGCAGTGGCTTTTGCCGCCGACTTCTACAAGCGCATGGAGGCGGACGAGTTCCCGCACCACAGCGCCGAAGAGTGGGCCGCACTGGCAGCGGACACGCTGGAGTTTGCGCGTGTGCGCAAGTCCGGCAAGGCCAACGTCCGCGTGTTCAACCCGACGCTCAAGAGCAACGGGTGGGAGTCGCCGCACACGGTGCTGCAGATCGTCAACGACGATATGCCGTTCCTGGTCGACACCGTGACGATGTCGCTGGCCGAACATGGCATCGGCGTGCACGTGCTGGGTCACCCGGTGATCCGCTTCGCGCGTGACAAGGCCGGCAAGCTCACCGCGGTCAGTGACGGCACCGCCGAATCGGTGATGCTGCTGGAGATCGACCGTCAGCCGACCGAAGCCATGGCCGACGTCGAGAAGGCGATCATCAAGGCCCTGGACGAGGTGCGTGCCATCGTCCGCGATTGGGACGCCATGCGTGCCAAGGCGCAGAGCCTGGCCGACGACCTCGGCAGCCGCCAGCTGCCCGTCGATGCCGCCTCGCGCGCCGAAGCGCAGGAATTCCTGCGCTGGGCTGCCGACAACCACTTCACCTTCTTCGGCTACCGCGAATACCGCGTCGAGAAGCAGGGCAAGGAAGACGTGCTGGCGCCGTTGAACGATACCGGCCTGGGCCTGATGCGCGGGCAGGACAAGTCCGCCGCACGTCCGGTCAAGACCCTCGCCGCGCAGGGCCTCAATGCCACCACCGGCTTGAAGGACGCGCTGATCCTGACCAAGACCAATGCCCGTTCGCGCGTGCATCGCTCCGGTTACATGGATTACATCGGCGTTCTGGAATTCGACGCCAAGGGCAAGATCATCGGCGAACAGCGCTTCCTGGGCCTGTTCACCTCCAGCGCCTACAACCGCCGCCCGTGGGAAATCCCGCTGGTGCGCCAGCGCCACGAATACGTGATGAGCCAGTCCGGCCTGGCGCCGAGCAGCCACAGCGGCAAGGCCCTGCGCCACATTCTGGAAACCCTGCCGCGCGAAGAGCTGTTCCAGTCCAGCGAGGACGAACTGTTCCGCACCGCCATGGGCGTGCTGGGCCTGCAGGAACGCGTGCGCAGCCGCCTGTTCCTGCGTCGTGACAAGTACAGCCGTTTCATTTCCGCGCTGGTGTACCTGCCGCGCGAACGTTTCAACACCGATGTGCGCCTGCGCATCGAAGCCATGCTCAAGGACGCCCTGCAGGGCGAGTACGTGGACAGCTCGGTCGTGCTCGGCGAATCGCCGCTGGCCCAGGTGCATCTGATCGTCCGCCCGAAGGCCGGCCAGACCCTGGAAGTGGACACCAGCGAACTGGAGCAGAAGCTGGCCCAGGTGCTGCGCAACTGGCAGGACGATCTGCGCGAAGCGCTGGTCGCCCGTCATGGTGAAAGCGAAGGCCTGCGCATCGCCGCGCGTATCGGCAAGGCGCTGCCGGCCGGTTACATCGAAGACTCCAGCACCGAGATCGCCGCCAACGACGTCAGCCAGCTTGATGCGCTGACCGGCCCGGACGATCTGCGCCTGAGCCTGCAGGCTGTGCAGCGCGAAGGCGGCGATGGCCTGCGCCTGAAGCTGTATCGCCAGCTGGATGACATCCCGCTGTCCGACGCGCTGCCGATGATGGAAAACATGGGTCTGCGCGTGATCGCCGAGCGTCCGTACCGTTTGACGGTCGACAACGCGCCGGTCTACGTGCAGGACTTCGAAGTGGAATCGGTGGCCGGTGCGATCGATGCGCCGAGCGTCGATGAAGCCTTCGGCGAAACCTTCGCCCGCGTGTGGCACGGCGATGCCGAGAACGACGGCTTCAACCGCCTTGTGCTCGCCGCTGGCCTGCATTGGCGCCAGGTGGCGATGCTGCGTGGCTATTGCAAGTACCTGCTGCAGACCGGCGTGCCGTTCTCGCAGGCCTATGTGGAAGGCACCTTCACCCGTTACCCGCTGCTGGCCCGCCTGCTGGTGGAACTGTTCGAAGCCCGCTTCGATCCGGCCACCGGCAACGAGAGCAAGGACGCCATCGCCGAGGGCCAGGCCCAGCTGCGCGCACACCTGAACGTGCTCGCCGGCGGTGACGAAGCCACCCTGAAAGTGCTCAAGACCGTGGTCGATGCACGCAAGGGCGACCGTACCGTGCAGATGGACGCCGCGCGCGATGCGCTGCTGAAGCTGATGGACCGCGTCTCCAGCCTGGATGAAGACCGCATCCTGCGCAGCTTCATGGGCGTGATCGATGCGACCCTGCGCACCAGCTACTACCAGACCGATGCCGAGGGCCGCCCGGGCCACGTCATCAGCTTCAAGTTCGATTCGGCCCTGGTGCCGGACCTGCCCAAGCCGCGCCCGTACCGCGAAATCTTCGTGTACGGCCCGCGCGTGGAAGGTACCCACCTGCGCTTCGGTGCCGTGGCCCGTGGTGGCCTGCGCTGGTCGGACCGTCGCGAAGACTTCCGTACCGAGGTGCTGGGCCTGGTCAAGGCACAGATGGTCAAGAACACCGTGATCGTGCCGGTCGGCGCGAAGGGCGGCTTCTTCGCCAAGATGCCGCCGGTCAATGGTGACCGTGATGCGGTGTTCGCCAACGGCGTGGCCTGCTACAAGCTGTTCATCCAGGGCCTGCTGGACATCACCGACAACATCGTCAACAACAAGATCGTGCCGCCGGTGGACGTGGTCCGCCACGACATGGACGACCCGTACCTGGTGGTGGCGGCCGACAAGGGCACCGCGACCTTCTCCGACATCGCCAACGGCCTGGCCGTGGCGCACGGCTTCTGGATGGGCGATGCGTTCGCCTCCGGTGGCTCGGTCGGTTACGACCACAAGGGCATGGGCATCACGGCCAAGGGCGCATGGGAGTCGGTCAAGCGCCACTTCCGTGCGCTGGGCCGTGACAGCCAGAGCCTGGACTTCACCGCAGTCGGCGTGGGCGACATGTCCGGCGACGTGTTCGGCAACGGCATGCTGCTGTCGCGCCACATCCGCCTGGTCGCCGCGTTCGATCACCGCCACATCTTCCTGGACCCGAACCCGGATGCGGCCACGACCTTCGTCGAGCGCGAGCGTCTGTTCACCGTGCCGCGCTCCAGCTGGGCCGATTACGATGCCAAGCTGATCAGCAAGGGCGGCGGCGTGTACCCACGCACGCTGAAGTCGATCGAGATCACCCCGCAGGTCCGTGACGTGCTCGGGCTGGACGAGGGCATCAAGTCGATGGCCCCGAACGATCTGATGAGCGCGATCCTGAAGGCGCCGGTCGATCTGCTGTGGAACGGCGGCATCGGCACCTACGTCAAGGCGGCCAGCGAGCAGCACAGCGATGTCGGCGACCGTGCCAACAACGCGCTGCGCGTCAATGGCGGCGAGCTGCGCTGCAAGGTCGTGGGCGAGGGCGGCAATCTGGGCATGACCCAGCTGGGCCGTATCGAAGCCGCCCAGGCCGGCGTGCTGCTCAACACCGATTTCATCGACAACTCGGCCGGTGTGGACACCTCCGATCACGAAGTCAACATCAAGATCCTGCTCAACGATGTAGTGCGGGCCAAGAAGTTGACCGTCGAACAGCGCAACAAGCTGCTGGCCTCGATGACCGACGAAGTGGCCGCACTGGTGCTGATGGACAACTACCGTCAGAACCAGGCGCTGAGCCTGATGGAACGCATGGCGGTCAAGCGCCTGGGTTCCAAGCAGCACTTCATCCGCACGTTGGAACAGCAGGGCCTGCTGGATCGCCAGATCGAGTACCTGCCCTCGGATGCGGAACTGTCCGCACGCAAGGCGCGTGGCCAGGGTCTGACCCGTCCGGAACTGTCGGTGCTGTTGTCCTACTCCAAGCTGGTGGCCTTCCAGCAGCTGCTCGAGTCCGACATTCCGGAAGATCCGTACCTGTCCAAGGAACTGCAGCGTTACTTCCCGACGCCGCTGCAGAAGAAGTACGCCGATGCGATGGAGCGTCACCGCCTGAAGCGCGAAATCATCGCCACGGCCGTGACCAACCAGACCATCAACCGCATGGGCGCCACCTTCCTGATGCGCATGCAGGAAGACACCGGCCGCACCGTGGCCGAGGTTGCCAAGGCGTACACGATCAGCCGTGAAACGCTGGACGCACGCGCCCTATGGGCACAGATCGACGCCCTCGACGGCACCCTGCCGGAGTCGGTGCAGATCGACGCGCTGGAAGTGATCTGGAAGCTGCAGCGTTCGTTCGTGCGCTGGCTGCTGTCGCGCCCGGGCGCCATGCCGGGCATCACCGAGGCCGTCAACCGCTACCAGGCCGCGTTCAACGACATCCGCGACGCCTCGGGCGTGCTGCCGGATTCGCAGCGCCCGGCTTACGAGGCCAGCGTGCAGGAGTGGAAGGACAAGGGCCTGCCGCCGGCGTTGTCGCAGCAGCTCTCGGAACTGCAGTTCCTGGAGCCGGCGTTCGACATCATCGAACTGGCCCGGACCCGGAAGCTCAAGCCGGTGGACGTCTCCAAGGTCCACTTCCGCCTGGGCGACGCCCTGCAGCTGCCGTGGCTGTTCGAGCAGATCGACGCGCTGGAGGTCAACGGCCGCTGGCACGCCGTGGCCCGTGGCGTGCTGCGCGACGAGCTGGCCGCCCACCATCGCAACCTGGCTGCCCAGGTCCTGTCGATGAAGGGCAGCAGCGCCGAAGCCAAGGTCGCCGCCTGGATGGGCCGCGATGACAGCAGCCTGCGCTTCACCCTGGCGATGCTGGCCGAGCTGGCCGAGCAGAAGACCCTGGACTACCCGACCGTTTCGGTCGCGGTCCAGCGCCTGGGCCAGCTGGCTTCGCATGGTGCGTAAGCATGGTGCGTGAGCGCATTCGCGCTGACGCCCCACGGGTTGACCTGCAAACCGTGGGCCCCATGCAAACCATGCGCCCAGCCCCCCGCGCCTTCGGCGCGCCCCCCTGACTCAGGGGGGGCTCTGCTCCAGAGGGATGGGCGGGGTCTGGTAACTGCATTGCATGAGAAACAC
>Ga0256779_1000249_pt1 | contig 14830 bp, 1 predicted proteins | sample MC6MC0930MT_FD_186048 | JGI IMG/M metagenome (GOLD analysis project Ga0256779, IMG submission 186048) | Metatranscriptome of enriched soil aggregate microbial communities from Iowa State University, Ames, United States - MC6-MC0930-MT... | ecosystem: Environmental > Terrestrial > Soil >...
AGCGCACCAACACAGACAGACAGAACACTGGGCGTGCACTGTGCTGGAGACTCGAAACCGTCCCTTCCTTGTGCACCGCGCCTGGTTCAGTGGTCCCCAAGCCCCGCTCGCCGCCCCCTGCCAGCCGCGGCATCATCTCGGCTCTCGGCTTTCCCTGCTTGGTGCCCGTTGAAAGCGAACAGTCCACAGTCCGGCTCCCAGTCCCAGCTTCGTGATCGGCCGTCGGCTGCGGTGCGACATGAGTGCAGGCGCCAGTTCCTCCTTGCCCGCTGCGCCCGTCGCTGCCATGTCCGCTGCGCCGTGCCAGAGTGATGGCGCCCTATCGCTCGCCGGACAGGAGTCGTCCCTGCTGCTGGTCAAGCCCCTTCGCCGTTTCTTCTCGCTGCTGCAGCGCGTGCTGGCCAAGCTGAAGGCCACGGCGGCCGACGGCGCCACCGGTTCTAACCTACCCGACGCGTTCGCAGAAGAGTACAACGAGTTCATCACCGTGCTGCTGCAGGCCATGCAGCCACCGATTCACGCTATCACCACCAGACAGCTGCAGGGACACGGCAACATCGATGATCCACAGCTGCTAACCGATCTTGCGCAGACGCTTCAGCGCATGCTGCGGTGGAAGGGCGCTGGCGCATCCGACTCTCCCTCCTTATCGTCCGAGGCAGAGGAGCTCTGTGCCGATCTTCTTCTCAGTGGCTTTGAAGCATTCTTTCCGAGCATTGCGGAGCGTGTTGCTGCAGTTCACTCGCTGTCACGCCAGGCGCTGCGCTCCGATGCCAGGCCGGGCGGATCCCGCGCGAGCGTCTCTTTTGCATTGGAGGCGTTGGCGCGTCGATATTCTGGTGCAGTCGATGCAGCACCGGATGCAGCAGTTCCTGCGCTGTCAGGCATTTTGTTTGCTGTGCCGGACCGATCTATTGCTGCTGCGGGTGTCTTCGAGCAAGTCAGCACGCTGTTGCTGCAGGTGGCCCGATCCGACTGGCACGCGGCGGCTGCAGCAAGCGCACAGCTCCCGAGCAAGCAACGGCCACGCGGACGCACAGTTCAGTGCATTGCAAGCCACACCAACTTCATCGCGGTATTTCTGTCGCAGCTGTATGCGTCGCTGGACTGGTCTGGAGAAGAGCCGGTGTGTGATGCCGCGGCCCCAGCTGAGGAAACTTCCGCCGCGGCGGCTGCCGCGTCTGCGGTGACGCCCACGCTGCCTCTCTTCTTTCAGTTGCAGCACACGCTGTTCCTGCATTGCATCGATCTACTGGACTACACGCAGCACATTGCCGCGGGCGGAGATAGCGCCGCTCTCCCCTCCACCTTCCACGAGTCTCAGTTGGCGCGACTGCTCCATTTCGCCGTTCCGCTGTTGACACGCATCCTGCAACGGCTCAGCGAAGGAGCTGACCCGCTGTGTTGGACCAGTGCGCAGGTGGGCGATCTGGTGCAGTCCGCATTATCGCTGCTGTGCCGCATCGGCGCCCTTGACGATCGGGAAAGCCATGCAGCCGCGTCGACAGCGCTGGCTGCCTGCTCCCTTCCGTTCGCGTTCCGTGGTGCACAACTGCGTCACATGCTTGCACTGCTGCTCGAAAGCCACCAGTTTACCACGACGGTGTTTCGCAGCGAGGCTGCAGGCAGCACCGCTCCCCCCGGTGGCGGAGGCAAGCTCCACAACGTGCTCGTGCCCTTCGCGCAGCGCGTGTTGACGGGCGTGTTCTTCCGATTTGCACGCAACTCGCGACGACAGCTGCTTCAGAGCACGCCGCGCGGTCAGCGCAGCACCGTGCCGCTCGACACGGTCACGATGAGCCGCGATGAATTCTGCGCGTTCTACTCGCTGTGCAATGCGCCGGTCACGTTTCCGTCGGTCATGGGCGCCACTGCCGAAGCACTTACAGCCAAAACCCCTGCCGCGGCCCCCATAGCCGTGTCAGCCGCACCACCAACGCTGGTTCTGCCAACTCCCGCTGCTGCACCCACGGCGGCGTTGAGTTCCACTGCCACACCCGCGATGTCCTTCTCGCTCCCTTCCGCTCTGGCGACCCTGCACCGGTCCCATACGGCTTCTGCACTCTCTTCGCGTTTGCCTGCACCGGGTGATGGCCCAAGCGCTGGCGCGTCACAACCCTTGGCCACAGCGCTAGTTCCTGCGAGTGCGGCGCAGTTCCAGGCGGTCGCCGAGTTCCGCAAGGCGCTGAGGAGTGGCTCCGGCCCCGCTCCGTCGGTGCCCTCCGCGCAAGCACAGCTGTCTCTGGAGGCATTCCTGGGGTGGAACCTGGCCGCATTTGTGCAGGATGCACGCGGGAAGCTCGAGCAGCTGCGCCATTTGTACGAAGCCACCGCGCCCGACGCACAAAGCAGTACTGGCTGGGACGATGATATTGAGGACGCGGATAAGGACGACGAAGCGAAGTCTCAACAGCAGGCCAAGCCGCATGTCGCAACTGGCCAGCTGCTGCAGCAGCTCTTGGCTGCGTACGGCACGTTGTTGAAGCAGCAAGTGTTCCCAGCATCGCCGGCAGTTGCACCTTCAGCTGCAGCTGAGCTCGGATCAACTGCTGCGACGGGATCAGCTGCTCCCACACCAGCCGCGCACGGTGCAGCACTGGACGACATGGCAACGCTTCGACCAATGTCATCTACTGCACTGCTGACCCCTTCGAACGCAGCCACGGCGGCTGCTGCGACGATTTCATCCGAAGCGACGTCGGCAGCATCTTCTGCAGCAGCTGCAGCGGCCGCAAGTGCACTGGATGAGTTCATCCCGCGTCTGTTGGATTCCGAGAGTCGGTGGACACAGCAACCGCTCCACGGCGTCTTCCTCGCCTTCGTCGACAAGTTTACGCAACAGCCCGACCCGCAACAACCTACAACCGCATCGAGCAGGAAGTCCGCGGGAGCTTCGCCAGCTGCGCGCGACAATGCAGCGGCAAGCCAGCCGGCGAGCAAAGCGGTTGCGAAGACGAGCGCCGTGCCATTCCAAGCCAAAGCCACGACTAGTGCCTGGCTTGCCACTCCGGCTCCTGTCGATGTTGGCGCAGCAACCTTGCTTGCCGCTCACGCCGACACGCCCATGGTGCCCTCGCCCGCGCTGGTGGAGGAGTCGATGAAGCTGCCCCCAGCGCCTGCAGAGAGCAAAGTCAACAGCGACGGCAGTGCAGGCGAGCACAAGAGCAACGGTGGTGGGAATGGAGAAGCGACCAAGCTGCAGCTGCTTCAATCGACAGGCACACCAGCTTCACTGCCCCCGAGCCTGCAACCGCTCGAGTCTCCGCAGCCATCTCCCCTTCCTGCTCCCAGCCCAGTCGTGCCTGACCCGCTTCCGTCGCAGCTGCAGTCAAGCGATGGTGTTTCGGTCTCATCTATCTCCTCGTCGGCCGCCACTAGCTCGGAGTTTCCTGGCGGCGAGCTGGAAGAGCCTGCCCGGTGCTTGAGCAGCTTGTTCCTGCGCTGCCTCAGCGAGATGGGCGGCGGGAGCGCCAAGAAGAAAGTGGAGGAATGGCGGGATGCTCTGCGCGCCGAAAAGGCCTTCGCGGCCGCGTGCATCAAGCACAATGGTCTCAGCGCCGAGGTGACGCAGTACAGCGGCAGCGTCGCTGCAGTGGAGCTGCTGCGTCTCGCTCTGTCGGTGCACCCGTTGACAGGCCTTCCGCGCGTGCGTTTGTTGTCGCACCCGACTTGCCCCCAGTGGATGAAGGCCGTGGTGCAGAGCACGTTCACAGAGGTGCGTGCGCCGCTGCTGCACCTCATGCGCGGCATTGAGGAGGAAGAAGAGGTGCTCAACGAACCGCCACCAGCGGACGCGGACGCCGACGCACAAAGCACGACGTCTTCCGCTGCGCCCATCGTGACATTCACGGCGGGTGCCGTCAACGTGAAGGCGCTTCCACGCACACTTGCAGGCAAGAAAGCGCTCCGGTCCATCCGTCGCCTGGCCGCACAATCCCGCGCGCTCGTGCAGCGCGTGCTGAACAACAGCTTGTTCCTGCTGCGCGAACTAGACGTCATCGGCAAGGAGCAGCTGCATCCATTGATGGAGGCAAGCGCAACACCGGCTCCTGGACCTTCCACGAGTCCGATCGCAGAGGAGAGTGAAGAAACCGAGGATGAGCAAAGCGAGTCGGAAAGCGAGGAGGACAACGAGGAGGAGGAAGAAGCAGAAGATGTCGCCGAGCTGCCACAGCGCTTCGTCGCGTTCGCAGCACAGCCGAGCGGTGGCAACATGACGATGCCGACGCGTTACCGCACGGTCGGAGCTCCGTCGAATGCGAGCCCAGTTGGTGGGTCGTCCTCATTCAGCTCTCAAGCGGAAACGTCTGCAAACTCGACGGCATCAGCACTCCAATTGCCTGCGCATCTGTTGAATTCTGCAGCCTTCCGCGGCGACTCGAGTACCCGCCGTCGCCGTCGAGGTCAGCTCGGAGATGGCAGCGGCGGCATTGGCGCTGCTTCGTCATTGGCCACCGCACCGACGATGCGTGAGTCCGCCTCCTCCGCTGCGCTGGAGAAGCAATCAGGTGCTCACGGGCTGCGCAGTGCAGATTCCATGGTGGCCTCGTTGGCACGGCCGGTTGGTGGCGTCGCGGGCCCATCGTTGCTCGAGCGTCAGCAATCTGAGATTGTTCGTCGCCGGCGCCACTCGGTGCTAACCATCAGCCCGGACATGCAGGACGCGTCCTCCACTCTCGACTCGGACGCGAACGGAGCAGACGGGGTCAGCACGTCCAACATCAGCAGTTACCTGCGCAGCCTCGGCGCATCGGACTCGGGACAGCACGGGCAGGTCAAAGGCGGGGCCGCAGGCGGAGCAAGTGCGAACTCGCTGTGGTCGTCGTGGAGCACGAGCGCATCACAACGCAATGGTCGGGCGCCATACGACGCAAAGTGGCTGTCGAAATTAGTGCATTGCGGTGCAGATCTGACGCCACCGCTGCCGTCAAGTAGTTTGGCTGCTTCGGCACGCACGCTGTCCATCAAGCCCGCGGTGAAGTTGCCTTCTCTCCGCGACGTGCTCCATCCGTCCATTCGCCGCTTCCAAAGCGTATGCCTGCTCCGCGTTCGTTTGCTGGGCTGGCTGAACCAGTGTTTCACGGCCGGTTTTGGCACTCCGATCGTCGCGCACGTGTTCCCTCTGCTGGTGACCTGCTTGTCGCGACTCAAGGGCGACGCGCACCTGCTGCACTACGGCAAACTCATCGTGCACAGGCAGAACCAGGGCGGCGGGTACGGACACGTGCTCCTGCACTTCTACAAACACGTAGTCAATGCGATCAATGCGCAGCTGGCGGATGCGCCTGGCAGCATCGAGGCGACCAGCGCAGTTTCGCGCTCACAGGACATTGACCCCGCTGCGGTGGAGGGCGGCGTAAAGGGCGGGGTGACAGCAACCAGTCCCGTGTCGTACTCTGATCCTGCCTGGCTGCGCATTCGCAGCTGCTTGCAGTTGCTGCGCCTGGATTTCCTGGCGGAGGACACGGAGAGCATTGTTGGAAGCGGCGTCTTCGCGGCGCTGTTTCGCACCATCCAGCACATTGACGCGTCCATCCAGGCGGCAGTGGCAGCAGATGCTGCACCAGTGCGCTCGGTGAATGCAAGCCCGGCCATGAGCGGAATTGGAGACATGAGTGGCGTGCCTCCGCTGCAGCTGGATGGGCGTGTCCTGGGCACCCGCAGCAGCAGCGGTGGCTCACTGCTGTCCCTTCCGGCAGCGCCTGAGCTTCAGTCTGCGAAGAGCGGAGGTTCTGTTGCACCGCAAGCTGCTGCATCATCGTCCACCTTGTCGTCAGACAGCGCACTGCCCATCACGCTGCGCTACGCATCTGCCTATCATCTTAAGTTCCAGTGCTGGCAGACGCTTAAGTTCCTCACACTGTTCGTGCTGGCGCAGCGACAACGGAGCGGCGGCACCAACACGACGACGAGCGGGCTGTCCAGCGGTGATGGTCAGCCAACCGGCGGCGGCAATACTGCCAACTCCAACAGTGTGCTTCTGTCGAGTGTGGCGCGTCAGTTCGTGCAGCTGATCGTGCACCAGCTCAGTGTGATGGCCGCGGCACCGCCCAAGCTGCCGCTGCAGCACGAGGACGGCAGCCTGATGTACACGATGGATTGCGCGCGCATCCTCTGCCAGTTCACGAAGCTCAAAGCCGTGTGCAGCGTGCAACAGCTGCGACAGTTGCTGCACCTGGGCACAGCAGCGCCAGCAGCCATCCGGACGGTACTCGTGCAACTGGTCGCGGCTGAGCTGCATCACATCCCCCCGGTCGACTTGGACACAGTCCCTCTGTCGACGCCGCTTTCTTCTGTGAACGCGTCGCCGGTGCTGGGGCCCGCTCCCGCTCCTTCAACCTCTTCCGCAGGCTCAGTTTCGGCTGGCTCAGTCGCAGCTGACTTCGTGCAACAGATACTGGAGCGCATTAGACAATTGCTCGTGGCCAATACGGTGCTACCGAGCATCTGCCAGCTTGACGCTTCGGTGAGCCTTCCCGCCACAAGTCCCGCGCAGTCGAGACAGCAGTCGATCAACGGGGTACCGACGGTGCTGTCACCTGTGTTCGTTGGACGATCCGCACCCAACTTCTCAGGCTCGGCCAGCCCTGTCGAACGCGGTGGCTCGTACCCTGACTTCCTGCCGCCCAATGGAGACAGGCACAGCAGGGACACCAGCGCTTCGCGCACGGGTCCTGCCGCCGTTGTCGCCGCTGATGTGGGGAGCCGTCCGCCTTTCTGGTTCGAAAGCGGCTACCAAAGTTGGCGTTTCTATCCGCACTTTCATGCGTGCAGCGGACAAGCCAGTGAGAGCGCGCTCGTGGAGGAGCTGATCACGGCGCTGCGCTCCTTGGCCCTGGACAAGCGATGGGCACCTGTTGTGATGGCACAGCTGCAAAACCAGGTGATGCAGCTGCCGGCCGCTCTGCAACAACTTGCTTCGCTGGCAGCGGATGCTACGAGCTCGGCGGGAATGGCATCGACCGATGTGGCGAGTAACTTGGACCACAGTTTCACAGCCGGTCTAGCTGCGCTGTCCGTTCTTGGCGGCCACACCTTTGCTCTGCGGCGTGGCGCGCTCGTGGAAGTGATGCTGCACGGCCGTCGCTCTGTTCGCGGCCGTGTGCGCCAGATCGACCAGCACCTGTGCCGCGTGCTGGTGCGCCTGTCTCCGTCGCAACCGTACACCGTGCAGCGGCCGTACGGACGCTCCAGTGCCAGCAGCAGCAGCTCAGGCGCGTCGAAAGGCGACCATGATTTCGTGCCGGCGCCTGCGACCGAGCAGGAGTTCTCGTTCGACCAGGTGCGTGTGTGGCCCGTACTAGCTGCCCCGCTGCTCAGCGACCTGCCGCGCGCTACCGAGCTGTGGTCGTGCGTGCGCGAGTGCCTGCAGCTTGCAGCGGACCTTCCGGAGCAAGCAGCAGACTCCACTTCGGCTGAACCCGCTTCCGTCCCAATGCTGCTGTGCGTGCAGACGCAGAAGGCTCTCGTGCAGCTGCTTCACTCGCAGCTTCTGTCGTCGTTGAGCAAGAGCCGCGCGCGCGGTGCAGCCACGTCATTGGCCACTGAAGCGAGCATGAGTGGCGGCGCGCTCGCGGGCGCGTCAGTGTCGGCGCAAGGAAGCCCGTCGTTGTCCCCCATGCCCCCAGCTGCTGACCCCACGGAGCGACTAGAGCTCAGCTCGTACCCGTTGGCGCTGTCGCCCATTCCAAGCTCGCCACCGTCGCTGTCTCCCGAACCGCAGTCCGCGGGAAGTCGAGGTGGCAGCATTCTGGGACAGCTTCAAGGATCCTCGCAGGATGCAAAGCAAAGGGACAGTGGTGTGAGCGTCGCACTTCATGCTGTGCCATCAGCTATGCAGTCCACTGCAGCACCCTCGCTTGCTCGTGCTGGTCCATCGTCGTCGAAGTTTGAAGCGCAACTGGTGTCGGCTGTGTCGGCCCCGATGGACTTCGCCTCGTTCTTGCCGTTGCTGCTGCGACTGAGTGAACGCGCTCCTCATGCCGTGCTGTCGCTGTCGCTGCCGGAGATGGAGCGCGCCTCGGCACTCCTGTCACGCCGGCTGTGGGAGGTGCGTCGGGCGGAGATCAAGCACGAGCGCTTGTGGGAAGCCTCGGTAGCTCCGACAGAAGACACCTCGGCCAAGTCCAGTGCAAGCAAGCGACAACACTCGCGTCGCAGCAGCGCGCTGATGCAGCAGATGCGACAGGACCCTGCTCTGGCCGAACGTGTCGCGTTCATCCCCTTCACCGAGGCCGCTGACAAGGCGTCCGCCAGTGGAGCGACGTCATCCCGCCAACCGCTGGTGGTGGCACTGCAGTCCTTCTTCGACACGCACTCGCTGCTGCAAATCCGTGGTGTTGCCACACACACGCTCGGGGCCAAGTCCGGTGCCCTTCCGCGCTTCATGATCTTCCCGCTCCTTGCCGGGGCGCGACACAATGCGGATGATGAACAGCAGCCGCAAGATGAAGCCGGCATCGTGGTGGTGCAAGTTCCTCCCGCGGGGATTGCCTTCCAGAAAGAAGCGAGTGCTGCTGCAACGAAGGGCAAGGAGTCGCCACCCAGCGCAGTGGTGCCTCGCCTGCTAACTCTCGCGGAACTGGGTTTGTCGGCCGCTGTTGCAGAGGCCATCTTGCCCCTGCGACCCGCAGGACCTGTGCCAGCGGCTACTTCTTCGCAGTCCTCCGCTTCATCATCGCAGCAGCAGCACTGCGACCTCGAAGAGGCCGAAGCCGAGGCGCTGGAGATTGTGCTCGGTGACGGCTGCGATCCCAGCAGCTGGAGCGCCGAGCAATGGCACCGCGAGCTCGAGAACGCGTCCGCTCGCAGCGGTGGCATCCACGACACTGCCGCTGCAAGTGCTGCCCCTCCGGGCGTGATGGCGACTCCCCATCGCGGTCACATTGCCGTCACGCCGCGCCGTGTTATCATCGGCCCCTACGGGCAAGCTGCTGTTCTGACCTCGGCCACACCGGCATCGTCACGGCCTGGAAGCCCGAACGTGTGGCAGAAGCGACTAACACTCCAGATTCCCGGCGCGGAGTCCAGTGCTTCCACTGCTTCTGCAGTAGGCGCAGCCAGGAACAATCCTCAAGCCAGCTCTGCAGCGACAACTGCATCTGGTATTGGTGAAGAAGCGTCCGCGGCATCCACGAGCGATGGCGACAACACCGCAGGAGCTGGTGGAGTTGGTCACTTGCAAGCAAAGTTCGTCCGCACGACCACGCAAGCCGAACGGCAAACCTTGCTGAAACATATCGCGCGCGCCGTCGCGCAGCAGCCTTCCGATCCCTCTCAGTGGCGTCTGTACGACTTCGTCGATGCGCGCGATGTGTACGGCGATTGGTACTTGGCGCAAGTGATCGCATTCAAGCATGCAGCCACGGAGGCCGGCTCGCATGCTGGTGCGGGCGGCGAACGCGTGGCGGTGTTGGTGCACTTCTTCGCATGGGACGACATGTACCGCGAGTGGATTAGTCTAGACCACTTCCTGCCCGCGAAACCCGATGGACGCCGACCGACCCCTCCGCCGCACCTGGCGCGCTTGCGGGCAGCGTCGTTGTTTCAGGCGAGCTTGGAGCGCTTGGAAGCCGACCGATTCATCCGGCGCGTCAAGGTGTTCGGTCGCGAGGTGGTCGCGGCGATGAAGGCGGAGCGGGAGCAGGCGGCGATTTTGCTGGCGAGAGATCAAGCGAAGCAGCTCGCCGGTGTAGCACTCAGCGATCCGTACTCGTATCCGCTGTCGTGTGCTGTGGGCGGAGGCGGTGGCAGCAACCCGGCCTGCGTGGAGCCTCGTTCAGAGCATACAGGTGGCCTGCAGCTCGGCACGCAGGTGCTTCTGACTGCTGGTGCAATCGAGCTGTTGAGCCTGCAGCTCGGTCGTGGCATCTTGGCGCTCGAGACTGAGTACCGCAAGGGTGACAGGCTGATGGTGCTGGACACGGTGAACAAGTTGTGCGAAGCGGAGGTGCTCGAGTGCCGCTTCGGGTCGGCGGCGGGCGGCGGTGCCACGGCCGGAGGAGAGATCCTCATCCACTACATCGGTTGGCCGAGCAAGTGGGACGAAGTGCTGCCGGTCAGCAGTGAGCGTATCCAGAGCAAGCGCGGCTTCGGCGGAGCAGCCACCTCTACGTTCAAGCGGCACCGCAGCAGTGGGTCCGATGACGCGTTCGCCGATGACGAGGATCTCGGCGCCTCCAGTTTGGCTTCGCGTGCCGGATCGAGCTGGAATGGACCCGGAGGCCATGCCGCGCAGCTCATCGGACTCGTGGGCGAGCACGCCGTCATCACGAAGCTGGCCAAGGCGCCCCGCAGCTTCGAGGAGATGATGGGCGGAACGAACGCCAATGAGCCGGCGGAGACGGAGCAGCGCGCGGGCCGCAAACCGCCCCAGCCGATCGCTGGCTCAGACACCCTCGCGCAGGTGCAGCTGCTTGATCCGGTCTACGGCAGCCTGGTGTGCTTCTGGACGCGACTGCACCTGCTCCGCCGTATGGACGATGTGGATGTGGCACACTTGTCGCTGCCAGGCCTACTGCGCTGCAACTCAACGCAGATCCGCGCAGCCTTGCAGCGCAACGAGCGAGACGTGCTTGGACACAGGGTTGCGCAGTTGGTGCAGCATATCGTCCGCGCACAAACAACTTCAGAGGGGGCGGCACTGGGATCCTCCACCAGCGGTGCTGCACAGCTGGCTGCGGGTCACGTTGCATCAGGCGATTTGCCCCTCTCACCGACAGTGCTGCTCGACCCGATGGGGGCGATCTCATCATCTGCAGCCGCCGCAGGAGCCTCTAGTGGAGGGAGTGGCACAACTGGCGGCATCGCGCAGGCGCTTGATTTGCTGTCCCCGCCGGCGGGTGGCGCATCGTTGCCGTCCTTGCCGAACGTGAGGCCGGGCGGATGGGGCGCAGCCACAGAGAGCTCCGGTACCGACGCTCTTAGCTGGCCGGCTCAATTCCAATCCGCTTTGAAACCTGAAGCCAGCACAGACTCTTCAGCCGCCACTGTGCAGGCAGGACCTGACAGCAGTACCTTCGCTGCCTTGTTCTCGCGTCTTCTCTCATCCCTTCCGCGCGTGTCGCAGCTGGTGTTGTCCTCTCAGCCACCTTGTTCGAGTGGTGTACTTCCGAGCGTTTCCTCCGCGCACAACACCTGCGAGACGGCGTTGGTGGTGCACCCGCGCCACCGTCCCGCACTGACGATGGAGAGCATGCGTGACGCAGAACAAAAGGCGCAGCGCGAGCACGTCTTCGTGCCGGAGCCGGAAGAGGAGAAGAAGGAGGGCGAGGAGGGCAAGCAGTCGGAGCAAGCAGCCGAGCCATCACAGGCACAACAACCAAACATGCCAACAGGCCAAGTCGCTTCCATCCCGAGTCTGCAGCGCTCGTCCTCGCCTCGGTCTGCATCTGCGCTCGCTCCCGACCCTGACAGTTCCGGCGCTTCCGATCCGCTGGTGCAGCAAGCCTGGCTGAGTGAGCGCATGTATCGCAACCTGACGGGCGTCGAGTGGGAGAAGCTCAGCGTCATGGGGTCGCTCACGGCACTCATCCTGCAGCAGCCGACCTCGGGAGCGCAGTCAGAGTCGACGGAGCCGAAACTCACGCTGGAGCATGTGGCGTTCCTAACGAAGCAGTGCGCAGAACTCACTGAAGCGCTGATGACGCAGTTCCAGCCCGTGCGCAAGATGAGCGCGCATGCCAACTCGCGCATGAGCGCTGCAGCTGCAGCAGCTGCGTCGTCCATGCACTCATTGGCCGGAACCTCCTCCTCCTCATCCGGCTCCGCAATCGACGCCTTGAGCGAGGTGCACATCCAGACCATCCGTCCCGGCGACGTTGTTCGCTTGTCCAGCGCGCTACCCGGCGCAGAGGCGCTGCAGGTCAGCTGGACGCGCAGCAGTCAGCCGAACTTTGAAGTGGAATTTGTCACGGCCGCGGAAGAGAGTGGCGCGCAGCTGACAGCCGAACAGCTCGCACACCAGCTGCGCATTGAGGTGCCATCCTCTGGCGCTTCTTCCGCAGCCCCGACGACGACAGCAAAGATTGTTCCGCTCGTCCACCTCAAGAGCGTACCTGTGCTGCGCACAGGCGCGTCGTCGCTGATCGTGCCCAACCCGTGCTTCCTGCTGGCCTCGCGTCCCTCTGCCGCTGCAGTCGCTGCTGCTGAAGGGCGCAAGGCACCGGGCAAAGCTGCCGCTGCAGACGAAGAGACGGAAGCGGCGGACGACGACTTCGGCATCCTTGTGGCGCCTTTCTCCACGCGTCCCTTGGAGAGCCTGGCGAGCTTCAGCGAGGTGCTTTTGCATTTGCGAAGGGAGGTGCGCACCACGCCGACGTTGCTTCCCACGGAGCAACATGCAGCCACTCTAGCGGCACTTGAGCAAGTGATGCTGCGCCTGTGGACCAACTGGTGCGACTGGCTTGTGCGATTCCACACGCTGTGTCCGTGGCCTTGTGCGCGCTTCAAGGGGCTCGTGTTCGAAATCGTGGCGCACTTGTCCTGCGAACTGAGTGCATCGCTGCAGGGTGATGCTGCCTCTCTCGAGCAAATCGCTGCATCCTCGCAGCTGCTTGCATCCATGCAACCCTTCTCTCTGGCGTGGATATCTCCGCTCTTGTCCGAGGCACGGGACCGCTACGTTGCTGAGAAGGAGAACTGGCCGCTGTTCAGTTCGTACCTGCAGCGCATGGTGGAGATGCTCGTGGCGCTGATGCAGCTCGAGCGGACTGTGCAACACCAAATGGACAAACGAGATCAGCAGGCTCCGGCTGTAACAGCAACGGTGCACAAGTCTGCGTCCTCTGCGGCACCGCTGCAGCACCCCCGTTTTGTGCGTCCTGCTGCGGTCAACACAGGATCCCTGCTGCACAATCTCAGCGGCCCTTCCCCGCCCCAGCCACACCCGTCCCCGGCCAGCAGCATCTTCTCGGATGACTACGACGAGTCCGAGATTCCTGGCGGAGGAGATTCGCGCCGCGCGAGTCTGGTCGCCGCTGCACCGGCCTCCTCGGACGACTATGAGGCGAGGTATTCCGCATCGTCTTCGCCATCGGTCTCCAGCTCGAATGCACACACGGGCGGAAGACAGTCGCCTCCTTCGGTTTACACGACGCCGCATCCGGCAGGGGACGAACACGACCATCGGCACCAGGCGCATCATTCCGGCGGCGGTGCCAGTGCGTCTCCATCCCCTTCGTTGGCGTCGTTGGTTCGCACGGAGCTGCCCGTGCTCACGGATGTGTTCGAGCTGATCCTGCTCAAGCGCCATTTGTTCCAGCGCATGCTGCCACCGTCCTCAGCACCTCGTTGTGCATGCAATGATTGCAAGCTAACACGCGGGGAGCATCCGGCGCTCGATGCCGCATTGATGCTGCTGGATTTCCACAGCAGTGTGTGGCCACAGATGCTCGGTGGCAGCGTGTTGATGCTGCCTCACGCAGCGCGTTACCGCTTGTTCGATGAGCTCCTCAACGTGACGGCCTCGCCGGAGCGCTGGCTGCCAGAGTTCCCGTTCACAACGCTCAAGGAGCGCGCACTGGCCAAGGAACTCGCGGCGGATGTTGCCTCGGGTGGAAGCAGCGGCCTGGCATCTCCGGGTTCCTCTACTGGGGCCAGTGCAAGCAGCGGCGATTCCGGTGTAGGTGACGATGACAGCGATTCGACGTGGCAGCAGCTTTGCAAGGCGCTTCGTGTGACGCCGGAAGCGCACCTGCGTGGAAAGCTGGGTGACGTGACGTGGAAGGCTCGCTTCAAGGGCTTGCACAACCGCGGTGCCGAAGGACTGCCCGGTCCGTTCCGCCAGTCACTGACGGAAATCTGTGCCGACTTGCGCGCGGCGGCTGCTGCGGGCTTGCCTGGGTCCATCTTGATCCCTTCGCCGAACTTCGTGTTCGACACAGGTCTCGACCGGAACAAACTGATTCTCCACCCAGGAGCCGCCACTTTCGACGGCGGCGACAGCTGCTATCGCTTTGGCCAGCTGCTCGGCGTGGCTATCCGCAGCCAAGGTGTGCTCGACGTGGATATGGCTGCGCTGCTGTGGAAGCTGCTGGCGGATGAGCGGCTGGGCATGCTCGATCTGGCTTCCATCGATTACACGGCCTACAAGCAGTTGCAGTGGCGCAGCGAGGAGTCAGGCGAGTCGTTCACCGAGGAGGAGTTCATGGACAGCGTGGCTGACTCACTGACCTGGAGCACCACGTTGAGCGACGGGCGCACGCGCGTGGAGCTCGTCGCCGGCGGGGCGTCCAAGCCGGTCACCTTCGCGCAGCGAACGAAGTATGCTCGTGCGGTGCTGCGTGCCCGGCTGGAGGAGAGCCGACTGGCTGTCAATCACATCCGTGCCGGTTTGTTCAGCGTGGTGCCCCAGCGTGCGTGCGAGCTGCTTACATGGCGCGAACTGGAGCAGCGCGTGTGCGGCAGTCCGCAGCTCGACCTCGATTTGCTCGCGAAGCACACCGTGTACGCACCGCGGAAGTTCACTGCGAGCAGTCCCGTGGTGGTGAACTTCTGGCGTGCGCTGCGCACTTTCACCCCGGAGGAGCAAGCGAAGTTCATGCAGTTTGCATGGGCGCGCTCGCGCCTGCCACCTGCCAGTGGGCGCGACGCCACCTGGAGGATGAAGCTCAACATTCTCGAGGCGGCTGGCGCGAAGGACCTTCCCACCTGCGAGACGTGCTTCTTCAACGTGAACCTGCCGATGTACAAGGATTTTGATACACTCTTTGCGAAGCTGCAGCTGGCCATCACACACTGCTCATCCATCAACAGCTGAGCAGCAGTTTCTGCGACCGTTTCTTTCTTTCGCTTCGTGTTGTGCATGAAGTCGTTCACATTCAACGCTTGC
>Ga0256779_1000259_pt1 | contig 14577 bp, 8 predicted proteins | sample MC6MC0930MT_FD_186048 | JGI IMG/M metagenome (GOLD analysis project Ga0256779, IMG submission 186048) | Metatranscriptome of enriched soil aggregate microbial communities from Iowa State University, Ames, United States - MC6-MC0930-MT... | ecosystem: Environmental > Terrestrial > Soil >...
GAATTTAGCTCCTTTGTAAATCGTTATAAATGTTTTTCAGTTATTTTTAAAGCATCCAAATATATTTGGATGCTTTAAAAATAACTGAAAAACATTTATAACGATTTACAAAGGAGCTAAATTCTTGTCCATTAACAAAGTGTTTAAAGTATACAATATACAGTAAGATGATCTAATTAAAATGATCCAAGATCATTTTAATCCTTATGTTTTCATAAATTTGTCAGAACGTAAAGTATCGCAAATCAACCTAATTTGGAATTTTATGTACAATTTAGTACAGCGTATATATTAAAATTAGCAGTAAAGCACTTAGTTGACAAAAATTTAGAAAAACAGCTAAAAACACAATCAAAATGACAGAATACACTTTAAACTTTTCGACAAAAAATTTGGAAGAATACTACGTTGTTAACATTGAGTTTGACGAAGATAAAATCTAAACAGATCAAACTTCGAAAGCAAAACCATTGATACAATAACAATGGACAAAATGAAAAATTTCATTGAAAATATTGAAAAATATAACAAGCTTAACCACACCTATATCCTCAATTATCATAATGACGAAGATGATGACAATGTAAAATCTTATTGAGAATATCATCTTGAAGAAATTGAAAAAGAAGAACTTTCGGGTTTGATAAACTTTGACGATAAGATCACAGAACCTGAACTACACTTTTAAAGAATCTAAAATTAGTTAGAATTGGACTTTATCCTGACAATGAGGACAATTTTGCAATTTATGATTATTCAATTGAGTAAAGATTATAATCTTGTTTGTAAGTTTACCAACAATAATCCTCGTTTCTTTTAAAACAGGAACTAAAATATCCTGAAAATACTAACACCATAGCTAGCCAAATTAATTTGCTATTGATATGGAAAAGAAAAGCTTTGGTCTTAAAAGCAAGATTATAAATTTTTCGGTCTCGTTTCATAAGTTAAAATTAAGGTTTTATGCTTAACATCTACTGAACGTTAAATTATTACATCCACTCTACAGACCTTTAATTTTGTAATATTATTTCAAATACTTTATTGCTGCTTCTAATATTGAATCTTTACCATCTACAATATCTTTTAAAGATGGTTTAACATAGACGTCTGGACTAACTCCTTTTGCATTAAAACGTGACCCGTCTGGATTTTTGTCAAGCATTCCCGTATACATGAACCAAAAGCCGCTAATCAATCTTATTTTATTTATATTTCCATTTGCACCAGCTGTCGGGCGTCCAATTATCGTAACATAATTATTGTATTTCAAATACTGAGCTAAAGATTCAGGATAACTGATTGCTCTTTCATCCACTAACAGAACAATTTTAGCAGACAGTTTTTTATTAGAATTCACATGCCAGGGTCCTTCTTCATATTTGACATTTTGATAAAAAGGTTGTGTAATAATTGGAAGATAAAGAAAATTTATATTATTCACATTTGGAAAGTAGGTATTACGCATTTCAACTTCTCCACCATTGCGAGGATATCCTCTTAAATCTATAATAATTTTTTTAGCGCTTTCTATTTGCGGTTGAATAGAGAAAAATGTTTCTTTAGAAAATTTATCCCAATTGATATATAATATACTGTCCTTTAAAAATTCAACTTCATTACTATTTTCTCGCTCGAATAATTCAATATTATTTGAGTAATTAATTGTTCTTTTTAATTTTATCTTCTGATTATTACTGAGTGTTAAATCTAGAAAAGAATTTTTAGAACCGGTTAATAAGAGTTTCAGTGATATCCAGTTCTTTAATTGTGGAGATCCTGACTTATACTGTTTTAAACTATCTAAATATTTTTGTACAGATATTGAGTTGACTTCTTTAATAATATTTCCCGGTTGTAATTTAATACTATCATTTAAAACCTTTTTAACAACTAATTTATTTTTCACCATTGTTAAACTTATCGGCGGTGCATATTTATCTTTTGCAAGCTTCGAGTTTAATACATTTATGTGTCCATCTCTAAAAACTTCAGTAAATTTCTGTAATGTCATCAAATGATCTTCATCGTTTTGGTCTTTAAGAGCCATTACTATCCCTTTACGCAAGCAATTATGCCAATTAATATTAACTTCTTCTTGGTAAGGATAAAAGTGACGAAATATATTCCAAGTAATTATTAAGTTAGATAATGATGTAACTTGGTATGAATAGTTATCTGCTTCAATACTAGTATGGGAATCTAAAGTTTGAGTATTGGGATTAAATTCACCATTGTAAACAATAATTGGAATATTAATCAGGAAGTTATCAGATTGCTTTAAAATAACATTCTTAACAGCGGGTATTGATATCCTGTTATAATTTTTTTCCAGTTACGGTCTTGCGAATACTCTGATACATATAACCTTTTGGGTTTATACTACCTATTCCAACTCCTTTATGTTGCCAATAGATTCCGATCGTATCAATGCTTTTATTCCATTTGTATTGAGCCTTAACATATGTGATGGTTGGCGCTATATCTTGAAATAAACATTTTATTAATTCTTCGTATTCCTTATTATTTTTAACTTGCAAAGTCTTGTTAACTGCATTTAATAAAAAGTTGTTCCAATTAACTTCTGTACTCTGCGGACTTGGATGAAAATATCGAACTAAACCGTAAATTTCAGCTAGATCTTCAAGTTTTTTTTTCTGAAATTTAGTTTGAGATAAGCAAACATTATTAAATGATAGGATAGAAATTAGAGAAATTAAAAACTTTATTTTATACATAACTACAATGACAAGAAAGAGTTGTATTTAATAAATATATTCTTTCTCAAATTTATTATTTATACTATATCCCGGTTTCAACTGACATTTCTTGAACCTACGACTACCTTCACGAAAGTACTATAAGTCGCATAATTAGTATCATTAGATGCTCAATTACTATTGTACTAGATATGGTAATTTTCTGCTAGTAATTGATTGCTACAAATCCTGTCTACTTTATATATATTTTATAATATGAAAAGTGTTTTTAAAAATACAAAAAAATTTTAGATATATCATTAACACGTTTTTATATCTTGTCTTATAAACTTTAATAATAAGTAGAAGAAAAAGAAAAAATAAAATTCACTAGTATGTGATATTATGAAATCAGGAAATAAAATTTATCTTCTAACAATTGACTGCTTGGAAGAACCAATATAAATAAAGCACACATTAATTGTATTATTTAACTTATCACTAGTATATATTTGTGAGATGTTGTAGATCAAATAATTAATATACTTATATTTTGGATACAAAATGAACCAACTATTTTATGATGAGCGTATTAATGTCATTGAAATTAACCAAGATTATAGGTTATTGGTGTAACATATTTTTAATCAACAAAAATCTAAAAAAAGACAAAATTCATTAACCATCCCTTATTCTCAAAAATTTTATTGTTATAATAATCTACCTTTTGGTTTTCGAAATGATATTTGTTTTTAAAAAAAATTTGCTACTCCAAATGTAATGACTATAAAAAAAGGCTGTAAATAAATACAGCCTAATTTACTTAAGTCTTAATTGATACCAAATCCCGGTTTATCTGGTCCATCACCTGGACATTTATCAGTACGAGTGTAGTTGTCATCAGTAGTTTTGTCCGGATCTGAACAAGCTGGACATTCACTGTCTCCAGACTCACATCCACCATTTTCAGAAAAAAGCAATCTTCCACCATGGATTTTGTTCAATTTTGACTCATCAAGCTCAGTAAGGAAGCTTTCAAATTTTAAATCTTGTAAATCAAGTTTTTTCTTTTCCATTGTAAATATTTTATAAAATTAAATGATTTTTTAAAAGTAAAAAAATATATTTAACCACACAAATAATTCTTTATTAAATGAATTGTTTTGATGATTTAAATAGTAAATTATTGACTAACGTACCTCAACAATAGAAAGCTCTATCAATTTTTCTATTGTGTCGGCGATTATTTTTACAACAATGTGCTGTGATGAGCTTGGCTCAATGTGTGACCCAACAATTTCGACTAACAATTTGAAAGAAATAGTATTGGAAACCTCATCGAGCAGTAACTTTAGAAAGTCATTAATAATAATTGATTTGATTGTATGATGAGAAAGTGCCAAAAATAAATCCTCCGAATTTTTTCCAGATACGGTACAAAAACTCTCTGTTGGCGAAATTATTGTAAAATTTTTAGACAACATTAACTTAAACTCATAATTATTTTCATACAAATACTTTTGATATTTTTTTAGATGAAATTCTTTTCTAAAGTGGATATATGAGGCGCTTGATAAACCATCTCTAAATTTAAGAAGTTTTAATTCTAAATTAAGCATATTTCGAATATCGGTTTTATCTTGCTTGTTAAGAATGTTATTCTTATTTTTTAAATTTTCTGCTATTTTATAAGTTCTCGGATAATTTTTAATTCTAATTAATTTTAAGTAATTTTTGCTTAAATTATTCTTTAGATCCAATTGTGGCTCACCATCTTCTATGCTTGGTGTTAAAATATTATCATAGACATTACCATTACAGTATTTTAACAAAATAAGTGTCGAATAGAGTGCGCCGAGCTGACCTAGAAATAAGCTGTGTTTTTTTATGTTATTTGTGGTATTATATATTTGAAATTCTTTTTTACAAATAGTAAATTGTTCAATAATTTTACTTAGATAAAGAGTTATCTCCTTTTGATCTATCTCATCTTCATACACTTTAGCATTCAATAAACAAATTAAATTTCCTATATCACCATGGCATAATGAAAATTTAGAGGGATGAGATAATGTATTAATCGACAATATTAAACTTTTGTAATACTCAATAGGATAATCTTTTTTTTGATTCTTTAAACGGGTCATAAGTATGCCAGGAGCTCCATGGCACCAAGCCATCATCTGCTTTTTTTTTATAAAAAAATCAAGATTACCACTATCAGCTTCATTCATGAAAATCATTTCTTCATTCTGATTTCGAGGAAAATTTCTATAATCTATCCAATTGCTAAGGTTTGCGTCAAAATGTGTATCTTCATAGCGAATCGCTCGTTGATATATTTTAAAAAAATTTATATTAGAGGTGACCTTATACAACAGCAGAAAGGCATACCCTATTCCAGATACACCATGAGAGAAGCCGGTTAAACTCTTATTATTTTTGATTGAATAATCCCAAAAAAAATTACCATTAGAATCCATTTCAGCATTATTAATAAGATAATCCGTTGAGAATGTAATAAATTCTACGATTATCTCATGATTTATTATGCTTTTAATTTTCAGCAGACCGACAACGATTCCCGCATGACCATTTAAATATTCACAAGCAAGATCATTTTTTCTTCGCAATAGCATCAAACTTTCAGTAATAATTTCAATACATTTTTCTCTATATGAGGGGATTTTAGTTAAGTCAAAAATTTTAGCCAATGTATAGGCGATACCAATAGATCCTGTTAAAAAAGAAATTGGAGTAGGAATATGAATCGAAAAATCAATTAAGAGAACGTCATTGCCAACTTCTAATATTTCCGAAATTATCTCGTTATTTCTGGAAATCTTATATAATTCTATTAAATATAAAATAATTCCACATTTACCATTGTAAATACTTAAATCGTGAATGTTAGACATATCATCTATTAACGATTTATAATTATTTAAATTAAATTCAATAGCTTGACTTTTCATTTCTTTACACAAATAATTCATTAAAAGTTTTTTTTATCATGTAGTACAAATAATATTCTTCATGATTCCTAAGTCCTATTCTGTTATTAAACATATGTAAATAGCTAGCATATAAATCCTGCGTACTAACATGAGTGATATTTAAAATATTTTTATCAATCTTAATCTTTGTATTTTCGAGATGCTTATAGAAATCAAAATATATTTTATCAAGTTCATCTAATTCCGTTTCTACAACAAAACAATATAAGTTTTTTAGTTGCTCTGAATTTTTTTCATATTCGGTATCGAGTCTATTTGTTAATTGATCCTTGGGGACAAATTCCTCAAGCTTTTTTTTCCAAAAAATATTATTTGAAAGCCTAAGTATAAATTCGTTTTCAACATCCTTCGAAAGTTCCATAGATCTAATAATCATTAAATTTCCTCTAACAGCTAAAATCAGCTTATTATCAAGACTCATACTTTTTTCTATATCTAAACGATATTTAAGTAATCTTAAAATAAACTCAGAGCAATTATAAAAATGTTCCTCTGCTATAATTATACCTTCTCCTCCTCCATACCTCTTAATCTCGGGAAGGTAATCAATATATTGAATACTGTTATTAGGAAAGAAATCAGGATTTACATGATAATTTAATGAAGGAACCTCTTTGAAAAATCTACTAAAATGATTTTCAATGATTAGGATAACTTTTGAATAATCTACTTCGTTTACTAAAACTCTTAACCTGATATGAGGTCCACGCTCCCAATATCTTATAAAAAAATAATTCTTAGCTACACTTAGAAATTCTTTATCATCCGTAAGCGCTGTCAATGCTTCTTGAATAATAACATCTAGTTCTGTGTAGTAAATATGTGCAGAAATCCATTTTGTATTTTTCATATTATTGATTGTACCACTGCACTAAGTATTCAGTAGTAAAAAGTTCATCTTTATTGTTAGACACATCAGCCTCTAAAAAGGGTAGAAACTCGGTTAAAATTACTTTACTTGACCTTCTGAAAATCTTTTGTAATAGATTTGCAAATATAGGATTCTCAAAATCTACAAATTGTGGTTTATAGTCATCTTTTCTATTTTCCTCACCTTCGGGTATCTTCAAAAAAACCTTTGATGGAATATTATTTTCTTTTCGCCAAAAATTTACATCTAGAAAAAAATCTGAAATTCTGTCTTTTGTTAAAAAACTGCTTAATTTAACAGTATTGACTAACCAGTATTTTCTTTGAAGGACAATATTACTATCAAAAACTATTCGTGGAAAAAATATATAACCATTTTTTTTCTCAGAATATTTTTTATTAATAGTTTTTAAAATTGGTTCAAAATCCGGAAATACTTTGTCACTAAAGTTCAACAAGAAATTAAACATTTGTGATCTCGCTTTTCGTCCTTGAAAACTTGAGTCATGAATGATAATTTCCTTTTGATTCTTTTCGTCAAATAAGATTAGTCTATCATCCTTCTTACATTGTTTGATTACCAATTCTTTCAATCCTATAATATTCTCCTCTACAGAATTTGAATGCCCTCCTGGAACTATGCATTCGTAATCAAATAACAAGGGATGCATATTTGCATTAAAAAATGAGGAATCGCTAACTTCTGTCAAGAAGGAGTTTTTTCTCTGTAAGGATTTATTAAAAATTTTGACTTCATTTAAGAAGGAGGAATCAAACATATGAAAAAAGCGACTACACATTCTACCATAACCTAAACCTATATTATTAATGATTATCTTGTTATCAATAATTTGAAAAAACATAGAAAATGAGGTGTTTTTTTTAAAGTCTACTTCTCTGTTTTTAAAATTGAATGCGACTTGAGAATCATTGGACGTAAAATCAAAATAATCACTGAGATTTTGATTTTCTTCATAATGATCCTGAAGCGGCACCTTGCTTTTAATTTTTTTTACATATGCTTCATAAAACTCAAGAAGTCCTATTTGTTCCTTATCAGTATACTCATTAAAGAATCTCAATAATTTCTTTTGTTGTCGGACGAAAAAATTTTGAGAACTGCCAAACGAAATTAAAAAATTAAGTTTTTCCAGTTTTTCAGAAAGAAAATCTTTCGAAAGCCTCATTTCACTATGTGATAAAGTATCTTCTAAAAATAAGCTCTCATCCTTGGGTAACATGAGTGAAGATTTATCATTTTTGAATACAAAATTATTAATAGTATCCCTTGCCTGCTCAATGATATTCAATCTTGTACTAAAGTTATCAAAATTAATTTCGTATAAGTTTCTTAATTGCTCAAGATTAGATAATACATCTATCATCAAATCTACTTCTGCTGAAGAATCAATCTTTGTCAACCATTCAACCAACTTATTAAGCCAATCTTGACTAATCCCAGAGGCTGGATAAATAAATTTAATTAATCCAATTTCAACTAACTTATTTATGTAAGCCAATAAATCTTCATACGGATACATATCAAATGCATTCAACAGGTCATGGTATCTAATATTTTTTTTATTTTTCAAAAAAGTAACTATATCAGAAGCGAAATCTGACATATTAAAATAATAAAAGAAATCAAGGTTGTTTTTATTGATTAAGACTTTTGCATTTTTAGATTTATTATCGAGTATTAATGTCTCATTTATTTCAACATATAGATGAATATATATTTCCTCTCTACATAATATCTCTTCGATAAAAAGCCTGTAAATATAATTGTTTAAGCGGACAAAACTTTTAATTTCTTTATTAGGTAGGAAATCACACACAGTTTTACCTTCATTAATTTCTACCAAATTAAGTGTTGTGAAAGAACTATATGGTGTAGGTTTGAATAGTGTTCTGGTAACATACCTCAACATTGCAGTCTCCAGTTGAATCCGTTTTTTACTATTATTAATTTTCTTTTCTGTTGATTTTAGCAAATCGTGGCTAGATAACAACAATCCATTTTGTATATTAGGGTGCTTAAAGATTTTTAAAAGCTGTTCTAATTTTAAATTTAAAGAGTTATCAAATATTGATATAAAGCTTTCGACATTTTGATTCAGTACTGATTCAAAATCAATTAACTGAAAAATGGTATTATATAGGTCAACATCTAGAAAATCAAAATTTTTCTTTTTGATTTTTCTTTGATTAAAAATATCTCTTCGTAAATTTTGTATTGCATTATTTATTTTTTTTTCTTTTATTGTCTTATTATAATCATGCAATAAATCTAAAACCTCGGATTTATAATTTTCATATTTATTTTGTAGATCGAATATTTCATGATATTTATTTTGTAGAATTACATCTACATCTAACAACGACTGATTATGAGGTACTGAAGATACTCGCGCTACTGCTTTACTAACTATTTTCATTCAACTAATTTTAAACGACATATTTTATAAAAATACTTAATAATAAAATACTGTCCAAATATATATCTAATACCTGTGATATTACTAAATAGTATTTAATTTTACATTCCATTTAATTCCCAAGTTCTAATTGATTCTTTACTAACTTATAATACTCACCTTTCAATTCAATCAATTGAAGATGTGTACCTTCCTCAATAACCTTTCCTTTATCTAAAACAATAATCTTATCAGCATTTTTGACTGTTGATAAACGATGCGCAATGACAACAGCAGTCTTTCCTCTAAAAAACATTTCAAGCTTTTTCATTATTACTTTTTCATTATTCGCATCAAGTGCACTGGTTGCTTCATCAAAAAAAATATAATCAGGTTCTTTATACACAGCTCTTGCTATAAATATTCTCTGTTTTTGTCCGCCACTAATACCTATACCTTCATTACCAATTTTAGTGTTATAACCTAACGGAAGTGTATCTATAAAATCTTCTATATTGGCTAAATTTATTGCATTTTGCAATTTATTCCTATCAATTTCATCTTGTCCGATTATGATATTATTAGCAATCGTATCATTAAAAATATATCCGTCCTGCATTACAACTCCGCAATGATTTCTCCAATTTTTGTGAGAGATATGTTTCAAATCAACAGTTCCTATTTTGATAAAACCCTGACTGGGTTCATAAAATTTCATTAATAACTTTAGTAATGTTGATTTTCCACTACCACTAGCTCCCACTATCGCAGTTGTTCTTTGATGAGGAATTATTAAGTTTAAATTTTCAAAGACCGGCCGATCTGCACCTATATATCTAAAAGATAAGTTTTCAATATGAATATTTTTTTCGGGTATTTGGCTGACGTATATATATTCTAAATTCTCTTCATCTTCTTTTTCATGGATTTCTTTTAAACGCTCTAAGGAAACTATTGCATCCTGAGCTCTTTTTAAAAAATCAATTAATTGTAGTAAAGAACCATTCATTTGTCCAATGATATATTGTACAGAGAGCATCATCCCCAATGTCATATGACCGTCTAAGACTAATTTAGCAGAAAGGAAACTTATTAATATATCTTTTATTTGATTAAGAAAAGTACCTCCTATAGATTGCCATTGCTCAAGTTTTAAAGATTCAATTCTAAGCTTAAATAATTTAATTTGAAGAAATTCCCAGCCCCAGCGTTTTTGTTTATCTGCGTTATACATTTTAATTTCTTGCATACCATTGATAAGCTCAATTACTTTACCCTGTTCTTGGGCAACACTCGAAAATCTTTTATAATCTAGTTCTTTTCTTTTATCTAAAAAAAATACAATCCAGATAACGTACAGTATCGCACCAAAAATATATGCTATCGCCAACTGAAAATTATACAAGAATAGTACGATACTAAAAATAATTAAGTTAACAAAAGAGAATAATGTATTTAATGATGATGTTGTCAATAATTGTTCTATTCTTTTGTGATCAGTTATTCTTTGCATAATATCCCCAGTAATTCTGGTATCAAAAAAACCGATATGAAGACTCATTAATTTGATGAAAAAGTCAGATATTATCGAAATATTTATTTTCGTAGATAGATGAAGCAAAATCCAACTTCTGATTACTTCAACAGAAATTCTTCCAACAAAAAGCAATATTTGTGCAATAAGTACAAGATTAACAAAATTTAAATCTTGATTTTGGATACCTACATCTACAACACTTTGAGTTAAAAAAGGTAAAATCAGGGAAAATATACTAGTTATAACAAGTCCTAAAAATAGTTGAATTAATAAGGATTTATATGTTAGTATATAACGTGATAAAAACCTAAAACTGGCGCGGTTTTCAGTGTTATGACTTATGTTCTGGTAAAAATATGGAGTAGTTTGCAGTATTAATGTAATTCCTTCTTTCGTTTGATTATTAGCATTTCCCCCAATCCAAAACTTAATGAATTCGTCCTTGGAATATTTTATAAGACCATAGCTTGGATCAGAAATATAAATAGTATGTTTACCTTTCTTAATACTAATTTTATAGATAACGACGAAATGATTTTTATTCCAATGTACGATACAAGGTAGAGGTACATCCTTTACTAATTCATTAAAATTAATTTGAACACCTAAAGTTTTAAAACCTAATGTTCCGGCAGCATTGCTTAAACTTAACAAACTACTTCCTAAACGTGTCGTTTCAGAAATATTTCGTATGTGCTGAAGAGCCAGATTTTTGCCATAATACTTACTTATTATACGAAGACATGTAGGTCCACAATCTTTTGCGTCGGGTTGTTTATAAAAAGGAAATTTTTTCAATTTTAAGAATGCTTTAATGAATTGTAAATGCGTACGTACTATTTATTATAAAAATGCTTTAATATACATTTCTCTCCCATAATTACTGGTTAAATCTTGCTATTTACATTTGTATTGAAAGTCATTTTTTTAGATGCTGAACTATTTTTAGTCATATTAAAATAATTTTATATCATTTTAATAAAAGTTAGTTACAAATCCATATTTTTGAAATTCGCAAACTTATAAAAATGTAAGCACTAACTCTTCATTTATCAAATATAAAAAAATAAACATTAATCACACATTTGTTATTAAAAGTAAGGATGGGTAAAGAACTTATTAATAAACATTTTAATAATATTTTTTAATATTTTAATAGTCTTAAAAAAATAATTACTAACATGGATGAAGAACAAAACCTCATTTCTTTTAAAAGAAAAAGACTGTGTGTAATAAATAAAAATAACCCGTATTTTTTAACTGATCAGTTTAATTATTCATTTGAGAAAAGTTCTATTAAGTTTTGTAATTCCTGACCTCATATAAATTGCTTATCAAATTCTCGTCGTGACATGATATAATCATCCTCATTGCAAAGTAATTATTGTTTAGAACTGTATATATTATTGCTCGATGGAATCCTGGTAACAGCAAGAACCTAAAAATGAATTATAATTCATGAAACAAACATTGTCGTTTTTTCCTACTATGTTTCTACGATGAAATGACATTAATAATAACTTTTAAAAAATGTGTGATTATCTTGTGTGTAGGCTGGATAAGAATATCTTTTAGAAAAGTTTTAAAGTCAAACTGTAACAAAAAGTTGGTACCTATTGTCTTAACCCTATGAGAACCGAATTTTTCACTCCTTTTCATTTCATTTCTTATAGAATAGAAAAAAATAAAAATGTGAAATACTATCGTTGTGTTTAAAAATGCGGTTTATTATTATTTACACTTTAGAAATCAGAATAAACACAAACCATGTCTAAAAGCTTTTTAATCAGAGTTCACAAAAATTTAAGCACCAACCTGAGTACTGACAGATTTCCATTTCCTAATAGTGAAACCCCACAAGAAGTTTTATTTACATCGTCTCTGGCTGGTCTCTCAGTGTATATTCTTTTGATCATTTATCAACCCTACGGAACAAATGATTTTGAAAATTCTTACAAATATATACTGCTTCTCCCCTATGCTGTCATTAGTTTCCTCTCATTCTGCAGCTTTGCATTACTTTTCAGAAAAAACAAAAAGTGGACTCTCATCCATGAAATTTGCAAAAGTATTCTGACCCTTTTAACGGCATCCGTATTATCTTATTTTTATAATGCTTTGTTTCTGAGCAAGGTTCATCTGTCTTTTGAAAATTACTTATACATGTTGGTTTACACAGCAGCATTATTCTTTCCGGTGATAATTGTTTTTATATTGGGAAGATACATTTTCTTTACCAGGCAAGTAAACCTGAACACTGCAAACGTATTTAATCAAAATGACTCTCAATGTGTTGTTTTAGAACAAAATCATGAGACTTCAAATATATTCAAACCATTAAGGATCATTTCAGAATATGGGAATTACAGTCTGGAAATTCCTCAGACAGATTTTATTTATGCGGAGGCAGCAGATAATTATTGCATTATTTACTTTTACAAGAATAATATTCCCGAAAAAGAAATGATCCGTATATCGATATCAAAATTATTGCAACAGGTTCAGACTGATGTTATACTACAGACCCACCGATCTTTTATTGTCAATCTATCAAAAGTAATCAGATTCAAAGGCAACTCCGCAGGGTACAAACTGTCATTAGAAAATTTTGAACATCAGTTGACCATATCAAGAAACTTCATCACCATAATTCTGCCCATACTAAAAGAACTTAGTATTCGTCCCTAATCCTTGTCAACCACCACTATCATTAAATTCTTAGTTTTTGTTTGTGCTACTTTTGCAATCAACATAAAACATCAACTATGAACAGATTTAATTTTTTTTTCGTTTTTATTTTTGGATTTGGATTGTATTTCTCTTTCGATCAGAGTTGCTTTTCTTTCTTCCATAAAGAAGCTGCTTCTATCACAAACTCAAAAGCTACAGGACATATTCTTGCATATCTCATCACTTTAATTCCTCTGTTTATGACAATGTTCTTTTTAAAGAAAAAAGAGGTAAGTGTACTTGAAGCAATTGGATTATCCGGTGGTTTAACAAAAGGTTTTGGACTTGCCTTTCTTTGCACGCTACCTCTGCTTATAGCATTCTCGGTAAAATTCAGTTTAAATAAAAATCTATCTTTAAATACACTCATCATCAACACCATCTCTTCTGCATTTTTTGAAGAAATCATTTACAGAGCATTTCTTTTTTGGAATTTTGTATCGATATACACGATTAGGATTTTTGCCATGTGTATTTTTAGGATCACTGCTTTTCGGCGTAGCACATCTTTATCAGGCTACTGATTTTATAGAAATTTTAGAGGTATTTGCGGTTACATTTTTTAGGTTCCATATTTTTCTCGTGGATCTATGCAGAATGGAATTTTAATTTGTGGACAGCAATCTTTCTACATTTTCTGATGAATCTTTATTGGCTGATTTTTAATGTTGACGATTCTGCCATTGGAGGGATGTATGCAAATATTTTCAGGTTTTTAAGCTTGTTCCTCACAATAGGAATTACCATTTTTTATAAGAGAAAAAATAAGATCTCATTGGAAGTCACTAAAAAAACTATCTGGATAAAGCCCAAAGATGAATAGTTGCATTTATTCTATTTCGTCCAAATATTGGCTTTCATTATATTTTGGAAACTATATACTTTCTTATACCAAATAGATGACATTCTTAAAATCCTCACTCTAATTCAGAATGATGATAATTTTCATGAAAATAGTGAAGAATGTTCCTGTTGGTACATAGAATTATATAGTCACTTATTAAAATTAAATTAACCTTTAAAATTTAGAAAATAACATCTTTTAAAGCCATCTTAAAAGGCAGATGATCAACATCTTTTGCTCCTTGAACTATCAAAAAATCATTTTTCAAAATTATTTTTTTATATATTGACAAAAAAAGCTCAACACCTATTTTTGTACGAGCTATTTCTTTTTCAAATATTTTTCTGCCAGTATTTTCTACAATTAGCTTTGAATACATATAATCATCGGCAAAACAAATCCATATTGAAGCTTTATAAATAATATTATTATATTGAAATTCTAAATTAACATTTTCGTAATC
>Ga0256779_1000285_pt1 | contig 14169 bp, 1 predicted proteins | sample MC6MC0930MT_FD_186048 | JGI IMG/M metagenome (GOLD analysis project Ga0256779, IMG submission 186048) | Metatranscriptome of enriched soil aggregate microbial communities from Iowa State University, Ames, United States - MC6-MC0930-MT... | ecosystem: Environmental > Terrestrial > Soil >...
AGAGAGAGAGAGAGAGAGAAAGAGCGACCGATTGAAAGGCAATCGGCCAACGCACACGACGGGCAAAAACCGGCAGCGGCGCAGGGAAGAAAGGGAGAGAGAAGCTGAGCTGAGCGGCCGGAGAGGCAGCAGGCAGGCAGGCAGGCGGGCCGCAGGAGCCCAGCGCCCACAGAAGGAAAAAATCAGCGGGGAGCAGATCAAACACACAGCAAACAAAAAAAGAACAACGAAAAGAAGAATACGTCAAGCATCGAATAAAACGACATGCGAAAGGCAAAAGGGGAAATAAACGGCAGGCCGGGTCAGTGGGTCAGTGAGTGGGAAGAGAGGGACGCGGTGTCTGGCTGTCGCGCCAGCCCGCACGGTGCGACAGGCAGTCGAGCGGAGCAACAGAGCAACTCAGAGCCAAGCAGCCAGGCCAGCGATCAGGACACACGGAGCGGCTAGCGCGGCCCGCGCGTGCTCAGTTCCTCCACCTGCGCCGTTTCTCTGCCATAACGGCGTCGGTGACCAGGTTTCTTACGCTGGTCTTGGACGGCGTGCGCCTGCTGCGGCTGGAGGAAGCTGCGCGTCCGAGCTCCGGCCTTGCCCCTGAGGCGCTCAATTCGCTGGCTGCACCGCCGCCCAGTCCCAGCTCCAGCTCCGGCACTGACGGCACCAGCGACGACTCGAGGATTGGCGGCAGACCGACGATCTCGCGCGACTTGCGGCGGCTGCGGTGGCGGCGGCTGCTCTCGCGCTCAAGGCCGAGCGCAGCGAATTGCTCCTGCTGGTGTGCGAAAATGGCCTGTGCCACCTCGAACGCGAGGCGGCCCTGCGGCACGTTGCCACCTAGGGCAGCGTGCGCCGCTGCGCTCGCGTGCGCCGCAGCCAGCGCCGCCTCGAGTGCCGCCTCCCTTGACGACGAGCTGTACTGCTTCCACTCGCGTCGCGTGACCGGCTTGTCATCCACGGTGGGGTAGGGGTACAGCAGGTCGATGGCGGACAGCTGAGAGGAGTAGACAGCGAAGCCGAACAGCAGCACGAGGTTCAGCACCTCCAGCAGGAAGTACGCGGCACCCACGCGGGAGCCATCGCCGTGACCGTCCTGCAGCTCGCCCAAGAGGCTGTAGCCCGCCGCCGCGTTGACGAAGCTGAGAATCGCCGTGGCGCCAAAGCACAGCGCAGACAGGAACGGCACCAGCTTCATGAACAAATTCTCATGCGTCACCAGCCAGCTCTTCGACACCTGCAGCATCCACGGCTCGGCGGGAGCAGGCGCGTGCAGATCCTCGTGCAGCATGGCGGCGATGGCCGCGCTGTCCAGCGCGTCGTCGAAAGGGGACTTGGCCAGCGTAGTGAGGTCTGTCGCATCCGACGGAACGATATGTCCATTGCTTATCGATCCAGGCAGATGCGGCTGCACATCCGTCAGCGTGGCCGTCGATGCCTGGCTGAGCAGAGCAGGCCTGGACTTGCTGCTGCTCGGCTCGTCCGTCTTCTCGTCCGACGAGGCTCGCTGCTGCTTGTCGTCAGGCTTGCCCTCCTTATCATGATCATCGGGCTTCGATTCATCAGATGAAGCCTTCGCAGCGTCCTTGTCCTTCTCGTTGCTACGCTGCGTGGACTCGCCGCTGCTGCTGGTGGCAGCGAGCACCTCGGCCTCGGTCGGCGCGGCTTCTTTGCGCGCTGTACCGGGCGCCGAGCGTGGGCTGTTCTGTCCATCGTCCTGCTTGCTGGGCTCGACGCGCACAACGGTGCTGGCCGTGCTGTTTTCGTACTGCGCTGCGAGCTTCGCCGCCTCTGCCTCGGCTTCGGCCTCGGCGTCGAGGAAGTCCTGCAGCACGTTGAACGGCACGACGTCGTCCTTGCCCACGAGGATGGTGGTGCGCGTGTTGCTCAGTAGCGAGCCGAGCGCAGCCACGCAGAACGCGAAATCCACGAGCGAGAAGAGGTAGAGCGACGCGCGGTACAACATCAGCGGACTGTGATCGGCCTGCGCGAGCAGCAGCATGATCAGCACCGCGATGAGCACGCCCAACGACAGGACGAAGCTATGCACGAACGGCGTGTGGCCCCAGCGCGGACGGAACGAGGTGGGCACCGAATGAATGTGCTGCCAGATGGTGCGCAGCGCGTTAAACGTGAGGCACCAGTGGTACGCCGCTGAGAGCCAAATCCAGTGAATGATCAGGAAGGCCACCATCTGCAGCACCAGTCCGCGCGTCTCCGTCATCGTCGGCGTGATCCACGCGCTCAGCAGTGTGAATGCGCGCACCACGACGACGTATAGGAGCAGCGCCATCATGATGGCCAGCTGGCGCTTGGCCGCGTACTTGTGCCACTTGGACATGACCTGGCTGCCGACGCCAAACACGCCCACACCGAGCAGCATGTAGAAGATGCCGAGCACAAGCAGCCACGCATTGCCGCGCTCGGCCACGCACGGGGGAGACGGAATCATCGACGCATCGCGCTGGTAGATGACGGCGTACTCGCCGGTCGTGCTGCAGGCGCAGCTCACCGCAGTGCTGTTTGCAAACACCTGCGCTACGGGAATGCACGTGGCGCGCAGATGATCGGTGTCGGTCGCCGGCCAATACATGTTGTACTGCTCGCTCCACACCGCGCACGTGAGACCCGTCACAACCGGCGCATCGCCGAGCTGGAACGTGTCGCCACAGGGCTCCACGAGGTACGGCTGCGCCGCAAGGAACAGAGACGACTCGTAGGGAATCTGCACGTCCATGGCCGGCGTGACATATGTCCCGTTCGGCAGCGCGCCCGACGAGCTGACCGCGATCGTTTTGTTGCCCAGGCCTGCGCCCGTGCTGAGCTGCATGCGCGCGTAAGTGATGTCGCTGGCCAGCACCGAACTGCGGCCGAGGAAGTCGGGCGTGGCGCGGCACTGCGCAAATGCATTGCGCGAGAACTTAACGGTTGCGGTGTCGAGGAAGTACAGCGAACGGGGATGAGACGACACGCGATCGATCGTCGACAGGCTGGCGACACCGGGCGACAGCATCTGGTCCAACTCGCTGTACAAAGTGGAGTAGGGGAACACGGCGAGAGTCGGTCGACGACCCACACCGGCGGCGACGGCACCGGACTGACCGCCCGAAATACCCGACGCCGACGTGGAGCCATCGCCCGCACTGCCAAGACCAGGTGAGCGCACGCGCTTGCTGAAGGCCTGCACAGGGTCATCGAGCACTGCGGCCGCATGCGCGATCTCCTCACCGGGCCAAGAGTTGCGCGCCTCCTTGTCCATCAGCGCCACCAGCAAAGTCTTGCCCAGTGCGAGATCCGTGCAGTTGACGATGCCGCGGGCGATCGCGTCGAACGTCTTGTCGTACAGCTCGGAGCGCTGCACGACGCCGGCACGGAACAACAGCGTCGATGGCACTGGGCCGCCATAGACGGTCAGGTTGCTCTGCGCATTGTCCGTCGTGACGACAGCCGGCAGCGTGCTGATGAGCGCCGTCAAGATGGATGCGCTCAACTGCTGCATGGTGGGGACACCGTTTGCGAGGCCGTTCGCCTGGATAGTGGAGGGCGACGCGTGCTCGCTGAGCGTGTGCACGACGCTCACAGCCTGGTGCATGATCACCGCATCGAGCGCTTCTTGCGTCGGAACTGTAATCGCACCGTTGGACTTGACCGTCCAGCCCAGCGCCACGGGCACCTGCGCCCAGAGCGTGCGGCGCAGCTTGAAGCCCAGGTCGGCCGTGCGCTTGGCGATGGCGTCCGCCGTGAGCGCAGTTGCCTTCTTGCCCGTCATCGCTTCAAGCATCGCCACGTCAGCGGCAATGCCATCCAACGTGCGCTGCGTCAGCACGTTGCTCAACAGTGCGATCTGCTGGATGACACTCAGGCTGCGGGCCGGATCCTGCTGCTCGAGGATCGACGGCAGCAGCAGCGACGTGCAGTTATCGGCATACACGGCCGCATTCGAGGTGAATGCAGGCGCAAGATGAACGATTACCTGGTCGTCTGACACGGCCACCGCCGCTCCACCCTGCTGATTGATGACGTACACGCGCAGACGCAGGCGTCCCGGCGGCAGCATCATCGTCGTGCTGGGCGCGCTCGACGGCGCCGTGAGGAACAACTCCTGGCGCTTCTCCAGCGGCAAGCTCTCGTCCACGTAGCTGAACACGAACTGGAACGGATCCTGCTGGAAAGGGTCGACCCAGCCATCCGCGCGGATGGTGAACAGCGTGGACAGACCGAGGCCGTTGGCAGGCGTGAAGCGCACACTGCCACTCAACGGAGTGGGCGTCACGCCAACCACCGTCCACGCCTCAGACGACACGCCATCCAGCGTGCTCGCAACGGCGAGCTTGAACACCACTTGCGACAGGCCGGCCAGCGCGTTGGGCGCCAGCTCCAGCAGATCGGTGTTGGGCTGGGACACCAGCGGCGATCCCGGCCCACCGGACAAGTCCAGCTCGGGATCGGAGGACCAGCGGTAGGTGAACGTGTCCTGCGGCGTGCCGGTGCTCACGGTCGCGATACCTTGCAAGCGCAGAGGCGCCGTGACCGCCACCAGCGGCATCGCGTCAATGATGCTGACAGCCATGAGTGGCTGTCCAGCCGCCGGCGCCGCCGGGATATACACATCGATGTACTTGGACGCAGTGCGGGCCGACAACGGTTCGCTCATCGTCACCTCGAACGAGTAGTACTGGTTGGCGGCGAGGCCACCGGCCGGTACTGTCAAGACACTGTTGCTCATGTCTGGTGCCGCGCCGATGAACGAGCACGGCACGGACAGCGTGTGCGTCATGCGACGACCGATGTTGCACGTCCAGCTGAAATACAGCGGCGGGGTGGCCGTCTTGTTGACCGTCAGAACTTGCTCCGGATCCCACGAATCGGACGCGTCCAACACGATCGGCTGGCTAGGTGAGCGGATGCGGAACATGGCGCCGAAGACGGAGAGGCGAAGCGGGCTGCGCGCCACTGTGACGGCCACAGTCGACGTGCTCGCCTGTTGCACGACCGCCTCGAGCAGGCGGCGATTGCCAAACCCAATAGCACTGCTTCCTCCCGACGTCACCATTGTGTCCAGCGAGACGACGTACTCCAGGCCGGGCTTGAAGAATCCCGCAGCCAGGGCGAGGATGCCCTTCGTCGCGGAAGGGTTATTCGCCACAAGATTGGTTGCGGCAGTGACCGCCGCGCCGCGCAGACGCACGGTCCAAGTGAAGCTCACGTCGATGTCCAGCGGGAGCGATGCACCGGCGACACACGAAGAAGGACGCAGCACTGCGTTGAATGACGCAGAGCGCTCCGTGTAGAGCAGCGGAGGCGACAGGATGGACACCTGCGGCGCCCACGCGCGTCGATCGGCATCCACCGCCACTGCCAGCTGCACTGGCTTCGATTTGCTGTAGAAGTTCCCAACGGTGAGGTTGAACACGTACGTGAGTCCGGGTGTGAGCTGGCTGGCGTTGAGACGCAGCGTGCTGAGGTCGCTCGAAATAGCGGTGTCGATGTCGGCGACAATTTCCACCGCAGTGTCGTTGACAGTGCGCTGCAGCACCCACGAGATGCCCGTGTCCTCCAGAAGCACAGAGTCGGAGATGTAGGGCGTGCCTGCAGCCTTCTCCGCGGCCGTTGCGCCGTTCGGATACACACTGACAAGCTCCCACACCCAGTAGCGGTCGCTCGGAATGCTGCCCAGACCAAAGCTGCGGCTGCCGTCCAAGCGCAGTATGTCGCACTGGCTGACGATGGAGGGACCGTCCAGCACGGCCACCGGCACCGGTGCCAGCGGATCACCGACGGGCTGTCCCGTGTACGTGGCCGTGTCGCACAGGGTGCCGGTCCATCCCAGCGTGCAGATGCAGCGGAAGTTGAGGCCGCCAAGCGGCACGCATGCACGCGCATTCGGGCCGCAGTTGGTGGAATCACATCCGTCGTTGGCGAAGAAACTCGCCACCGGGAAGGGGTCGTAGTGCGGTGCATCAGGGCCGAGCAGCACGAAGGTGAAGTTGAAGAGCCCGCGCGTCGACGGCAGCATGAAGGGAATGGTCTGCGGCGTGTTGTCCCCTGTCACCCACGTGACGGTGTAAGGCTCGCCGGCGGCCTTTCCCAGCATGTTTCCGCGACTGATGCGCACCTCCATCGACACGTTCATCCTTGGCACGGCAATCGGCGCCACCTCCATCGTGTAGGCCGAGCTGATCAGCATCACGGGCTCCGGCGGCGTGGAGATCACGAACTGAGAAGGGCCCTCGATCGAGATGGGGAACGAAGGCACGTTGTAGAAGCCCGTCGTGGCGAAGCTCAGCGTCACCACACCACCAGCCGGAGCAGGCGGCATGCGGATGCCCAGCGACCGCGTCTCGTTGCGGAAGTCTGGGAATCCCAGCTTGCTCTGCTCCGGCGGCACGTACTGCGGCACTCCGTTGAGACTCATCATCACGGTGACATTGATCGGGCCTGCAACGGACAATGATGGCGCCAGCAGCAACTGAATCAGCTGATTGGCGTACACGTGCTCGGCGGGACGATTCGGATTGGGGTTGATGTCCACGGTCCAGCTGCCATCGACCACTGGGATCTGCAATGGCTGCGGTGCAAGATAGTTGAGCGGGTTAGTCAGCGTGGCGAATTCAATGTGCGTCATCTGCGGTGACGGCGGTGCGTCGAATGTGAACACCAACGGGGAAGTGCGATCGATAACCGTTTGTGCGCCCGCGACCACCGCGCCGTTGGACACCGACGTGAGGCGCACCGACAGCACGCGGAAGGTTGCATTCTCGAAGTTGGGCACCATGCGAATCTGATAGCGCGCAGCCGACAGCATGTAGAACGGCACTTGCTGGAAAGCCAGCGGCGAGCGGTGCAAGTAGATGGTCAGACCGGTGGCGTTGAAGGTGTCCTCGCTCACGGTTAGCAGGCTCAGCACGGTAGTGCCGACGGCCACGGGCACCGTGAACGGCACGGCATGCGGCGCCAGGAAGGGACCAGTGAGCGTGTTGAGCGCACCGAGATCGACGGTCTGCAGTGTGTACGTGCTCTTTGCTGAGTAGTAGCTCTGCACGAGCAGCAGCTGGATCTCCTTGAGCGGGTTAGAGATGTTGACGTGGTACACGTTGCCCGCACCAGGCGCGGGGTTGAACGCAGGCCAGAGCGTGGACAGCAGCGGGACGCTACCATCCGTAGGCTGCACAGAGTCGAGGGAGAGCAGCAGAGGGTCGTTGCTGCGTCGTCGCAGACTGACGACGGTGGTCTCAACCGTACCGTCCTCCGCTGTCACTTCGATCTCGAGAATCTGCGTGCCGATCAGTGTGGTCAGATTGAACTCCTGTCCGCACGCGAGCTGTCCCGTGGAGAAATTGAAGTTGGGATGGGTGCTGCGGAACGTCAGCGTCGCCCACGGGGAATAGTCGGCGCACACGCGAATGGGAATGGACTCCACATTCCAGGCAACGAACGCGGTGTAATACTTCACTTGTGGCGAGAGCGCCGGCACCAGATTGGGCACCGTGAGCTGCTTCAATCCCGTGTTGTTCGACACGCGCCAGATGCTGAAATCATAGTACACCTGCGCCACGCCATCCTCGGCGTGCGAACGCAGCCACAGCGTGTGGTTGCCGAAGGGCATCCACACGGTGAGGTTGCCGCGCGCAGTGTTGTCCTTCCGGCTTTCGATCAGCGGGATGCGGCGCCAGACAGGCAGGTTCGGCGGGTCCAGCAGCGTCCACTCAACCCACGAGCCGTAGGTGGCCAGATCGAAATCGACATGGAACGTCAATTCGCGCGCAGGCATGAGCACATTGTACTCAAGCTGCGGCTGCGAGTAAGGCACCGCGAGCGGCACGTTAGTGGTGAGGCGAGGAATCGTCGCCGTTGATCCGAGGCGACGCACTTTGACAATCGTCTCGCGCCACACGACCCAGTCCTCCGCGATCACCTTGACGGATAGCACCGAGTCGCCCAGTGGTACCGGCAGCGGCGGCGACTCAAGCGACTGGTTGAAGAGCGTCGACGACCACACGTCGTCGTTCATGCGCCACACCTGGTGCGCCATTGGGTACTGCGTCACGCTATGGATCACGGGAGAAGCGTCGAACTCGTACAGCAGGAACGTGTAGTCGAACACCCACGGGTCGAACGCCGGCGCCAATGCACCGGAGTAGAAAGGCGGCGCAGAGGACGGATCGATGTTGAGACTCAGCAGGTACGGGTTGTTGTTGACGCGATACACGCTCAGCGTATAGACCTTTGGCGTGTTGCCGTTCTGCGGGTGCACGGAGAGCACAAAGGTGTTCTCGCCCCAGTCGAGCGGCATCCATCCGGTGGCTGTGTCATACGGCTGCACGATGTTTGCATCGGAGTTGCGCTTGAGAATGAGCGTGGCCTCCTTGGAGGTAGTCGTCACTCGCAGGTTAAGCGAGCTGGTGCTGGGCGCCACGCGCATCGAATAGTCCAGCACGCTCGGCGAGAAGGTCGGAACCAGCGTCACTGAAGAAAAGATGGAATCGATCGTGTCGATATCGCTCAGACGCGTGATGAACAGCTCGTAGCGACGCACGTTCTGCCCATCCTCTGCGATGATACGCAGGGTGACGGCGGTGGTGCCGTAGGGCAGGGTGAGCGGTGCCGATGCCGTGCGAATCGGCGTGCTCGTGAACGCCCCTCCATTGATCGACAGCGCCATGGTCGCGTACGGATCAAGCGAGAAGGGGTCCAGCTGCACGGTGCTGTCCGCTGCGTCGAGGTTGATGGAATAGTTCATGGCGGTGCTGAACTGCGTGAGCGTGGGCAAGAAGCCGCCGCGCTGCGGAATGGTGTCCAGCGACTGCAGCGTCGCGATGGACGACACGCGGTGAATGTTCAAGCGGTACATTCCAGGGGTGCCGCCACTCTCAGGATCGATGCGCAGCATGATGATCTGGTTGCCAAACTGCAGGTCAAACACCCAGCTCTGCTGGCCCGACGGCAGGCGCACGAAGTTGGCGCCCGTGGAGGACGTGTGATCCAGCCACAGTAGTGCGAACGGGTTGAACAGCGTCGCGGTGAGATGCATGCGCCCCGTCATACTCGACACATTCATGTAATAGTCGAGCGTGTTTCGCGCAAACGGTGGCTGCAGCGCAATGGACGCCGTCAGCGCGCGGAGCGTCACGTCGTCCGACTCGCGATGCACGAGGACGAAGTACACGCTCTGATGCACAACATCTTCGGCCTGCACGCGGAAGGAGATGCGGTTATCGCCAAACACGAGCGGCAGGGTGACGCCCGCGTTGCTCGGCGTGGAAACGAATGGCTCGTCCCACTGGTTGACTGCCACACTGCTCAGCGGGTAGCTGAGGATGGGCGTGAACGTGACCGTTGCGAAAGTGTATGCCATGGTGACCGTGTAGTTGTAAACGTTCGAGTTGAATCCGAGTCCGCTGTTCGGCTGGGAAATGGCCAGTCCACTGAGCTGCGAGTTGTCGCTCTGCCGGTGCACGTTGAGCGTGTAGATGGCGAACTGGATGTCGGAACCCAAGTCCTCGCTCGTTACGCGGATGAGGATCACATTGTCGCCATAGGCCAGCGAGTACACCAGCGACACCGGAGAAGCACGGCTCACGTAGCCAAATCCATCACCCACCAGCTGGAACTCGAACGCGGCGCGCGGCCACATCAGCGTGGCGGACACGCTCAGTACGTCAATGCGCGGTCCCGTCACAATGCTGTACGTGTAGTTGTCAGGTGAGAACGGCGGCTCTAGCGCAGCCGATGTGCGAAGGAAGCTCAGTCGCGAGTCGTTGGACAGGCGGCGCACCGTGATGCGGTAAGTCGAGACAGTCACGTTGTCCTCGGCCAGCACGCGGAGCTGCAGCACATTCAGACCGAACGCCAACGGCAGCGGGTTGGAATTCGTCAGTGCGGGCAAGTTCGCCTGCACGAGCACATCGTTGAGCAGGATCTTTTGCGTCGTCGAAGCGTAGGTGAAATCCGTCTGCAGCGTCATCGTCGCCACCGAGCTGGCCTGCACCAGCGTGTAGTCGAAGATCAGCGGACTGAAGGGCGGCACCCATCCCTGGCCCGGCGGAGACGACATGAGCGACGACAGCGACGACGCAGGAGAGTTGCGCCGGATGGACAGCGTGTAGATCGTCGGTGCCGAGTTGTCCTCTGGCACCACCTGGAAGCGAATGGTGTTGTCGCCGACCGCGAGCCAGAAGGGCGGCTGCTGCACGCCGCTCGTCGCCGCCGTCCACGACGCCATGTTGAGCGAGTAGCTCAGGTTGGCAAGCTTGTAGTTGAGCGTAGGGGTGAGCAACACGCTGTAGGTGGCGTTGCCGACCACCATGCTGTAGGTCAGCACGTCGGAGCGGAAGGGCGGATTAAGCGGAACACTGCCACGAATGTCGGACAACGAGGAATCGGCAGAATAGCGATGCACCTTGATGCTGTAAGTGCTCTGCGTAGAGTTGTCCTCCGCTGTCACGCGGATCAGCACGGTGTGGTCGCCATCGAGGCCATAGGTTAGCGCCAATGCGCCGGTCGTCGCCGCCGTCGATGCGGCACTCCAGGTGCTCATCAGGTGATTCGGTCCATCGTCAATGGCGTACTGGTAGCTTGCCAGTGCGTAGCTGAGTACCAGCGGGAACACCATCGATGGAACACTGGCATCCTGCGTGAGGCGGTAGTTGAACGTGTTAGTGCTGAACGTCGGAACCAGGCCGGTGCCGATGGGCAACGGTGCGAGGGACTGCAGCGTGGATACATTGCTCAGGCGTTTGATCGTCACCACGTAGTCGCTGCTCACACCAACACCTTCCTCGGACACGATGCGGAAGGTGATCGTCGTCACGCCATACGTCGGCACGTCCATGGCCAGTGCCTGGGGACCCTGCGTGCTGCCGTCAGCGATCGGGTTGAATCCGTTGCCTTGATAGTCCATCAACAGCTGCAGTGCGTCCGGATTCTCTGTGCGAGCCATCAACGTGACGGTGCTCACCTGCGGCTGTACGCGCGCAGTATAGGAGTACACGCCGGGCGTGAACAGCGGCGACAGCGGGATGGAGCTGGTGAGTTCGCGAAGACGCGTCGATGCCCACTGCCGATGGATGATAATGGTGTAGAAGCGCGATGTGACCAGATCCTCCGCCGTCACCTTGATGCGAATTGTGTTGTTGCCGTAGATGAGCGGTATGGCGCTGGTTGGCACGCCGGCCGAGTAGATCTGCAGCAGCTGATCAAACCACGCGAACTGCTGCGTGGCGGCCGTCGATGGAGTGGAGGTGATCTTCACCGAAGGGCCATCCGTATCGGAGATCAGCATGTAGTAATCGGTACGCGTGGAAACAAAGCCCGGCACGAGCCCTGCACCCGGATTATCGAACGTGAGCGCCGTGAGCAGGCACGCATTGGACTGCAGGTGAATGTTGATCGTGTAAATGTTCGTCTGCGCAGCGTCCTCCGAAGTAACGCGCACCGAAATGACGTTGTCGCCCGTCACCAGATTGAAAATGCGCGACTGAGTGGGAAGCAGCACCACGTATCCCCCGGCGTTGAGGTCTGTCTCCACCGTGGCGAGCGAGTAGTTGGCCGCGGCCTCCAGGCGCAGCGCAGGTGAGTTTACGCCATACACCATGTTGTAAGTGTTTGTCAGAGGTGCGAATGCCGGCACGAGCGGGTTCGTTGTGATCAATCTGCGCAATGTGTCGTCGATTGACAAGCGGTGCACGGTGAGGTAGTAGTTGTTGGTGGCGGCGCGGTCCTCGGCGATCACCTGCACGTTGAGAATCGTATCGCCGACGGGCACGTACATCGGACCGATGGTGGCAGGGTTCGAGGGCGCAGCGACCAGTGGCTGCCGGTTGAGCGACCAGGTCTGTGAGTACGCGAGCAAATAGTTCGTTTGGAACGTGAAGCTGATCATCCCCGCCGACTCCGGCACCGTAACGTTGTAGAAGAACACATCGGGCGAGAAGACGGGCACCAGTCCATTGCCCACTGGGATGGTGGTGAGTGATCCTAAGCGCGCATCTGCGCTGCGGCGATGCACGTCGATAGTATATGTCCGCACCGTGTTGTCCTCGGCCGTCACCGTGAGCGTAAAGAGGTTGGATCCCGACGCGGCCGTGAGCGTCGGAGTGGACGCAGCGTTCAGAATCGTGATCGGCGCCGCCATCGTATCTGGCCAACGGTACGTTGCCCGCGTGGCCGGTGCCGCACCCAACAGCGTCTTGCCGATGTAACTGAACACGGGTTTGAAGATGATGCTGCTTTGCGATGCCTCGAGCTGCACGACGTAGTTCGTCTGGCCCGGCGTGAACGCGGGATCCAGCGAACCCACGCTGGTCGTCAGCATGTCTAGAGTAGCATCATTGCTCTTGCGGTGCACGGTAATCGTGTAAATCTGCGTGTACAGCGTGTCCTCGGCCATCACGTGAATGCGGATGGTATTGTCGCCCGGCGCCAGCGGCAAGGAGAACGGACTGCCACTGGCCACGGTCTGCAGCGGCTCTCCGTTGCGTGCAAATTGCATGGTCGCGCCGGTTTGTGTCGTCGTCGGCGTGCAACGAAAGGAAGCGAGCGAGTTGAGTGCGGGCGAGAACGTGTACGAGTAGGTCGTCGGCCCCCAGCTCGGCACGAGTCCAGCCGTACCCGGCCCCGGCGTGTCGTCGCAGGGGTTGTTCACGATCGTGGCATCATTGCTCAGGCGCGTCACCGCTAGCGTATAGATGCTTCCGGTTGTTATTGGTGCGCGCATGCGAATCGTGTAGACCGACGGTCCCGGCTGATTGATGACCGGCATGGGGACCGTGAAGGGCGGCCCGCCCGCGTATGACGTCCACGTGCCGCCGTTGACGGAGTACTCCATCGGACTGTTGGTCTGCAGGGCAGATGGCGACAGAAGCAGCGTGGAAGTGGTCCAGGGAACATCGGCCGTATAGGACGGGGTGCCGGGAGCGAACTGCGGCGTGAGAGCGCCACCATTATGGATGGTGATGCCAGTCAGCTGCGCAGCGACACCGCGCACGCCGCCACCACCGCTACCCAGCAACACCAGCAGGAGCAGCACGGCATAGCAAACCAGGATGCGCTGACGCCTGGAAGAGCAGGCAGCAGGAGCGGCAGACAGCAGCCCCGATGGCCCCACGAGCCGCGCAGCCCAGGGGTCCACCCGCTCCGGAACTGTCCTCATCACACCCGCATTCGCTCCTTGATCAAGTGCATGATGCTGGTGTTTTCGTCTCACCCCAGCAGTCATGACCAATGCGCTGCAGGCCTCCACGTCCAGCCGCAGTGAAGGGCGAGGGTCCCGCAAGTCCGCGGAACCAGCGAACCAAACAACACCAGCAGCGAACGCCGAACACTGATACAGCAGGACACACCCTGGCAGCCTGGCAGCAGCACAGGACGGCGGACGGAGGACGGGAGGCACGGAACCAAAGCGGCGCTGGATAGGGGCAAAGGAGCACGGCAGCAGGGGCGAAACCGGCGGTCCCAGAGGCACAGTGGTCAGCCTCACTCGGACTGATGGAAACTTGGGTCCATGTGACGCGTTGTGTTCGCTTCCCGTTGTGTGTTGTGTCCCTTTGGGTGTTCGTTTCCTGTGTCGTTGGTGGTCTCGTCGCCCCCCTCCGTCCTGTGCACGACGACACGCTGCGGCGCATGCCGTCTTTGCCCCTTTCTTTGGCCGCCAACACCAGTCAGCTATTTGCGCCGCGTTTCGTAACGGCCAACCGAACCAGCGAGCGGCCCTTAAATGATTGATGCTGACCTGGCACATTGACCAGGCGCACACACACACACGCACACACAACAAAGAAAAAGAAGAATACAGAAGGAGGCACTGGCCGCGCTAGGATGTGGAGGCGAGGGTACACAGATCGCAAAGAAGCAAGAAGGAGGTGCTGGGCGAGGCCGTTTGGTCGGCGTTTTCCGCGCGCATACAGATGCGCGCGTTGGATCGCATGATCTCTGCGAGTTTAGTGCGCCTGCTGCTGTCCATGCACGACGGCGACCTCCTTGGTTGGCACCGGCTTGGAGTTGCGCGTGAAGGGGTTATTAATCGACACGTGCACCAGAGCCGACAGACCGATGATCGCAAGACCATAGCCATAGTAGCGCTTGGAGTACGCCTCGGTGTACGGCCACGGATCCGGGGGTCCATGCGCCGACGACATGGGGCGCGAAGTGGTGCGCGCCACGGGCAGGGCGCGGGCCACA
>Ga0256779_1000290_pt1 | contig 14079 bp, 1 predicted proteins | sample MC6MC0930MT_FD_186048 | JGI IMG/M metagenome (GOLD analysis project Ga0256779, IMG submission 186048) | Metatranscriptome of enriched soil aggregate microbial communities from Iowa State University, Ames, United States - MC6-MC0930-MT... | ecosystem: Environmental > Terrestrial > Soil >...
CGGACAGCCGCCGCGTGCTGTGCGGTTTGGCATGCGAGAAAAGTGACGTGCCTACAACAGCAGCGGCGCGGGCAGGGCCCGTTCGCAACACGAACACAGAGAACGAAAAGAGAGGAGAGGAAAGGAAAAGGAGAGAAGAAACGCAAACACTTTTACAGCAGATTGACGCAAGCACGAAAAAGAAGAGAGAAAGAAAGAGAGGATGAGAGAGAAGAGGAGCGAGCGAGCGGATAGAAGCGGGCAAGGAGAGGAGGGGGGTGGCGGGCGGCGGAACGGCACGAGGGACAAAGACCGCGCGCCGCGCCGTGTCCCACTGCAGCCGCACCCAAGGATGCAAAGGGAGGGAGGAGAGAACACACGCACGCACACACACAGGACGGCACGGACGACGAGACGAAGGGAGAGGAAGAGAGAGAGAAAGGAAAAGGAGAAAGCTGATGCAGCGCAAAAGAGAGAAAAACATGCACAAAGAAGAGCATGCGAGGGAGAGAAAAGACCTCCATCTGCTGCTCTGCGGCGAACAAAAACAAAAGACAGGCGCAGTGCGCGCCTGCCAGTCCTTGTCGCATTTAATTCCCCGTTTTACAGGTCCTCCTTACGGTTCTTCTTGGGCCTTTGCGCCTGGAACGCCGCACGCTGCTGTCCACCGCCAGGCTGCTCGAAGCTGACGTCGTCCGTGCTGACCGCTCCGGGGTACTCGGCATCGGAGGCCACGGCGCTAGTGCCCATCAGTCCGTGGCTGTGACCGCCGCCCATGGCCATGGAGCTCATCGGAGCCATCTGCACCGCCTGCGGGCGCGAGGATGACTGCGGCGCCTGCGCATCCTCGATCTGCGCGCGCAGGCGGTTGAGCTCGTCGGCGAGCGCGTCGCGGTCCGCCTGGAGATCCTGGATGTGCTCCTGGCGCACGGCGGTCGCCTCGGCCTTCTGCCTGTTCTCCTGCTCGCGGATGGCCAGCTGGGTCTGGTCGAGGCGGGCCTGCATATCCTTCATCTGCATGACGAGCGGGTTGCTCTTCATGACCACCTCCTCGTCCTTGAGACCGGCCTGTCCTCCGTACTCCTCCATGGTCGCCACTTCCTCCGCCTGCTCCAGCACGGCAGCCGCCTCCGCCTTGTACTTGGCGCGGTAGCGGTACAGACGCTGAGAGAAGTAGAGCACGAAGAAAATGAACACCACCGCGCCGGTGAGACCCAGGAACAACCACAGCAGGTTCTCCTCGACCCACGAGAGTCCGTCGGGCTCCACGGGGTTCGCGGTGGGCGCCAGGATGAACGCATACACTCCCGGCTCGCCCAGCGATCCGGACACGCTCCAGGCCGCCCCGGCGTTCGTGACGTTCGCCACGGGGCAGCGCACGGCCAAGGTGGTCTCGCGGCCGGAGTCGTCCGTGGTGGTCTTTGCACAGTATACGCATCGCCATGCCGCGTAGTTGATCGAGTCGATCGTCTTGAGCTTGGCCAAGCAGATATCGCTGAAGTTCAGTTGGGCGTTCTGCAGGTCCGTGAAGGCCTGCTGGTCGATCAGGGCGGTCAAGGTGAGGTTCTGGCTGAACGGCAGGGCGACCGCCGAGTCCACCCCGATGGACACCATGGGGCTCAGCACCGACTGCACGAGCGTCAGGAAGCTCGAAGGAGCCACCTTGTCCGCGCGAGAGGACGGGATACGATTCTCCGCGCCCTGCACTGCACCGTCGCTCACGGGACCCCAAGTGAAGGCCACGCGAGTGGTGCTGGCAGCCTGGGTCGCGTTGGCGAGCACCAGCGCTCCGGCGGGGATGTCGATCTTCATGATCTGCTGTCCCTGTCCATCGACGGCCACCACGAGCTGGCTCGGCTGCGACAAAGGCACCGTCGCGCCGGCGGGGGAGGGCTTCACCATCGACGCGCAGTTGTCGAAGCAGGGAGACCAGCCGTTGGTGCCGGCGCTTGAGGGCGGCGCCGGGGTGGGGTTGGCGCCCAGCTGCGAGGAGCTGGCGGTGAGACCCGCGCCGGCCATTGCGGCCAGGAACACCTTGTTGCCCTGCACGCCCAGGGAGGACAGCAGGCGCCGTCCGACCGACACCACCTCGTTGGTCACGTTGTTCTGCAGCGGGCGCAGCAGCAGATCGTACACGGCATCGAAGTTGTACGCCGCGCCGATCGAGGCGCCCGGGCACGATCCAGCGTTCACCGCACACTCGCGGTTGGAGCACTGGTAGGGCGTTTGGTGCGGGCAGCCGTTGTACGAGGGGCAGCGGTAGCGACACACGCCGTCCTGGCAGCGCTGCTGCGGCACGGGCTTGCGGAAGGGGAAGGTGATCATCGGGCAGTCCTTGGGAGTCACAACGACGCCCGCGCACGAGGTTGCGCACGATCCGTCCTTGCAGCGCAGCATGCCCACGCCGCACGAGGGGATGGTATCGCACGCGGACACACCGGACTGGTCGCCGAGCGGGTCAGGCACGCACACGCCACCAGGGCAGGCCACGGAGCCCTCGCCGCAGCTATCGCCCGCCTGCACCATCTCCGGATCCATGCCGCGCAGGGAGTAGGTGCGGCTGGTGCACACCGCGTTCGACTCGGCGCAGAAGCCGTCGAAGCACTCGATTGGCTTGAGGGGATCCGTGCAGCGGCAGGACGTCGAGGGCAGCGTCACGCCACTGCTGCTCGTGGAGGACGCCGAGGCAGCCAGCTGTCCGTTCTGCCGCCAGATCGTTCCGAGCAGTCCCGAGCCAGTGCTCGATCCGGGCGAGCAGAACTTCGGGCAGGAAGAGATGGACTTCACACAGGCGCCATTGTCGCACAGCACGGCCGCCGAGGCCGGGCAGGCCGCAACGACCTTCGTGCCGCTCGCGGTTGACGTGTTGGTCGCCGCACCCAGCACACCGAGCGCGCCGCACTGATCGGCGCTGTAAACGCAGGAGCGATCGGCGCAGAGGACCGTGCGCTCGGTGGGGTCCTGGCCGAAAAACTTGAAGCACGCCTTCTCCGGCGGGCACAGGGAGTAGGCCGCCACGCACGATCCATCGTAGCACATCACCTGTCCCTCCGTGGGGCACATCACCGTGGGCGGGCAGACCTCGCTCAGCAGCGCACCGTTCAGCAGCGCCGACGCGGCGTACTTGCGGCACTCGCCGTTGGCGCAACGGTAGGGCTTCGACACCGGGCAGCCGTTGATCGCCTTGCACTGCGTGGGGTCTTTATTAGGAGCGCAAGTGCCGTCGGCGCAAAGGAAGCAGCCAGGCTCAGGCGCCGTACAATTGGAGAGCTGCAGTACGCACTCACCGGAGTTGTGCGGGGGTGTCAAGCAGCGGAAAGGCGCAGTCTTCGGGCATAGGGCCCCGTTGAGGCACATGGCCTCCGGGTCAGTGGCGTCGGTCACATCGACGCACTCGCCCGTGCCCACGCACTTGTGCTGCCCCTTGACAGGGCACCCATTGGCCTGCACGGGCGACACCGCTCCGAACTGCTGGTCGAGGCACAGGTCGACCACGGCGCCCGAGGAGGTGGTGTACCGACTGTCCGCCTTGAGGCACGCGCCGTTCGGGCAACGGACCTTGTACCCTCCGGGGCAACCGGTCGTCAGGTCGATGCAGTCGGACGCTGAGGGGCCCGAGGCGCACAGACCGTTCGGGCAGCGGTAGCGCGGGGTGGAGTCGAGGGCCGACACCGCCGGGCAGGTGTTGATGATGCCCCATGCGCGGCACTCCGTCACGTCGCCCGCGATGGCCGTGCGGCAGGATCCGTCGCCGCAGCGCATCTCGCCCTCGGCGCAGGGGTACAGCGGCGGGCACTGCGAGGACTCCTGCACGCACAGCGCGTTGGCACACTCGACCGGTCGCTCAGCAGGGCAGGTGTTCGCCTTGGGCAACTCGATGCACTCCAGGGACGACTTGACGCACAATCCGTTGTTGCAGCGGTAGGGCAGCGAGGAGGGGCAGGCGTTCTGCAGCGGTGCCCCGGTCGGGTCCGAGGTACCCTTGAGCGTGCACATGTTGCCCGTGGTCGAGGCGGTGATGTTCGCCCCCTCGCGCGAGGAGACGATGCCGCACGTCCTGTCGGCGCAGCGCAGGACGCACTGGTGCGAGGAGCAGATGGCGTTGTAGTTCGGAATGTCCACCTCGGCGATACAGAGGCCATCCGAGCACTGCAGGTAGCAGTTGCTCTCCGCCAGGGGGCACTGCGACTCATCATCGGGGTTCACCACGCACTTGCCGGTGGACGGGCAGCCGATCAGCGGCGGGTAGCAGCCGGTCAAGGGGTCGGGGCACATGGACGCCTTGGACGCGCAGACACCCGACGCGCAGAGGAAGGGAAGGTTGAGCGGGCAGGCGGGGGAGTCACAGCGGCTCACGTCCGAGCGGCAGGTGCCGTCGCGGCACTGTGCCCAGCCCTTCGCGCACGACGACGCGGCCACTCCACCGCTCGTCGCGCCACCGGGGGTCGTGGTCGTTCCGTTCGCCGCGGCGCAGTTCTCCACGTTCGCGACGCACAGACCGTCCACAGGGCACTTGACCGGCAGCTTCGGGTCGTCGCACGCGGAGCGGGCATTGTTGTCCAGCTGGCACGCCTCGATGTAGGGCGAGACAGCACAGGTGCCCGAGGGGCAGCGGTAGGGCGTCGCGGGGTTCGTGCAGGACGAGGGCACTGCGCAGTCTGCGGGCGATGCGCGGCAGGTCTCATCTGCGCACTTGTAGGGAGTGAGCTTCGGGCAGGACACCGGCGTGTTGCACAGGGCCGGCTCGGTCACCCAGCTGCCGTCGGCGCAGGGGACCGTACCATCCACGGGCGGGGTGGCCGGCAGCGGCGGGCAGGCCGCAACGGAGCTCGCGCAGGAGGAGTCCAGGCAGCGCACGGGCGCACTCGCCGGGCATATGTACGACAGCGGGCACAGGTCCGGCGTCTTGACGCACAGCGATCCCGTGGAGGCCATCGGGCACGCGTACCCCTCTGTGCACACGACCGGTGCGATGGGTGCGCACTGTCTCGTGCATGTGGGGCACGGCTCCGTGCAGACCGTGCAGTCCGTGCGGCAGGATCCGTCGCTGCAGCGGGAGGAACCCAGCGGGCAGGTGACGTGCGTGGGGCACAGCTCCGTGGAGGTGACGCACTCACCGCCGGGGCAGCGCACCTCGCTCAAAGGGCAGGCAGGCACGTCCGTGCACTGCTGCGTGGAGAACACGCACACGCCGTTCGCGCAGCGCACTGGCTGACCCACAGGGCAGCTGGACCGCGTAGGGCAGTCCAGCAGGCTGCCGCGGCAGGAGCCGTCAGGGCAGCGCATGGGGTTCGCCACGGGGCACGCAGCGGGCGACACGCACTTGCTCAGGTCACTGGTGCAGGTGACGCCGTCCGCGCAGAGGATCGGCTGGCTCGCCGAGCAGGCAGTCGTGGAGGGGCAGGTGGCCGTGCCCGCGACGCAGCTGCCGTCCGCGCACACGCGCGATCCCGCGGGGCACACGCGCGGGTTGACGCAGAAGTCGATGCCGACCGCGCAGCTTCCGTCCGGGCACTTGACCGGCGCGGCGAATCCGCAGGTCGACTCCGAGGGGCAGAGGAGCAGGTTGCTCACGCAGTTACCCGCGGGGCAGCGCACCTCCGTCGCGTTGCAGGCCGTGGGCGGCAGGCACTGCGCGACGCTCTTGGCGCACTGACCGTTGGTGCACATCACCCAGCCGACGGGGCAGGTGGTGTCCACGGGGCACCCGCTCGCGTCGGAGCGACAGGAGCCGTCTGAGCAGCGGAAGGGCGTCGGAGCGTAGCACTTGTACTGGTCGGGGCACTGGGAGGCACTGGCGGCGCAGGAGCCGTCGCTCAGGCACACCACGTCGCCCGGCCGGTTGCACGTGCTCAGCGAGGGGCAGTCCGCAAGCGCGGAGGCGCAACGACCCGACGCGCAGCGCTGCTGTCCCGCGGGGCAGGTAGCCGGGACCTGGAGCGGAGAGCACTGGCTAATCGTGGCCTCACTGTTTCCGAACACCTCCGGCACGCAGGAGAGCCCGTCGGGGCACATGGCGTACCCCGGGGTGCACACGCGTCGCGAGGGGCACTGGGTGGAGTTCGTGCGGCACTCGCCCGTTGCGCACAGGTACGGCGCGTTCAACGGGCACTGAGGCACGGGGAAGCACTGGTCCAAGTTGTCGACGCACACGCCGGCATCCTGGCCGTTGATGGGGCAGCGCACCTGGCTATCCTTCTCGCATCCGCACTGCCACGCCTCCGCCTTGCACGTGAAGTCCTTCGCGCAGCGGACCGGCGTGGCCGCGGGGCAGATGAGTCCCGGTGCGGACAAGTCGGCGCACTGGTCGTACGACGGCTTGCACGATCGGTCGGGGCACCGGTAGATCCAAGTGGGCGTGGCCGTGTTGGCCATCTGCTTGGCACAGGTGACCTCCTGCACGGTGATGACGCGGTTGCGCTTGGACGCCTTGGAGTCGGGGCAGGCCGCCCAGGTCGCCACACACCCGTTGAGGCTTGCGCAACGGATGGGCTTGGTGGGGTCCGCCGCGACGCAGGCATCGTCCTTTCCTTGCACGAGCTGAATGGAGAGCGTCACGTCTCCCGCGAAGGCCGACATGCCCTTCCACTGCATGTTCGGGAGGTCGAGCGTTCCATCGAACGCATAGCTGGTCTGCACGGCGCTCTGGCCCGAGATGAGGAACGAGAACGTGTAGCCCGTGCTGGAGCCCGACGAGGCGATCGGGTTGTCGTACTTGTCCGTCACGGCGAGGTTCACCGCGAAGGGCTCCGCGGCAAAGATCGTCGCCGGGGTCGTCGACAGCACCGTGCCGGAGTAGGGCTGGTTCGGCTTGACGTTGATCAGCGGGCGCACGGTGGTACTGGAGTTCGCGTCGCGGTAGGTCTGGATCAACTCGCCGTCCAGGGTGACGACGACCTGCAGCGCCCTGGCGACGGTGGGCTGCAGTTGCGCGATGTACACGCCCTGTTTCGAGTCGGGGATACCCAGGGCGGTCACGTTGTGCACCCACTTGTCCGACGAATCGTTGGTGATATCACTGGACCACGCCGTGCCCGTGTAGTTCGAGCCAACCAGGACGTTGCTGGTGGCATGGTCGACGATGTTGTCGAACTCGTCGCGGATCAGGATGCGCAGGGTGGTATAGTCGCCGGCCGTCACGTCGCTCGCGGCGACCTCCACGCGCGAGTTCTCGGCGACGGCAGGACCGGGCTTCACGGTGAGCTTCAGGCGGTCCCAGGTGCCACAGGGGAGCGGCACGCCGTTGATCGTGACATTGACGAGGTACTCGCCGATGATGGAGGGGGTGAACGACAACTGGGCCATGCCGCCCTTCATGTGGGCCTCGAAGTTGTCAAAGCCCTCCGGCAGGTACTCCGGCTCGTCATCGACGAACGAACCGCACTTGTACTCGTTGTTGTAGATGGGGTAGTTGATCTCCACCAGGCCAGCCAGCTCCGCATCGGTCAGGTCCGAGACGATGTTGTTAAACGCGTCGCGGAGGGTCATGTTGAACGCGGCGGTCGTACCGGCCTGCACGGGGGCAAGGATGGCCGGCACCATCGTGCGCAACGAGTCGACCTCACCGGCGACCACAGTGATAGTGGGGGTCGGGTTGGAGGGAATGTTGAGTGCAACGTTGTTCGCGGAGATGGCGAATTTGTAGGGGCCGGCCACGGCGGTGCGCGCCAACGCGATGGCGTACGTGCCGAGCGCGGTGGTGGACGCGGTGGCCGTCGGCAGCACAGCGATGAACTGCTCGTCCTGCACGGGACTCTGACCGTTCGGGCCGGTGGCCACCACGCTGATCTGGCCGATCCAGCCATTCCCGTAGCTGTCTTCAGCGACAAGGGTCAGGCCCAGTGGCCGACCCGCCGCAACGCCGTCCTCCACAGGCGTGACCGTGCACTTGCTGACATCAATCCCTGCGCTGGTGACGTGCACCAGCGGTCGTGCGGCCGGCAGGATCTCCGTACCGCTCACTTTGAGGACGATGGTGTAGTCCTCCGTAGCGGGGTTGTTGGCGCGGTAGATGACGAAGTTGACCGCGTAGGAACCCGAGCCAGTGTGGAACGGCGTTCCGAACGAGGAGGAGTAGGAGCCGATGGTGGCCGAGGGCGACAGGGCGAATTCCAGGATATAATCGATGCTCTGGCCGACCGGCAGGTCTTCCGGCACGACCGCATTGCCGAACGCGTCGCGCAGCAGGACGCTGAAGCCGTTATTCACTCCGGCGACCATCTTGGGATCGAGCATGCGTGTGACGGGGTCGAGCACACCGGCCAGCGGCTGGATCGTCGTCTTCGAACTCGAGGGCGCCGAGGGCTTCACGGTCACCGTACCAGAGGTCGAACCGATGATCAGACCCAGGTAGCGCACCTCAGCCGTGTACACGCCGCTGCGCTCGAGAATCGCGGAGAAGGTGAAGGTCTGCGGGGTGTTTCCCGCCGGCGCCGCGCGATTCACCGACGCGGTGACCTTGACGACGGGGTTGGAGTTCGCCAGGGTGAACACCGCCGTGATGGGGTTGGCGGCTGTGGGAGCCGTGTTGTTGGCGTTGCCGTAGATGTCGCGCAGCACGGCGTTGAAGGAGGCCGTAGTGCCCGCCGTGATGAGCGTGGTGAAGTCTGTCAACGTGCTGGTGGGGCCGTACACCGGTCCGGCCAGCAGGTTAATTGTGTAGGGCGACGCGAGCATCACTTGGCCGTTGGATCCCGTCGCGGCCTTCGCGGTGACGGATCCGCGCGACACCGACATGAGGAACGCGCTGTTGCCCTTGGGGAAAGTGAACTGCGGCGTGAACGACACGGTGTACTGACCGGCGTTCTCGGGCGACACGGTGATGGCCGGCACGCGCAGCGCAGGCACTCCCGGAGCGCTCTCCTCCACCGAAGCGATGTCGACGACCAGGTACACTCCCCCGGTCTTGACAGCACCGGTGACGGGATCGCGTTCCGTGAGAGTGAACGTGTTGGAGCGCCCGATGTAAAGCGGGGTCGACGAGGTCGGCTGTCCGGTCACACTGAACTCCGTGGCGGTGCTCGAGAGGGTCGCCGTGAAGGGCGAGCCGGGCAAGTGCACGAAGGAGCCGCCGCTCTCCTGACGCTGCACGATAACCTGATAGCTGCGCCCGTTGCCATTGCTGTAGGGCGTGGTCGGAACGGCGTACGTGGCGGTGTAGAGGTAGGGCGCCGAAGTGGTGTCGCGGGTGATGGCGGGCGTGATGACCGTTCCCCCAGTCGCCCCACTCATCACCTGCACGCGGAAGGTGTCGGGCACGCCCGAGTCCTGCGCGTTCCCGAACTGATCCTGCGCCAGGATCTTGACTTTAACACTGTCGCCGATCACGCCGCCCGTGATACCTGTGTCGGACACGACGCAGTCGGGGGTGGACGTGGGGGCGGGCTTGACGACCATGGTCACATTTCCAGACTGTCCTCCCGTGAGCACGTCGGACGTTGCGCGCACTTGCGTGATCAGCCTGTAGCTTCCCGCGATCTTCGTTCCGAACGACACCGTGTACGTCTGGCTCGTGGTGGCGGGGATGGTGCTGATGGTGTCGTACACCTGCCCGCCGGACACCAGGGTGACGATGTAGTCCGACCCGGGGCCGCCAGTGGTGCGCACGTTTCCATTCTCGTCGCGGGAGGAAATGGTGAACGTGTTACCCTGCGTCACCGAGGCGATGATGGGCGACACGATGCCGGCGGTCACCGAAGGAGGCCCTGCAACTCCAGGGGAGACTGTAAGCGGCAACGGCGAGTCATCGATCGGAGTGCTGGTCACAGTGACCGCGAGTCTGTAAGCGGGGGCACCGGCCGAGGTCGGCTTGAACGTGAGCGTGTGCAGACCATAGTTGGAGTACTGGATGGCGCTGGGAATCGGAGCGGGCTTGCCGTCCGTCGAAGTTATCGTCACAGTGAACGTTATGGGTTGGTTCTTGTTGTTGCTGAACTGGTCGCGCGCCTGCAGGAGCATCGTCTGGACCACTCCCGCCTGCGCCGCCGTGGGGAAATTCGCGACGCACTTTGCCGCGCTCACATCCGCGGCCGCCACGACGATCGAGGTGGTGGTCAGGGAGGGCATGATGTCCCCGTTGACGCGCACGGTGATGCCGTAGGTGTACGCCACATTCGTCGAGTACTTGCACGTCATGAACGTGTTGGAGCCCACCCAGGTGCAGGTGATCGGCACGGTCACCGGGGTGGGCAGGCCGGTCTGCACGCCGGTCGTGTAGCCCGTTGGTGGAGTGGACGCGGGCGTCAACGAGGCGGCAATGATGTCGCCGTTGTTGATCTTGATGGCGTTACCGGCCGAGTCGCGCAGGGCGAGCTGGAACGACGTCTCCTCGCCCGCCTTCGCGCTGGCCAGACCATTGCCCGTCGCCGACGAGGTCAACGCGCTGGCGCGGCCGGCCGCGAAGGTGACTCCGCCGAGATAGGGTGATCCCTGAATGTTCACTCCGTTCAGCCTGACATACAGCTGGAACGTATCCGCCTGTGGCGTGGCAAACTGGGCCGTGTACGTCGATTCTCCCGTCTTGGTCAGGTCATCCTGCATGCCGCCTCCAAGCTTGATGTCCGGGTCGAGCGACATGATGAAGGGGTCGGTCAGGGCGGTCTGGAGGTTGCCATACACGTCACGCGCCGTGATCGTCACGGTCACAGTGTCGCCACCGCCGCCCAGGGCACCGGCACGGGGGAGGCCGCTCGGAAGCGTGGTGGTGTTCGTGAGGGCAAAGGTGGACTTCTCGGCGGACGTGGCGCCAGGCTGGACGACCAGGTTGAAAGGCGAGCCGGCGATGGGTTGCGCGGCCTGGCCGGGGTTCGCGTAGGTGACCGCGATCTTCCAGGGCTTGTCGGCGGGGTTGGCGAACGTGGGGTTGTAGCGCAGGGTGTACGAACCGTCCCCGTTGTCCGCGATGGTGCCCGCGCCGCAGATGGCACCTTGAGGGCAGCAGGTGAGCGTCTGGGTCAGCGCGGGCTTGTCCACGTGCGACACCTTCGCGGTGATCTGGCCGCAGTCATTGCCGGTAAGAATGACGTTTCCGCACACATCCTTGAGCTGGATGGTCATCGAGCCAACTTGTCCGGCCGAGAGCGGGAGCGGCAGGACCTTGCCGTAGCTCTTGCTCGCGGAGGGGGGCACGACCTTGAGCTGGAAGTCCGTGATCTGGATCGTGTTGTGGTAAGTGTCGCTCGAGGCGGCGGTGAAGCCGGCATACGCGGCGCCATGCCACATCTGCTCAAGCACCACTCCGTCCACCTGCGCGCTGGTGACAGGAACCACGAGAAGATCCTTGCCGGCAATGCCGATGAACACGCGGATCCATCCGTACAGCGGGCCGCCCTGGCCGTTGTCCGCCGCGGGGATGTACTGGATCTTGACGTTGTGCACCGTGCCGTTGTGGAAGGTGAACGGAACGGAAGACGGCGAGTACACGGATCCACTGATGCGCGCGGACTCGGCCGCATCGTTCGGCTGGGCGAAGCGCGAGTGGATCGAGATGTGCTGCCACGAGGGATCGCTCTGCGCAGTGCCCTGCACACCGTCGAACTCAATGGCGATGGAGTTGGCAATACCCGCCAGACCTCCATATCCGAGCTGGCCAGACGATCCTCCCTGCGCCTCATTGTTGTCAAACTGGAGCACGAACGCGAATCCCTCGGTCAGTCCGCCCCACTTGAACGAGAAGGTCGCCTCGAATCCATGCGACACCTTGTACGCCTGCGCCACCGGCGGGGTCAAGGGCGAGTCCACCTGGTACCACACGGCGCCGGTGCGCGACGCGTCCGTAGTCATCAGGTTGATGCCCTGGGGATTGGTCGACACGGACGCCACGCCGATCGTGGTCACCTTTGCGTAGTCGGTCGTCTGGATGACGGTCAGACCGGAGTCAAGGGAATTGCAGAGCGTCGCCGAGAGCATCGACAGCTTGAGCTGCGCCGGACCCGTCGCCGAGCGATGCGCGTAGAAGATATCGACATCGAAGGTCTTCTGCTTGTCGGTCGCGGGGTTGAGGTGCGTGTCGAGGTTGATCGTGAAGGAGCGCAGCTGGTTGTTAATGACACCTCCGAGGCTCCAGCTGTCCGGCAGCCTGTTGTTCACGTAGACGAACAGATCGTCCGACGACTCGAACAGCAGCTGCTCTCCGCCGGTGTAGGTGATGGCCGAGTGCAGCTCCAGCGTGAAGTAGCGGTTGTGCGAGTCGTCCTCGTTACCGAACAGCTGGTTGTCCAGCGGCCACCACGAGATACCCGAGTCCCAGCGGAACAGGTTCGCGCGACCGGTCGTCGCATTGTTCAGCACGATGTCGTACACTTGCGGCTTGTTGTACAGGCCCGCCTCGTCGGTGACGAACCACTTGCCCAGGTTGGCGACAGAGGTGGCCGGCGCCTTGAACGTCGGCAGTCCGTTGGCTCCGAGGATCGGCTGGACGTAGTTGACGCCCAGATCAACCTGCGCCTCTGCGCGTTTGAAGTCCGTGAAGTAGGTGCCGTAGGAGGACGCCTTGTGGAAGTCGCGCATGAGGCCCGAGAGGTACAGGACGCCGCCCTTGCCGAAGATGAAGTTCACGCAGTTGGAACCGGCGGATGACATCGACGTAATGGGGTCGCGCGCGGTGAAGCACACGGTAGCCGGGACGGACGTGAGCGACGGCGTCCACAGCACTTGGTACGTGGTCCACTTCGCGGGGCGTCCGCTGTAGGTGCCCGACGTGGCCGACACGTAGTTGATGCTCGCTCCATCGGGCAGCGGCGACGTCTGAATGGTGACAACGTTGTTATCATCGGAGCGCGCCACGACCGGGAAGGTTCCAGCGCTTCCCTGGTAGAACGTCACCGTTGGGGGGAGCGGTGGGTCGAACACGGGCGAGTGGAAGCAATTGGCCTGCGCGAGCGTGCACGACGCGATGACCTGGAAGATGGTGTCGAGCGTGGTGACACTCTCGCCCGCCGCAACGTTGGCCGGATCGGCCGCCGAGATGACAAACTGCACGGCGTAAAGTCCGAGTACCTTGGGCGTCCAGGTGACTTGGCCCGAGGCGCCGTCGAGGGTGAAGATGCCCCAGGTGGTTCCGGTGGGCGAGGTGGGGCTCAGTCCCGACTCCGCCGTCGTCGCGAGTCTGTAGCTCATGTCCCACTCATTCGGGTGAATGGACGGCACATTCCACACGACGGGCGTGTTGATCACCACGTATTGACGAGGGAAAGAAGTGGAGCGCGGGGGGTACTTGTGTCCCGGGATCAGCATGCTACTGATGACGGTGACGCCGCCCGCTGAGTACTTCAGACCGTTGATACGGCAGCACAACGAGTACACCATCTTCATGGGAGACGTGTTGTAAACGCCGGTGGGCATCTGGAACACCAGCCCATCCGTCTGACCGCTCAGCCAGTCGTCCGGGTAAGTGACCTTGACGAGTACGGTGAGCTTAGCGAACGAGAACGACCATTTGCCGCATCCCTTGTTGGGGAGGCTCGCGTATGCGGCAGTCTTGTAGCACGAGTCGGTGGAGGGTGGGGCCACTCCTCCCGGAAGGCAGCAGGGCCCGGCGTTGACCGTTTGCTGGATCGCGATGCCGCCGATATCGCTGCCGGTGAAGTACTGCCCAGCCGAGGGGTTCGCCGGCACCCACGTGGCGTACGAACGGCGGTACGCAACTTCGAACAGAACGCTGTAGTAATTCGGACGCGCAGTCGTGGACTCATCCACCCAACTGATCGTTCCGTAGGCGAAGTGCGACGCGTCGGCCACGGGCACCTGCGCGACCAGCAGCAGACCGACGAGCGCACCGGCGAGCAACGACAGCAGTCGCCATGCCTGTGGCACGCGCGGCGGCGTCATGGCGACGGCACTGGCACTGGCAGCAGCGGCGCGTCGAAGCGTCGGCGGCTGACTGTCAGCAGCGGCGGCCTGGGGCCGCGGGAACAGTGGGGCAGGCGAGACGCGCGCACACGCGAATCGCTCGTTTATCCCACAACACGCACGAACTGCACTCGGGCTCGTCCGTCTGCACTGGCGAGCACAGAGCCACGGGCCACTTCACAAAAAGCCTTGCCCGTCACCGGTGTGATGTTTTCAAAGTAGGCACCCTTGACCGGGGCAACCCACTCGCCG
>Ga0256779_1000292_pt1 | contig 14074 bp, 18 predicted proteins | sample MC6MC0930MT_FD_186048 | JGI IMG/M metagenome (GOLD analysis project Ga0256779, IMG submission 186048) | Metatranscriptome of enriched soil aggregate microbial communities from Iowa State University, Ames, United States - MC6-MC0930-MT... | ecosystem: Environmental > Terrestrial > Soil >...
AAAACGGACGCGTTGATGACCGGGCACTGATGTTACGTTGTCTGATATTGGGCCTAGAGAATTCATCGTTGAGGAGTGGCTCGCCATAATGAGCGACACACGGAGCCGCTGAATGAACGATTTATTTCGCAGAATGCAGTTTAGGGGCATGGGCGAACGCGCAAAGAAGGTTCGACGATGAAGACAAGGAATTTGTATGCCGAGATTGCGGAAGGCTTTGCTGCACTATCGGATGCGCGGGATGGCAACCTGAATCTGCGCACTGTGTATGTCTCAATCCCCGGGATGGGGGAAGTCGGGCCTCAGGCTGTCGAATCCGAACCCGAGGATGAACCTGTGGATTTAACAGCGGGAGAGATTTCCTGATGTGACGCAGTTACAGGCCGGGCATCGGTGCTCGGGCGTCATCGGGATCGTGGCCGCGGTTGTAGATGAATGTTCAGTGTCGAAAGCGGTTATGCATAAATGTCAGCTTTCGGCCATGAGGCGCCACTGAAAGATACCGTCTAAGCGACCGCTATAGGCTGACTGATGTCGGTCAATTCTGCAAAGTCAACGTCCGCTGCAAGCCAAAGCAGTCACTGGCACGGCTCATTCGTAATGTGAAGTTGGAGACCTACCCCCTTAACGGGCCCCGCCCAAATTAAATAGGCCCCCACGCGAGAGTTCTCTTTAATTTGGGCAGCCTGAACTATTCCGCTGCCTCAGCAGCAGCTACTTCCTCCGCTTCCTGCTCGTCCGGCCTCGGTGGCTGAGTGTCAGGCGACTCCGGCAGAATAGCCAGACGCGCCGCGATGAATGCTGCGATCTCGGCTAGACCGTCCGCTGATTGAGTGATTGTTCGGTCAGCATCAATCGTCACAGTGTGCTGCCCGAGACTTGCTTCGACTTTGTCGATACGGGTGAGCCAACACCAATAAACGGGACGGTGCTGAACATGCAGCGGACCTGCGTGGAAGTTCGTGACCTTGAGCTTTACATCAAGACCCGGAAGATCGCCAATCAACCTCTTGACTGCTGCAGGCTCCGCTTCCAATCCGGAGACATGGATCACCTGCTCTCCCACAGCCACCAGAGACTTGCACCATGGCCGACCGCGGAAGGTCAGGTAATACTTTGGGTCAGCGTCATAGACATGCAGAAAGTATCGGCTGCTGTGTGTCTTATCCTTCTTCTCAGGGATGAGCAATGCCAATCGAAGCAAGTCCGCCAAGATTCCACCAGTGGCAGGGGATTTGTTCCCGGCGTGTTGGTTACCTTTCTCGCCGGCTTGACCTCGCAGGAACTTGCATTCGAGCCACAAATTATGTCGCCAGCCGTATTGACTCAACCGCTTATTGGCAACATATAGACGATTTACATTAGCGAACAAATCTGCGCGCAGATATCGCGGATTCCCGCCCTGTTGATATAGGCCATCGATGCGATACAGCCGCTCGTTTTGCAAGCAGCCTATGGGGTTCGGGACATTGCGTCCATTCAGCACCTGAAGGAGTGACAGGGTCAGTGCAGAAACAAGTCCAGACTCATAGCTTTGCGACTGGTAGCCCGTTCCATGGAGGACTTCTGGCAATGAAAAGAAGGCCTGTTCAATAAGCAATTTTCGAATCTCCCATTTATCTGATGTCGAACGAGACCATCCTTCGGAGTCTATGCTAATGGCTTCAAGAAATATGGCATCGCATTGGGTTGAATATAAAAAATATGGGATACCACTTTCTGACGGAACGCAGCATCTAACGCTGCCGCGAAGTTCGTGACGCTCGCGGTGACCTGCTCCTTCCGCAGTAACCCACGCCAGTGTGGCCTGTCATCACTAGACGATTCCCAGTTCAGTAGCTGAACGAGGGTCGTGTGAGCGAACTGCATTCCCTCATCTCCAGCTACATAGTGTCGGTGGACGTGAGTGTCGGCATGCTCCTCCTTCTCCTCCAGGTCCCATGCTGTGAATAATGACTGGACTTCGCCATCAAGGTTTGTGCAGCGGCCACCTTCGCAATCGGTAAAGTACACATCGTCAATTGTCATCGCCCACTGCTCAACGAACCCGCTCTCAGTTTTCTCGCTGCTAAGTAGCTTGTCCTTGCGAAACCTAAGATGCACCCCTGCACCCGCGCCAATCTTGTAGGCAACGTCGCCAGCCAGGGAGCCGAGTAGGTTCTCTTGCATCGCAGTATTCAGCGTAACGTTGAAGTTTTTGGCAGCTTTCTTCATGTGCCTCACTTCGAACAGCATCCAAACGCTGTGGAACTTCCACGCGACAAGTAGAGGCATTCCTACCAGATCGGCGTAGTTCTGCAGGCGTTTGAGATAGTCTGGCTTGAATGACAGCCGGGGCTCGTTCTTCGACTTCACCTCAATCAATACTGGGGACTTGCTGGTCTGGGTTGAGAACTTGGCCAGCAGGTCGGGGACTTGGAACTCCTGCTTAGAGGCGATGGGCACCTGGTGCTGGTCGAGCTTGTGTAGAAGCTGGCACTTTCCAAGCCAAGCACACACGACCGAGAACTCGTCCTCAACCGGTAGCCCAATGTCCAAGCGGCGAACCTGCTCGGCGACAGCAGCAGCATCTACGTTATATCCCAGCTCTGCTAGGACGTCTTGGATAAGCCTCGGTAAGTCAGGCGGCGCGGCCTCCCTCTTGGTTACTATCTGCACTGCCCACTCCCCCACATACATTAAAGCTTGGAAGGATAACTGCCAACTCGTATGGCATCAAAGGACCCGGCGCACTGCTTTCCGTGAATCGACCAGCATTTTTTGATAGTTTCTGTCTTCAGCAACTGGCACATCACTTTGCCTGAATGACTGAAAACCAGCAAAGAGGCGTCATTTATGGCACTGAGTTGAAGGACAGCAATCGGCCAAGAACAGCCAGTGCTGTAATGAAACCGAGCGCTCAGCGCTCGGTTGTCGACGACCTGATGGATACCTAAGAGAAGTTTCGATTGCCTTGCAATATGGACGCAAGGGAAACACCCCGATAGACGTATTTGCGCCTTGAGCCACCGGCGGGAATCTCGTAATAAATCACTGCCCCTCTGCGCGCTGCGATTGTTTGTCCGATCCGCCGCATTAGCGGACCGACTCCATCTGAGTGGTCAAAGTTCCTGTCTCCTTTTCTGAACCCGAAGCCGCTAAGATCTAGCGCTCGCCAAGAAGTGCCATCAAACACGGTTGCGTCGATGAAGCTCGTTCTGCTGGCACCCGGATGAATGGCGACATCTCCGACTGAGGCGAACGGTATTTTGGAAGGATGAACACGCCCTGTCATAGTGAGCTGAGGTGGTGCGAGTGTCATATGTAGTTCCGATGAGTTGGCAAGAAATCCAGCAATTGGATTGAATACTACGTTCAGCATCACACTCGCGATAGGCGCGAGGGCAAAAGGCGGCGGATTTTCTGTTTCCGTGCCGGTTGCATACGCCGCCGCATCTGTCGACGCGGCAGTACGCACGGATTGTGCATCGCTGGGGCGCATTGATTGCGCCTCGACGATACCGCATATGGAACCCACACTATGCGTCGTACAAAAACCTCGCTAACCTACCCCCGGAAGACGAATCTTCGGGCTGTGCAGCTGCTGTTTGAGCATACGAAGCTGGAATGCACAGTTCGCTGCCTTGGCATCGAGGTCGACCATGCTCTTGAGATGGCTGAACAAACCGAGGTTTGGTGCGTCCAGGCCGGCGAGAGGTCGCTTGCCGGCCCGGGGCAGTCGGCCAGCGTGCTCTGTGTTGACCGGAATACGTTTTAGTGCGCCTTCAGAACCCCAACCTTTCCATCAACCCCACTCTTTGCCCCAAGCACAAAAAAAACAAACACGGACAATTCAACGGGCTATAGTAAAATGGCAAACAATGTAAAAACCGAGCAGGGAATCAACTAATGTCATCGTATGCGTTTTGGAATAACAAGGGCGGGGTCGGCAAGAGCTTCCTCTGTTTTATTACCGCATGCGAATATGCGCAACTGCACCCCGAAGTTGATGTCGTAGTTTTGGATTTATGCCCCCAAGCAAATACCTCAGAGATGCTCCTAGGCGGGCAGCTCGAGGGTGGTAAGAATCTTCGAAAATTCTTGAAACCGGACGCCAGCCGCCTGAGTGTAGGTGGCTATTTGGAACAACGACTAAATTCCCCGTTTGTTCAGATCCGGGATGCTTCTCGGTATGCAGTAAAGGTAGAGGACCATAACAAAAAAGTGTCGAGCAACCTCTATCTCGTGTGCGGCGATAATTTGGTCGAAGTCCTTGGCGAAGCAATTCGCCAAACAGCCCAACTTTCTGTACCCCGAGATGCTTGGAGAAAAGTGACTAGCTGGATTAACGAGTTACAGGACGAAATTCGAGAATCTCGCGAAAGGGATTGTGTTTTTTTCATAGATTGCAATCCAAGCTTTGCGGTCTACACTCAACTTGCAATTGCCGCAGCCGAATATATTGTCATCCCCTTCACCGCCGACGAGAGCTCCCGCCGTGGAATCGAGAACATTATTGCGTTGCTATACGGACAGGGGGATGAGTACATCGCCAGTTTTGCACGGCTAAGCTTTTATAAGCGCGCAAAGGAAGAAGGATTGTCGCTTCCAAAACTGCATACTTTCGTTTCAAATCGAGTGACGCTTTTTGAGGGCCTACCTAGTAAAGCTCATCAAGCGGCGAATAAGGCGATCATTCAAACGATCCAATCGTTAGCAACCAAACATCGCTCAATTTTCGCCTATCCAAAAATCTCAGTGGCAGACAGATTTGTGGACTTCCCGGACTTCCACGCCGTGTCTGTAGTACTAGCGCTTACCGGAACGCCAATTCACGCCCTGAAGGCCGGCCCGAAGAATTTGAATGGAGAGCGTATCCAAGTAAATACCGGGCCGTTGAAATTGTACAAAGAGTCCTTGAAAAAATTGGTAGATTTTCTTTGAGCCATGCCTTCTGCAGCCAAGGGAAAATTTGCCATCATCATGGCTCGTGCTGATTTGCTATGTAGCCACGCAGGTCAGATTCGGAAAAAATCGGACTCACCCACGAAAGTCGTTTTGCTTCATGCCGCCCTTGCAAATCAGGTCGCGGCGTGGGACACATATATAAAGTCGCTTTCTTCAGAGTATTTTCAAGTTTCCGCCAGCCCGACGGATATTCGTTTTTCGGCTGTGCATGAATTGCTGAAAAATCAGCTTGAAATTGAACTAAAAAAATTCAACACACCAAACAGTAATAATTGTCGAAATTTGCTTATGAAGTATGCAGATTTCGATCCTTGGCCCACGTGGTTAAATATTAAATTCAACGGTCTTACGATTACGGCCTCACTGAACGTTCGGAATATATTGGATGAGATATTGAAAGTGCGCCATAGCTTTGCGCATGGATTCTCTATTCCGGCGACCTCTTGGAACACGGATCCTAGTGGTTCCCCCACGTTAAATTGCAAAATACTTGGTGAAACACGTGGTTTTTTGACCCAATTATGTAGAAAAATGGATTATGGGCTCTCGTCCCATATTGCAATTCAGCACGGAATATTGAAGCCCTGGTAGAAAGCTTCGAATTCAAGCGCTAGGGAAATACTCCGCATCGACTGGTTCTGACGGGCAGCTATGGGTCGAAAGCCGGCAGTGGAGTTGGTCATCGCAGTGAGCTAAAACGGTCATTCTCGTTGTTTTCCGCTTAGTTCCCTGCCGTATACTCCCCCCACTACCGCAACAACGGTAGTCCGGGTTGGAAGCCGGTCAGCTATAGGCGGACAGCCGCCGCTAAGGCGGCTTATTTGTGTCCGCGCGTCTCTGTACGTCCCTATGGACGGGCCTTGGCGGGGGTGCGCTTGCGCACGCCGGGTCCTATAGCTCCGGTCTTCCAACCTCGACTCGTGCCCGTCCTCCCCATTTGGAAGTGGGGTGCGGGTTTGTTCGCCGCTATAGGAGATCGTTTCATGACGCAGCACTCCCTTACCCAAGACCCCTGGTTCGTCGACTCTAATCCCGAACTTGGCCTGATTCCCCTCTCCCACCTCTACAACATTGAACGCGCCCGCTACGCCATCGCGTCGATCGCTCGCCTCGTCGGCAACAGCGCCTCCGAACCCGACGCCACTGGTGCGCAGCCGCTGGACGCATGGACCGTTGCCGCGTTGTTGGGCGGCGTGGAAGGATTGTGTGAGCACATGGGCGTCATGACAGATGCCATGCTGGAAACGGCACGAGCGTGCGCACAAGATGCCGATTTCGCAGACCCCACGCACGACGCGCCCGCGTCGATTCAATAAGCGCAAAAAATGGCTCGGGCCTGCCGCGATGTGCGACAGGCCCGAGCCTTTCGATTTCGGCGATCACGTACCGGAGCCCCGAGGCCTTGAATACCTGGGAGTCATGACTCACCCATTTGCGCTGTCTGACCGCCCGCATCCCCCGCCGTCACCAACGCATAGTTGTACCCCCGCCCCGACCAATACCGCGCCACTAGCTCGCCATCCTTCCGGCTCCCTTGCGCCAAAAACTGTCCCCCCGGCCCAGGCGGCCGAATATAAAAGGTAGCGCGCTGCCCCGCGTTCTCGTAGATAACCAGCGCCGCCGGCCCCTGATCGGTAGCCAACAAACGCGCAGCAACAGGCCTAAACCCGCTTTCACTCAAATTAGGCAGCCGCTCGGCATGCGCAAAATACGCGTCCAACCACCCCTGCAAATCCCCAGCATCGGCCCGCACATCCGGCTGCGGCGCATCCGCAGACGCAAACAACCGATAAGCCTGCATCGCATCCTGCATCGGCAGCACCCGATTCGCCAAGGCCGTATCCCGAGCACTCCATCCCGTAACGCCGCCAATCGCCACCGCCACAACGAGACTAGCCGCCATCACCATCCGCCGCCGCGTGCGAACTCTTAGCCCCGCGCGCACCGCAGCAGGATCCAACGCAGGATTACCCGGCAAACCATCCCCGCCGGCCCCTTCCCGCAGCCGGTGCGCGTCCCGTCGCCAAGCCTCCAACTCCTGCGCCTCATCAGGATGCGCCCGCAAATACGCCTGCAGCTCCTGCAATTGCGACGGATCCAACTGTCCGTCCACATACGCATTACGCGTCAGATCATCGATAGAGCGTTCTTTCATTTCAATATCCTCAGACGAGCCTCGCCGGCCTGCCCCTCATGCAGTTCACGCAATGCACTCCGCGCGCGGGACAGGCGCGACATGACGGTGCCTAGCGGTACGTCTAAAACATCGGCGACGGCCTTGTAGCTCATGCCTTCCACGCTGACGAGCCACAGCAGCGTGCGCTGCGCCTCGGGCAGGCGTTCGAAGACATCCAGGGAAGATCGCGCGATGACCTCGCGCTCGGCCGACGGCGCGGCGGCGTCGGACCCCGCAAACCATGACAGCAGCCGCGCATAGCGGCGCGAGCGGCGTTGGGAGTCCAGGAATTGGCGGTACAGGATGGTGAAGAGCCACGCGCGCACGTCGCCTTGCGGACGGCGGCCGCGCCAGCGGGTGAGCGCTCTTTCCAAGGTGGATTGCACCAGGTCGTCGGCCGCGACCGCGTCGCGCGTGAGGCGCAGCGCAAAACGCCGCAGGCGCGGCAGTAGTTGGCGCAGCACGGCGTCGGAGAGTTCTTCCGCTGGCATCTCGTCGTCGGGGGATGCCGGGGCGTCGGGCGGCACGCGGACCGGTTGAATCATGGCGGGTTCCTGGGACAGGCCTGCGCAACCAGCTTACAGGTCAATGCAGTAAGACGCCGCTCCGGCGGGTTTATTCCATGGCGGAATATCTTTTTTCGCACGGCGTCCTACAGGGGTATTCATCGCCCCATGGGCAAGGAGGCTTATGCAACAAAGATCTGACCGCAACGGCCCGCCGCCGGGTCAAACGCCACCGGGAAGCCAGCCGCCGGGCCGCCTGCCGCCGAATCGCCAGCCGCCGGGTGCACGGCAATCAGGTGGCCAGCCCTCGGAAGACCGGCCCCAGAAGCCGCGGCCGCTCACTACCCCCCAAACCCTTCTTCGCCTCACCGCAATCGGCGCCATCGTGCTCGCCTCCGGCGCCGCGTTCGCCTACGTCGGGGGCTGGCTCGACCCTCAGCGCCTGACCCCCGACCGCGTGGTGAACGCCCTGGAAGCCAACAGCGGCGTTCACGAGGGCTTTCGCCGCAATCACGCCAAAGGCGTCTGTGTGATTGGCCGCTTCGAAAGCAGCGGCGCCGCCCACGACTTATCCACCGCATCGGTGTTCGCGCCGGGCAGCACGCCGGTGGTGGGACGGCTGGCCCTTCCCGGCGGCAATCCCTACGCCTCGGACTCCAGCGTCCCGATCCGCAGCTTTGCCTTGATGTTCACGTCGGCCAATGGCGAACAGTGGCGAACCGGCATGAACAGCATGCCGGTGTTTCCGCTGTCGACGCCGCAAGCGTTCTACGATCAGCAGCTAGCCGGTCGGCCCGATCCCAAGACGGGCAAGCCCGATCCGCATCGCATGCAGGCCTTCTTTGCGGCGCATCCTGAAGCGGCGGCGTTCCTTGCGTGGGCCAAGACCGCCAAGCCTTCGGCCAGTTACGCCACCGAAGACTATTACGGCCTGAACGCGTTCTACCTGATCGTTGGGAACGGAAAGCGCCAGCCGGTGCGCTGGCAGTTGGCGCCGTTGGATGCGGCGCCGGCGCCTGCGGCGCAGCCGGGACCCGATGCCGACTATCTGCAAGCCGATCTGCAACAGCGACTGACCCAAGGGCCGTTGCGCTGGCGTCTGCTGATCACGCTGGGCCAACCCGGCGATTCAACCAACGACGCAACCCGACAGTGGCCGGCAGACCGGCCGACTGTCGACGCCGGCACCGTGGTGATAACCAGCAGCGCGCCGCAAAGCGACGGCCCCTGTCGCGATGTGAACTACGACCCGACGGTGTTGCCGCAAGGCATCGCTGTTTCCGACGACCCGCTGCTGGCGGCGCGTTCCGCGGCCTATGCGGCCTCTTATGAACGCCGCACGGGCGAAGGGCCGCCTCAAGCCGCCGCTGCGTCATCCCATTCGACCCAACCGGAGCGCGCCCAATGAACATGCAGCCCAATCAAATCCGCCGCCCGCCCGCCACGTTCAGCCTATTCGCACGGGTGCTGCATTGGTCGATGGCGGCCGGCATTCTTGCGATGCTGTTCATCGGCGTGGGCATGGTGGCGTCGGTGTCCGAGCGGCATCAGTGGCTGGTGCAGATCCATAAGCCGTTGGGCTTGGCGCTGCTCGCGCTGGTGTGCATACGGCTGGCCAGGCGTGTGTTCAAAGGCGCGCCTGCGTTGCCGGCGGATCTGCCAGCCTGGCAACGTCACGCGGCGCTGGCCTCGCACGTTCTGCTGTACGCGCTGATGTTTGCGATGCCGCTGATCGGCTGGGCGATGCTGTCGGCGGGTGGCTATCCGGTCGTGGCGGGCGGTTGGCAGTTGCCTCCCATTGCGCCTGCGGATGCGGCGCTGTTCGCTTGGCTGCGGGGCGCGCATCGCTATCTGGCCTTCCTGCTGTTCGCGACGGTGCTGCTGCATCTGGCCGCGGCGTTGTTTCATGGCTGGGTGCGGCGGGATGGCGTGCTGGAATCGATGACGCGTGGGCGTCCGGGGTAGGCGCCGCCGAAAATCTTTCGTCCCGTTGATTTCTGGCGTGGCGGGTTGGCTAAGCGCGGCGCTTGCAGCGCGTTATTTTGGTGTCGATGCCGCCGGTTTTCGCAACGGCATCGGCGCTGTCCGCTGCAGTCAGAGAGTGAGCCTTGGATGTCGGTATGACGTGAGCGGGGCCGACTGCGCCGGCCAACAACGATATGCGAATTACTTCGGGCTTTTCGGCCTTCTCGGCGAGCCGCCGGTGTAATCCGTGTCTTGGCCGCCGAGGATGTTGCTCCGGCTTGATGCCCGGGTGCCATCACTGTAGTTGGTGTCGAAACCGCCAAGGATATTGCTGCGGCTCGATGACGAACTGCCGTCGCTGTATGTGGTGTCGTGGCCGCCGAGGATGTTGCTCCGGCTTGATGCGCTAGTTCCGTCGCTGTAGCTGGTATCAAGACCGCCAAGGATGTTGCTGCGGCTCGATGATGTCCTGCCATCGCTGTATGTGGTGTCAAAGCCGCCGAGGATATTAGAGCGGCTCCAAGACCGGGTGCCGTCGTCATAGGTGCAGTCCTGACCGCCAAGAATATTCTCTCGGCAGCTTTCCGCCTGAGCCGCGGCCGCCATCAGCATGCTGCTGAACGCCATCGCCACAATCAGAGTTCCTTTCCGGCTCATTCCATTTCTCCTCGATGAAGCGCCAACGTGGCGGCTGTCTGGCGAGGATTATGTGACGCACCCACACGGCCCGGGTTTCAACCGATTTCGCCTTGATGCGGATATGTTGCGCTGCGTTTCGGAGCATCCTTCAATTCGGCTTCCAGGTCACCCCATCCTTTGTCCGATACTCCGGCGTTCCCGTGCAGCACCCTCCTGCCCCAAGCGCCTGCCGCCCGATGAACGCTGTCACGGTGCCCTTTTTTTCCGTCAGCGATTGACTCAAGCATGACGTCGGCAAGGGATAGAAATCGCCTTCCAGCACCAACGTCCAGCTTACGTTCTCCCCTTCGGCAGGATCGACCCGATACACCTTGCAGTTGTGCGCAAGCAGATGAATAGGCTTTCCCGCGAGCACGCCCTTGAACTGATGTTCAGCCGGCGCTTTACGCGTGGCGATGGTTTCAGCGGTGAGCTTCGACCCAGCCGGTGGTGGCGGCAGCGAGGGTTCGCATGCGGCAAGCAGGCTGGTCGCGCATAGCGCAATGGTCATCCGAGTCACGGCAGGCATCATGATCGCGCGGGTCAATCAGGCGACGTTGGCAAACCGCTTTTCCAAGTACGCGATGATGTCGTTGGACTCGTACATCCAGCGCGTGCCGTCGGCGTCTTCGATGCGCAAGCAAGGCACCTTCGCCTTGCCGCCGCCCGCCTGCAATGCGGCGCGCGCTTCGGGGTCGTTCTTGGCATCCTTCAGCGCGACCGGCACGTTGAGCCGATGCATGGCGCGGCGCGTCTTCACGCAGAACGGGCACGCTTGGAATTGATACAGCGAGAGCGCGGCCGCGTCGGCGTTGACGGCGGCCTGGCCTTGCGGCGAGCGCTTCTGCGGACGCGGACGGGTCAGTGCGTCGCCCAGGACAATGATTTGACCCAGGCCGACACGCAGGGCTTTGACGAGCATGAATGAGGACTCGGAATGGTGAGAGAGGCTGTCAGTCTACTCTGTGCGGCGGGGGCGGCGCTTGCGTGATGCGGTTTGGCAGCGGGCGCGGCTTGGCACATTGCATGAACGCTCACCGCGATATCATGCCCTGGCGCTCTCGCCCAGGCCCTGTTCAGCCGGATGGTTGGCAGGCGTCGATTTGCCCAATATCTAAACCCTTAGAGGAACCAAGACCGATGACGCTGTCTCGCCGCGTGCTTGCCGTTGTGTGTGTATCTGCGCTGTTTGCCCCGTTCGCCGTGTTGGCACAGTCGCCTACGGACAAAGCGCTACAGGCCGAAGCGACAGCCATGAGGGAGCGGCATCGCGCGAACACCGACAAGCTGTTCGACCAGGCCCGCGAGGACATGGCGTTGGTGGTGATCCCAACCGTCAATTTCGATGCGCAGCGGCAGCGCGATTTTGATGATGCGGCTACGCGGGACCGATTCACCCGCCAGAGCAGCACGCTCATGCATTGGCAGCATGTGTCCGAAAAGGGATACGCGATGACGGTGGGTCAAGGCAAGCACAAGTTCGATACCGCCGATCTCGGGCCGCTGTTCCAGACGACGCACGGTGCGGTCGCATACCAGGTGATTCCCGTGTGGCCCGGAGAATACCGGCTCAATCGCATTACCTATCACCAGCCGCGCACGGCGTTGCCGGATACGGATGCGCGCGCGAAATCGATGGATTATCTGAAAGACCTTGGCATGGCGACGCTGAAGGAGACGGCAGATGTCGATTTCAAGAAGACGGGGCCCTGGACGCCGTTGTCGCCCAGCGAGGATATGCTGGGCTCAGGCTGCGAGGTCACGTTGCGCTTTGGGAACGGCTGCGATGAGGCTGCCCGGGAGTATCGCTGGGTGGAAGAGGCCAAGCGAGCCGTCCCGGAACGCGCGGCAGAGATGGTGCCCGTTGCCGGCGTCAATACGGAATTGCTGTTTACGCCGTTGGCCACGATCACGCTGAAAGCGGGTGATGTGGTGCTGATGGATGGGTTCAAGATGCCAGATGATCAGCCGGTCATGGTCAAGGATTCGTGCGGGGTATTGGCGCGGGAATGGGTGTGCTTGTTGGAGTCGATGACGCTGGAGCGTCTGCCCGCCAGCATTGAGGATTTTCGGAAGGCGCGTAGTGCTGCCAGTTTCCAGCTGCCGAAGCTGGATGCTGCGCTGCAGGGGCTGGTTTATCGGGAGCCTAAGTATTATTTCGAACCGGCGGCTGGGGCGGCGAATCGGTTTGAGATGAGCAAGGAAAATTGGAAGTAACGCTGGTCGCAAAGTTAGTTCAATACGGGAGCGATTGATGCGAATCACAACGGCCCCAAGCTCTGGCCACCCGGCGGTCGTGCTGCGGCAGCTAGAGCGATCCGACGCGGACGATTGGTACGCTTATCTTTCCTTGCCGGAGGTGTTCCAGCATACGAGCTGGAATCTGGATTCAGTCAAAGACCTTTCCCGCTTGTTCGACTCGTTCGACTCCACCTCTGCCGATTCGGAGCGGCGGCTAGCTATCGTCGACAGGCTTGACGATCGGCTAGTCGGGACAATCGGTTTTCACACCATATCGAGCGCCAATAAAACTGCCGAGATCGCTTACGACGTGGCCCCGTCACATTGGGGCATAGGTGTCGCTAGTGCCGTATGCGACGCGGTTGCCCGATGGGCTTTCTCTACATACGGATTTGTCCGCGTGCAGGCCACGGTCCTGAACACCAACGCCCGGTCCGAGAGCGTTCTAAAGCGATGTCACTTTCGCCGCGAAGGACTTCTGCGCTCTTACCGGATGGTTCGAGGAACCCCGGGAGACTTCGTGTTGTATTCCAGGTTATCTGCTGATGAGGCATGAGAGCAGAGCGACCGCTTCCGTTTCTCCTCGTCCGATTTCAGCTTCGGCAAGTGAAGTGGCGGGATAAGCTCCTTCACAATGAATCTCCTGGCAAGCACGGGAGACCGGTCGGTGAAAAGACGAAAGGTGCATTTCATGGTTGTTCGAGGGCACAGGTAGCAAGGCTTTGACGTCTCAGAAACCTGATCCCACGATGGCCGAATTTCAGACCGCGCTACTGCGCAGCGCGAAGCAGGCTGCACAAGGCCAATACATTCGCGTGCACAAGCCTGACGACATTGCGCAACGCCGCGGTCGCCCTCAGGGCATTACCGCAGCAAACGTTAGGTCTGCGCCACCTCATTCCCGTTCAACGTCCGAAGCCGCCTCAACTCCGGAAACCACCGCATCCACAGCGCGGCGACCGCAATCGTCCCCACCCCGCCGATCACCACGGCGGGCACCGCGCCAAACAGTTGCGCGGTGAGCCCCGATTCAAACTCCCCCAGCTGATTCGACGCGCCGACGAACAAGGTGTTCACGGCGCTGACGCGTCCCAGCATGTGGTCGGGCGTATTCAACTGCACCAGCGATGACCGCACGACAACGCTGACGGCATCGGCCGCGCCCAGCACGACCAGCGCGGCGATCGAGAGCGGGATCGACGTCGACAGACCGAACACCGTGGTTGCCAACCCGAACACGATAAGCGAGCCGAACAGCAGCCGGCCAACGTTCTCCCCGAGGCTCAAACGCGCCAGCGTCAGCGACATTAGCGCCGCACCGCAAGCCGGAGCCGCACGCAAAGCACCAAGCGCCCACGGCCCCGCATTGAGAATGTCCTTCGCAAAGATCGGCAGCAGCGCAGTCGCCCCGCCCAGCAGCACCGCAAACAGATCCAGCGACAACGTGCCCAGCAGCAACCGGCGCTGGAAGATGAAAGTGATGCCGCCGAAGAGCGTGCGCCACGTGGTCGGCTCCTTGCGCGGCGGCGCGCGTTCGATGACAAGGGTCGCAATGGCGATG
>Ga0256779_1000302_pt1 | contig 13775 bp, 22 predicted proteins | sample MC6MC0930MT_FD_186048 | JGI IMG/M metagenome (GOLD analysis project Ga0256779, IMG submission 186048) | Metatranscriptome of enriched soil aggregate microbial communities from Iowa State University, Ames, United States - MC6-MC0930-MT... | ecosystem: Environmental > Terrestrial > Soil >...
AACAGATTCATGGTCTGCACAATTCATCGGAAAATATGCCGGATTAATGTTTATGGATGAAAACGGAGATTACTATTCAACAGACGTGGGTCAGGTTATTAAGTATTTAGATTTTGGAGAAATACTAACGGGACAAATTACACCTAGCTACGAAATAAAAGTAAAAAATGAATTTGGTTTTGATGTAAAAGATACTAAAATTTCAGTAGATAAAACAGGCTTCGCAGATGGCTTGGATATTGAGCTTGCCAATGGTTCTAGACTATTCGAAGGTAACAAAGAGCTTCTACTAGGAGACTTAGCGAATGAAGCAGAAACATCATTCTTTATTAGAATGGTGAGTACAGTAAACACTGTGCCAAATAACAATAGCCAATTTAATATAGTGGTAACAGCCACAAAAGCAACATAAAAATCACAATACAATGTGAGGAAGTGAATTAATGGCTGAGATTTTAATATCAAATAGAATGACTTCCAAATACTCTTTAGTAGGGTATAGGGAGTCAACTATTGGTTTTGAATTAACGGTAGGAAACTATCAAAATCGAGACATAGGTTTTGAAATTACTCCTAAAGTTATTAGAAAAAAGAATATGTCATTTGAGCTAGATGTTAAGCATGCTGCCAACTCTGCAATGGGCTTTGAGATTACACCTAGAATAAATAAACATATGGGATTCGAACTTGAAGTTTCCCCACATAATAGAATGTTCGCACGATACGAATTAAAGGAACCACCAGTTATTTCTATTACAGAGCATCCTGTTCAAGATTCGTATACTGTAGAAAATAGTCCTTACTCATCTATAAATTATGGTAATAACAATTCCATGATAATGGGCGTTAACTCTAAAGGTAAAAATATTCCATTTGTACAGTTTGACCTATCTAAAGTGCCACAGGGCTCAAGAATAAAGAATGCAAAATTAAGATTGCACTATGATACTTTGAACAATGAAAACATTGATGTCTATAAAGTCAACGAACCTTGGCGAGAATATAATATAACATATAATAATATGCCAACAGATATTTCATACATCACTAACTCTTTCATTGATAATAAAGAAGATAGATATGTTGAAATAGATATTACTAATACAGCCTATGGATGGATACAGGGACTAGACAATAATGGTATTGCTCTATTTTCTGAGGCTCCTATTACTATTTTTAGAACAAGAGAAACAAGCAATCCTCCAGAGTTAGTGATAGAATATTTCCCTCCTATTGCGCTCAATACAGGAAATTCTAGATTGCAATTTAATGTGCTTCCTGTAGCAGCAGATGAATCTACTTTAGGTTTCATGATGGATGTGGTATCCAATTATGATGATAGTAAGCTTGGATTTGAAATTTTTGCCCATGACCCAAATCATTTTTATGAAAGTGAATTAGGATTCTCCTTATATGTTTCCAGACCGGAAATTGGCTTTGAGCTATTAGCAATGAAGCATATGACTAATACTATGGGATTTGAAGTATCTTGCTCAGATAGTCTAGTTGATAATATGTCATTTGAATTGTTTGTGCCATCTTATGATAAAAATACAGAAATAGGTTTTGAAATTACTCCTAGAGCCATTCAAAGTAGTGATATTGGATTTGAAATAACAGCCAATAGAAATTACATTGATAAAACTTCTTCACTAGGTTTTGAAATAGATATAAATGGTAAATATAAACGTCTCAATGGTGACATGGGCTTTGAAGTAGAATCTTATAAAGACTATATAGACAAAGAAAATAGCATGCAATTTGAATTGGATATACCAGAAAGATTTGATTCTAGCATATCATTTAGCATAAACGTATCGAGACCGGAACTTGGTTTCAGTGTTACAGTTCCACATGAAAGACAAGACGAAATGGGCTTTGAGATACTTCCTAGAGTATTCTTAATAGATGAAATGGGCTTTGAAATAGAAATTGGAAGCACAAACTATATTAAAAAGTCATTTATTTATATCATTTAATATTATTGTACTATGAAAGGAGGTGGTTATTCCACCCTATATTTTTACTTCCAAATATTACAATATAAGCTAAACTAAAGGAGAAATTAACTCATGGCAAAAATTTATTGGAATAACTTAGAACAAGAATTGGTAAATGCTATAAAAAATCCTGTAGTGCAAGGCGTAGTTAAGAAGATTAATGATAAAACTCCAGATGAAAATGGCTTAGTTACAATTACGGCAGCCGACCTAGGAGCTATAACTCAAGCCGAATTGAATGCTGCTCTAGTAGACGTCCTGAAGAAAGCTGATATCGTTGACGATTTAACTACTGGAGGAGCTCAGAAAGTATTATCTGCTGAGCAAGGTAAAGTTCTTAAAAATATGATTACCAATTCTGGAACATTTACACCAGAAGATAAAGCTAAACTAGACGGCATTGAGGACGGAGCAACTAAGACTGAAATTATTGATATTTTAACTTCTACCGATACTGCAAAAGCATTATCTGCTAATCAGGGTAGAGTCTTAAAAGACTTGATTGACAATAAAGATGGTATGACTCCTACAGATAAAGCCAAGCTTGACGGAATTGAAGAAGGAGCTAATAAATATATTCTTCCAACTGCTACAGATGCAGTTTTAGGTGGAGTTAAGCCAGACGGCACAACTATTAAAATCACAGCAGATGGTGTTATTAGCACAGAAGTACAAGACTTATCAGCATACATTAAAACAGTAAATACTACTATATCTCCAGATGTAAATGGCAACATTGTTTTAACTGCCGGAAACCTAGATGCTTATACTAAATCTGAAGTAGATGCAAAAATTACTCAACTCCCAATGGTTGGAGAGTTTACTACTACAGTAAGCAATGATACAGTAAAGCATTATGTTCCTAACATTACTCTTACTAGTACAGACTTCCTTCAAGTAGTATATAATGGATTAACATTAAAAGATACTGAATGGGAGCTAGATGAAATTACTCAAGGTTCTGGATATGTAATTACTCTTAGTGTAGACCAAGCAGACAATGACCTATACAATAACGTTCATGGGTTTATATATAGAGGTTTTAAACCATTGCAGTAAGTAATTATGGATGGTGGGTAAAACCACCTTCTTTATAATATTATAGGAGATGATTAAGTGCCAAAATTACACTTTCAAAATTTTGATGAGCAAATAGTAAAAATGATAAAACATCCACTAGGAAAGCTTCCAGAGATTACAGAGTCAGATTTCTTTAATTCTCCAATTCCAATCACTGGGATGTATTTAATAAGAAATTCCGAAGGGGTACTATTTCTACCCTCAGAGGAAGATTACACATTATTAAGCACAGTTTCAGAAGATGATACTCAATATCACTCTATGGCAATAGCAATGAGAAATACTAAGAATTTCCCTAATAGTTCTGATGTTTTTATTACTCATGCCATTTATCTAAAAGACCAATCTTCTGGAAAAGCTTTTACTCCTCCAAAACCATCCGACTGGACTCCAATTGGGGAAAAAATTGAAGTAGTAGCAAATTTAGATTCAAACTCGGACTTGAAAGCGCTGTCAGCTAGTATGGGGCTTAAGATTAAGAGCCATCTATCTCAAATTGGAACATTTGATACGAGTGGTAATTTTACTCTAAATCCAGTAGTAAAAACTATCAATAGCCAAAGCCCGGATGCTAATGGCAATATACAAATAGAGATTGGAACAATGGATGCTTACACAAAAACTGAAACGGATACTTTAGTATCTGCTCTACAAACAAATATAGACACTCATGCTAATAATAATGACGTCCATACTACATTGGCTGACAAAACTAAACTTGACGGGATTCAAGATGGAGCCAATAATTACACACTACCAATTGCAACCGATGCCGAATTAGGTGGAGTTAAGGTTGACAATGATAGTTTAACAATAGAAATGGACGGGACTATTAAAGCAAAAGTGTCTCCATCTAATATATCAGGAATGATTAAAAAGGTCAACAATAAACTTCCCAATGTTGATGGCGAAGTAGTCCTTGTAGCAAATGATTTAGATGTGTATAATAAAACAGAGATTAATGCTGAATTAGAAAAAAAACTTGATAAAACTGATATTGTTGATAATTTAATTACAAACGATTCTACAAAAACACTATCTGCAGCTCAAGGTAAAAATATTCAAGATTTCCTTGAAAGTCATAAGCAAGCTATTAATAAAATGGCTGGTGACTTATGGTCAATAATGAATAATCATGGCGCTTCAGATGAATATGGCTTAGTTAAGATAGATGATAAAACTATTAAAACTAATAACTATGGTCAGTTATATGTAGTCTCACAAGAACTAGAAGTGCCAAAATGGGAAAAGATTGATTATGGCTTAGTTGCTTATGGATTATTCAATCGTGAAATACAAGCTTATAACCATGAAGGAGCTTGGTTTAGATTGGGCTTAGGTAACGTCAAGAACGAGAGACGCTACCAAATAGATTTAAAATTTACTCCAGTAGGCACACAAAATCCAAACTTAATTCTAAATGACTATGACATGTCTATTGGATTCGAAGTGGATGCCAATGGAGTTTTTAGAAATGGTCGTTATCACTCTCAAACGCCAACTTTTGACCTTGCTGATTTAATGATTTCTATTAATGAGATAGATGGTGAATACTTCCTTGCGATTAGACTATCTAAAACAACAAGCCTGACGGATAGTGCGATGCTACTATGTTCTGTTGATAAGTTTGTCATTAAAGGTATTGATGGTAAAACTGCTTATTTAGATGAGGTTCAAAATCTAAACTATTCTATTGGTGATGATACAATCGTAGCAGGAGTGAATCCTAAGTTAACTATTACTAACCATAGCAAGCTTGGTAGCATGGATTTGAGTATTGTGAATCATGAGGGCGCAATCATTAATCCAGAATTTAATACTAGTGGTTATTATATGATTCAGTCATTGACTCCAAGAGCAGGAGACGACTTTACTGAGCCTATTATGTGTATTATAAGATTAAGTAGAGGTACAGATAACGCTGATGGTACAGTCATGAGATACTGGACGGCTTATGAGGTTACGGTGGACGACACAGTACAACCAATGGCAACTACTTTTTTAAACACATACCATATGATGGATGGAGTTTATCAGGGTCAGCATATCGCCAGAGGGAATTGGAAAAAAGTCAATGGTAAAGAATTAAAAAAACTTCAGACAGATATACAAACGCTTTTCACAGGTTGGGCTAATGAGATTTCTAGAGCATCCGTAGCATTAACCCGATTACATGTACCAACAGCTACGGATGCCACTATGAAAACTGTGGTGGATAATATTGAAAAAGTACAAGTAGGAAAACGAGTATTTATAGGTAAAACCAAATCTACTACTGCCACGTCATTCTATCAATATGGTTATAACGGTTCAACAGTGAATAATGTTACTTGTTCAGCAATAGATACTACTGCCATCCCATTTGATATAGGAATGATATATATCGGTAGCAATCAAACTGGATGGGGAGCAGTTATATACGTTAAAGAAGGAGATACAGTAGTTGTATCTAGAAGCATTCCAAACACAACCACTATGAATGACTTTACTTGGAAAGTAAGCAATACTGGCTCAATACCAAAAACCACAGAATTTAAAATTCCAACTAATTACAGTAGTGAATATGACTTTATAGCTTATGAAAAGTAATAAAAATCCCATAACTTAATTGTTATGGGATTTTTTTTTGATTATTTTTCTCTTACTTTGGCAGTTTTATTTCCTGTGTCTATGCTAATAATTTCATATTGATTTTGCTCGTACAATACATCGTAACTTTCAAATTTTACTGTATGATATGATTTTCCATGATAAATAAAAATAATATAACTACAACATAGCATAGTTGCCAGAATTGATATGGATAGAACCATGTTCAGTTTTTTTGTATTTTTATCAAAATTAGCCCCAAATAATAATACAACCAAAGCAATCATGCTAAAGATATATAGCCCCCAATTATAGTAACTACTAATTATCTCCATTTAATTTTTCCTCTCGAATTTCAATATATTGAAATGAATATTATCTTCACAATCATAAGTTGTTTCTACTATTTTAAAATCTTTTAATAGGTCTAGAAATGGAAATATAGAATCATACTGCTTAGCTTTAGAGGCGATAAATGTAATGTATGCAACATCCACGTATGGCAGTGCTTGTTTATATATTTCACTTCCGCCTATCAAAAAAATATTTTTATCTTGAGAACCTGTAGTTTTGTATAATTGTAAAGCCTTGTCTAAATCATGTTCTACAACAACATTGTGATAATTAGTTTTAAATTCACCACGAGTCAAAACCACATTAGTTCTTTTTTCTAATGGTTTTGGTAGAGATAGAAAAGTATTCTTTCCCATGATGCAAAATGACCCCAATGTTTTCTCTCGAAAGAATTTCATATCTTTTTTTAAATGATACAATAATTTATTGTTATATCCTATTGCAAAATTTTCATCTATAGCACAGATAAGATTTATCATTGATTGCCTCCATTTTTATAGATAGGAGAGTCAAATGACTCTCCTATAATTTTGAACTATTTCCCTTCTTTTGCATCCACGATAACAGAATCTGAACCATTAACTGTTAGCCATCCGAACTTCATACGGGCTTCAGCTTCTTTAAGTTTAATATATTCAGGAGTTAATGATTGATTAACTAATTTAATAGCTTCCGCCTGACCTTTTGCTCGTTCAATTTCTGCTTCTGCGTTACCCTTTGCTTCAATTGATTTCTTCTCTGCTTGTTTTTCTGCAATTTGTTTTTCCAAATTTAATTTTTCTAGTTCTTGAGCTGTTTTTACTCGCTCATCGATTGCATCTTGTGTAACCTTGTCTAGTTTTGGAGTGCCAATTGTTACATCATTAACCATAAAACCTAAATCATCAGATGAATCTCGCATTTTTTCTGTAATCTTAGCAGATGCTTCACTAGTTTTTTGTCCATAGATATCAATTACTGAATACTCAGACACTGTGTCGCGAGAGGCTTTGAATAATCGCTGCGTTAAGTAGCCTTCTTGAATTGACTCGATATTTTGTGAACCTAGCTCTTTAAAAATATCTACAACTTTTTCTTTGTCTACCTTATATTCATATCGCATAGGAAGAGTGACTTTTTTGCCATCAGATGTTGTTACACTGATATCTTGTTCTACAATAGTGATACGAGATGGATATTCTTGAGTTTTCTCAAATGGTTTAATCAAATGCCATCCTGCATCTAATGTTCTATCTGCTCCATGAGACGGAGTATATACTACTGCAACTTTTCCTTCTGGGATACGCTCTGTAATTGAAATTCCTCCAATAACTACTCCTAATGCTAAAACTCCTGCTGCTACTGTTCCTGCGATTCCTTTTTTGCTCATCATAATATAATTTCTCCTTTTGTTTTATAATTTTTTTATTTTTTATTCGTCTTTCTCACTGAATGCTCTATCTATTCTTTTTGCTTCCTTCTTAAATATTTTGGATATATAAGGTAGCATATTTAAGATTAAATAAAATAACACCATTGTCATAATCACTACTGATAGAATAAACATAATATCTCACCTCCATGTAATGATTATAATACTATTCTTTAAAACTGTCAACTATTTATTTTTGCGTAATCTATAATTCTCTCTACGTAATCTTTCTATTGTAGACTCATATTGTTCTATAGCCCTAGGATTATCCAGTTTGTACAATTTATCTGTATCTCTAGAAAGAGAGCGTATCATTGACATTAGAATAGTTTTATACATATCATCAGACACTTGCTGTTTTTTAGGTTTTTTCTTACAATATCCATCTACATAAACTCCAATTCCATTTGGGATATCATCTTTTATTTGTTCATACGTTTCAGAATTGCAGACGAAATAGTTGTAATGTCCCACGAATGACCATTTAGCCTTGCTTTTGAAATCTTCTACGCTAGATTTTACCTCGTAACATCTAGCAATTCCTTTGGTGTCAATAGTTAGAATATCAACTCTACCATGTTTACTAGCATCATTGAAACCAATAGTTACTTCTGGACATATAAATGTCCCCATCTTAGAAATATTCCTACGTAGTTGTTTTTCTAAATTTAGAGTTACTTCATTTTTATTAGTTTTGCTCATTTTGCGTCACTGAAAATATCATTGTCATAGTAAGCTAAATCAAATTTATTTGTACGTATAATTTCAAAACCGCCCCCATCTAGTTCATGTAATCGAAAAATAATAATGATTGAGTCTCCACTAGATGAATAATAGTATCGTGCCTCAATATTATCTTTTAGAAATTGAATACCTTCTTCAATCCAATTATCTGTAATGCTCTCGCATACAGGACAATTATTAGATGAATTTTTAAAAGATAGATTCATTTAACTGTGCCACCTTTCAATTCTTCTAAAAATGATTCGGTCACATACCAGCATTTTCTAATAATATCCTCTGCAACGAAATTATGTTGCTCAAAATACATGTTTAAAGCATCTCTAAAATCGATATTTCTTTCCATTAAGTCTTTCATATCAAAAGTAAAACTTAATTTGCATCCTAGTTTATCTCTATATAGATACTGATAGACTGTATTACTATTAAACATATGGTCATCTTCGACTACAATTAATTCATTATACATCTCTGGGGCAAGAAAACTAATATCTAAATTTTTTACAACTTGCTGTATACGATAATCAAAATATAATTTATCCATAATACCTCTCCTTATTACAATTTTCTTAGATTAAAATGAAAAGCTCTCTAACTCTTTAAATTTTTCGAGAATTGTTACAGTATCGTCATCTGTTAGAACATCTCCATGTTCCTGTGTCAACTCTCGAAAAATTTCATGATTCTGTGTAAGCAAGGTTTTTAATTCTGGCTCATTGGGATAGACTTCATTCATTTTCATGACTCCTACTAACATTAGCATACTGGCATATATTTCTTTTGTAACTTGTTCTTTATTTATCACATTGTTCTCTCCTTAATATGTTTTATTAAATCGTTTTAATAATGTGGTATGTTTCATCTGCATAAAAATTTCATTCTCTGCCTTTCTAATTATTGGAGAATAGCTTGTGTATATCACTATCCACATTATAGGAGTGAAAAGATAGAAGAGAAAAAATATCGGTGACAATATACCCAATATAGTAGCAAGAACAGGAAGAGCAATAGTCAATGCTACTATGTCACTTCGTAAAGTTTTATCGAGCCTCCAAATAATTTTGCAGTCATGATAGATTTGTTTTATTTTATTTATCATTATTATCACCATTTTTAGGCTCGTAGTTAGGCTCATAGTAAAATACAAAGTGAGGATACCAGTCATCATGATAGTCTGTTCCAAAAGTAAGCCACACATGACCATCTTCAATATCAACCAGCTCATAACCATCATATAAACCTTGCTCATTTTCTACGTCTTTTATAATGACAGTAGCAAGAGGAGCATTAAAGAAAATTCCATCAGACTTTGCGACTTTGATACTGCCAAGATAAGAACGCCAACCGTCATCTGGGTCTTCCTTTACTTCAAATACAGTATCATTTACTTTAAATAAAAGATTGTCAACTCCAAAAAATTGAACCTCTTTTCCAATAATATCCTCAAAAATCATTTTTATTCCTCCTAATGTTTATTTCTCTTAATATGGAACTGCAGCTAAATAGGCTTCATGCTTTGATATGTGACGTGTGATAGTATGATACTTTTCAATTATATCAATGAGACTACTCATGGAGTCAAATCGCAATTCTCCGTCATCATCAAATCCTATTGCTTCACGACCATCTAAGAAAGTTGCCATATAATATTTACCACTCGATGTGCTAACACTGTGTAAAAGTAAAAATTCTGCATGGCTGCCCTCTCCTCGTACTATAACATCCCCTTCTTCGTATGGGAAGGCTTTCACTTCAGGTAATTGTAATTCCATATTATTTCCTCCTATTAGTTTGCTTTTAAAGAAACCAGAACGATACTTCTGTCTACGTAATGCTTTTCTAATTCCCAGCCGGCTTCAGTTAACCATTTTACTTCAACAGCATTTTCATATTTATAGTACATATTTGTTTGTTTAGGTGATAAGAAGTTAATACCAAATACTGCTACAAGTGTGAATATTATTGTAATTAGAAAAGCAACAATAAACTGTAGTATATTATGTTTACGCACCTTGAAAATAGCATATGCTGTCAAAATAATACCAACAATAACCATTAGAACAATACCAATAAAACTATATTGTGCTGTATCCCAAGTCTGTAGTGGCATATTACTTAACCTCCCTTAAAATAAGCTCCCACTTATCAGACGGATAAATTTTACTAATAGCAAGACAACCAAATAATTCTTCTTTGCTATGGTACTGTCTTTCATCTAATCCGATAGATGCTGTAATCTCTTGTAAATTTATTAGAATATGCTTACCATCAATAATTTGATATTGGAACAGCCTCCCACTCAATAGTTGAACAACATCTCGATGATTTACTTGTGAATAGTGAACCTCTTCAATTTTCTTTTTTTCTACCGACATTCTCATAATATGATTCTCCCTCTTTTTTGAAATGTATTCTTTGATATTCTTTGCTATGCTCAACTATTACCCATTGCTTACTAAGAAATAGTTCTATTTCTAGCTCATTGTCATATTTATAAACAATGTGAACTGTTTTATATGAAAAAATATAAATGGTTAATGATAAGCTTATTGCAATTATAGCACTAATAATTACTTTAATCAATAGTTTTTTTAAATCCTGCTGTCTAAAGTTGAAAACCGAATACAATGCTCCTCCGATAAGATAGGTGGACAGGATAAATACTATGACATAATGATATTTTATCTCTGTCCACTGCTCTATTACCACAAGTGAATCAACTCCTTACTAAATCAAATTGCCACTTCATATTTAATTTTTCCACTATGTTCATAATTTAAAACTTTAATGTCATCAATAGTAAAATCATAGAAACTAGTAATATCTTTATTGATATATAAATTAGGCTCATCGTGAACAGGTTTCTTGATTTGTTCTTTTAAACTATCGATATGACGGTCATAGATGTGTGGTATGTCAAGGTTAAAGCATAGCTCACCGACTTTTAGATTAGACACTTGAGCTATCATATGGTGCAATAAGAAGTACTGATAAACATTATATGGGTTTCCTAATGCGATATCATTAGAACGAATATTTACTGTTAAGTTTAATCGCCCATCAAACATAAACCAATGAGTCTCATACACGCAAGGAGGTAAAGCCATATCGTCTAAATCTTCTACACACCAAAGTGTTGTCTTAATTTGACGTGAATATGGATTCTTTTTAAGTTGGTATAACAGGTAGTCAACTTGATTAAGTTTAATGGCATGCTCAGAGCCATCTTTAATCTCTTGCAATAGCGCATCATAATCCGATTCAGACCATTCTTCCTCTGTGTCTTTCATACGAATACTAAATTCATTATTGCGGAACATTTGGACAAATAATTCGTCCATAATAATAGTTCGCTTCTTATTTTTTAATTGCCATCCATACGCTTTTCCAATGGTGCTATCTGGGCGTTTCCACTCGTCCCAAACTTTACAACCCATTTCTTGCAACACTGTAACGTCATTGCTCATCAACTGCCAAATCCAGCGTAACTCTTTAAAAGGGTCTTTTTCTGGAACAAATTTAGTGGACAGACGTGGAACCTCTTTTTCACTATCTATTTTGATTTGCTGATTAGGCAAAGAAATAGCTGGAGCTGGTTGACCATCTTCATAGCGACCTCGTACAAATTCTGAGTTATCCATAACTCCATCTTCTAAAATTTTTTCTACTAATTCGATATAGGTATAATCATATTTTGCCATCGTTAAATTCCTTCTTTCTTTAATTGTTTACTCTTAATATAATAACCTATTATTTTATACTGGTCAATGTTTTTATGATTTCTTTTCTGTTCTTTTTGAATGAATGATGCATATTAGCTATATCAGCATTAAAAATACTAATATGATAGAAATCCGTAGACAGATACTTAATCATTTCAAAATGAGCAGATATTAATATCATTTGCTCTTTATTATTATGTCTTAATATCAACATAGTGCCTTCTATACTAATATCCCACTCATCTGGATTCATAATATCTACTACTTGTTCTTGCATCTTTTTTAATTTAGATTGATTTAATTTAGTTATCATTTTTCTGTCTCCTTTAATTGAAAATAGCCTAGTGCTGTAATAGTTTGGGTGTCCTCATGAAATATTAGGTCTTTAATAACTGTACTATAACCTTCATGAGTCTTCATAAGTTCTTTAATATTCTTCACAATCTCTTCATTGGTAAGCAGCACTCTGCTTTTCCACACATCTTCACATGGAAATGTTTTGTAAAAATGAATATATTCTTTTATCATATGATTGCCTCCTTGTTAATATAATAACATTATACATAAAAAAAGAGATAAGGTCAATGCCCTATCTCAAAGTTTTTTATAATTTATCAATTTCTTTTAACACCAATGACAAAGCATAGTCCATTCCAACTTTTTCTCCTCTATCCCAGCCTGCCTCAAATGAATCTTGAGAGTGCCCAAAGTCGTACCTACCATCATACAAACCATCTCTGTCATCAAAAGCTTCTTCTACTTCTTCTTTTAGCAGCTCAATTTGTTCTAATAAATATTGTTTAATTTGTTCTATTTTCTCCATTTAAAAACGCTCCCTTATATGTTTTTTGTACACGTATCTCAATTTGCTCTGAATTCATATTAGCCCATACATTCTCAATGCTATATTCATATTGTCTGTTCTGTAAGGTTGGGTGTTCGTGTTGCAAATCAATTAAAACAGCGTCTACTGGACACTGCTCGTAAGACAGCTCCCCATTAACAGTTGCACAATCAATACCTATTAAATTAATTTCACTTAGTAAAGTTGCATTAATAGGAACTGTCAATTCTCCATCAAAGCTTATAAATTTCTCTCCGAATTCAACATATGAGTATGCAAAGAATAGTTGCTCTACCTTTTTAATACCTCTATCCAATAGAGAAAGCTCATCAATAAGAGAGCTCTCAATATCAGATTCAGAAAGTTTTATATTGCTCATGATAATTTCCATTATGCTTTTACCAGACGGAGAATTATCGTGAATATATTTGCAGTGCTTAATAAATTCTTGATAATCTTCAATAGTTAACATCTAAAAAAACCTCCTACATAATATCAATAGCAATTTGTGACCAAGACTCTAGACGATTATATAATTCAGGTTGTTTTAATTCTTCTACTGTAGACCAGAAACCTCGTAATTGTTCTGTTTCACGTACAGTAACCTCTGCATCTAGTGGTAGTTCAATAGCCGCTAAAATTCCTAAGTGTACACGACCAACTTCGTTTTCATCATCATTGATAAGACCAATGAATTTTAAATGCTTAGATTTTGTTAAGAGATTTAATTCTTCTTCCAATTCACGCTCAAGATTAATCATAATAACTTCATTAAAATCTGGAGTATTTTCAGGATTGCTATGACCGCCAATCCCAACTGATAATTTATTATGAAGTCGAGATTCTCCTCCTCCTAATAAACGTTCATACACAAAGATTTCATTTCCACGTTTAATTAAAGCATAAGGAATAGGTTGTTTGTAATCTGTATTTGTTTCAGCATTGTTTTCTTTTGGAGTAGTATCGTCTAAGCCGCCTCGACGCATAGTTTCGATATTATTAGCCATATTAGTAATAATCGCATCAACTTTCTC
>Ga0256779_1000315_pt1 | contig 13395 bp, 8 predicted proteins | sample MC6MC0930MT_FD_186048 | JGI IMG/M metagenome (GOLD analysis project Ga0256779, IMG submission 186048) | Metatranscriptome of enriched soil aggregate microbial communities from Iowa State University, Ames, United States - MC6-MC0930-MT... | ecosystem: Environmental > Terrestrial > Soil >...
CCGATCGCCGCATTCACGGCCTCGCTGCCGCTCTTGAACGGCACGTGCACGATGTCAACGCCAGCAGTCAGCTTCAGCAGTTCCAACCCCAGATGCGGCGAACTGGCGTTGCCCGCCGAACCGAAGTTCAGCTTGGCCGGATTGGCCTTGGCATATTTGACGAACTCGGCGAATGACGCCGCGGGCACGCCCGCCCGCACGGCCAGCAGATACGGAGAACCGGACACCATGCCCACCGGCGCAAACTTGTCCGCGTCGTAGCTGAGCTTGGCGTAGATCAGCGGGTTCACAACCTGCGTGCCTACCGTCCCCATGAAGATCGTGTACCCATCGGCCGGCGCCGTGGCCGCCACCTGCGCCGCGATCACGCCGCCCGCGCCGGGCCGGTTCTCGATCACGATGCCCTGCCCCAGCACGTCACCCATTCCCTTGCCCACCTGCCGGGCGACGATATCCGTGATGCCGCCGGCGCCAAACGGCACCACCAACCGGATCGGCCGGTCAGGATATGCCGCCTGCGCGCCTCCTGACGTAGCTGCTGTTATTGCCACCGCGGCCACCAAGCTCAAGACCTTCATGCCATTCCCCTTGTGCGCGCCGTCGCGGCGCTATGACACAAAGTGTCCTATAGAGCATTGATTTTCCGCAAGGGGAATTTGATTAGGGAAATCCTTGAGCGCGGAGAATATAGTTCGCCTATTTCACTGAAGTTCGCCTTTTTTAAAATCCGGCATTTGCCGGCGTTTTCTCGACATCTCCGATAAAAATCGACCCATCTTCCGGAAAGATGTGCTCGAAAGCCCACGCACATCTCTCCGTGGCGTTTTCGCATGGTCCGCGTAAATTCTCAGACAGTGAGCGCCCTACGACGCGGCCTGCCCTCCGCTATTCGCCCTCCGCTATTCGCCATCCGCGCTCGCTAGGACGCTGTGGTCCTTCGCTGACGTCCAGCCGGGAGCGGGCCGCCCAAGTATCATTTCTAAAAAGTCATGAGACCTTGCGCGCTAACGTCTTAAACTTCCAGCATCTTCACTGTCCAAAATATCGTGAGGTTCGAAATGCGCCTAGCCGGTCAGCTAAAACTTAAAATAACGCCGGAATTCCGCTCGCTCTTGGAATGTGCGGCGGCTTTGGAGGGGAAAAACTTGAATGAATTTGCTGTCGAAGCTCTGGGTCGAGCTGCCCATGCTGTCGTCCAGAATGGCAATGTCATTCGACTGTCCAAGGCGGCTCAGGAAGCATTCGCGCAGGTATTGAGCAATCCCCCGCCGCCAAACGCAGCGATGGTTCGAGCCGTCGCCCGTGAAAGACTGATGTTTAAAAAGCACTAACAGCAACGCTTTCAACGGCCCGGCCCAACTGCGCTTGGGGAGGTCTAAGCCGATGACGTGCTAGATGAATGATCACCCAACGGCAATCTTGGAGCCGGAGGGGCACGCAGTTGACAACCATGTGCAGCGACGCACGTCCCACCGTTTTTCCGCACCGGATGCCCTGACGGCACTCGGGCAATGTCGCTCATTTGAGTACTAGTTCCCTTGGTCGAAACAGTTCCATTCAAATTGCGTCGCCTCGGAACTCGAGTAGGCTGAGCTACCGCCAGCACGACGCTGACCATGCATTTTTCGACAGTTCCTGGCTTGAAGCTTGCGGACGCCTGACTGAAAGCGCGCCCTGAGCCTGCGGTTCAATTGTCGCGTTTAAGTCTCATGGCTTCTTTAGACCTCACAACAATAACGCGCCCTCACGCCTCGATCTCATTCAGTCGGGCAACGCCCTCTGGAGTTGTTCTTCGAGATGGGTGACGGCGCCGTCAATTTTCGTTAACAGCTCATCGACTTTTCCGTAGCCTGCTTGCCTTCTATGCATAAGCACGTCGGCGGCCGTCCGGTCCACGCTGCGCCAATACTGAGAAGCCCGAAGCTCTGGCTCGCGAGAGAACGCTAGCGCCTTAGTTCTTGAGCCTTCACTTGGAACAGAATGAATATCCCTTGAAATCCGATAAAGTTTGATGTCGTTAGTTCCCACCCAATTATCTAGCGCAAACTCGAAACTTCCGATCTTAAGCGTAGCGCCAAGATCCTCGGAGAGATTAGCTCCGCTAAGCCAATGCAAGTCCATGGCTCCGTTGAAAGCGAAGTGTTTGCACTTTCTCACGCTGCCCTGCAACTTCGTGAAGTTCTCCTTGATATCTTTTCTTCTCACGCGCACGCGTTCGGGAAGCCGATTTATTTCGTTGTCGGACAGACTCCAGAATGCGTACTTCGCAATTTCAAGCTCAAACGAACTGACTATGTCGAGCATTCCGATGATGCCATGGAGATAGGCCGCAAACTTTTCCGAGGGACCTAGGGCTGGAAAGCTTCGATTTATATTCTGCATAAGAAGGAGCGCGACATATGCCATGCCGTATGTGCATCTAGCTCCGTCGCCGAGCTCGCAGAACTGAACCGTTCTTTCGGTAGACGTCTTGTCGTACGCTCTATGAGTGGCATCAATGTCGTCCTTGTGGCCCGGCCAGAAAGCAGCGCAAAATCGCTCGTACGCCAGGTTGGCATCGCTAACTCGAGAGTCCGGCATTTCATTAATGCCAATGGCGGAGAGCGCGACCGGTGCGCTTTGCAGGATCTGAACGAGAGGAAGAAGCCCAACCTTTTCGGCGTCCGCCAGCGTAGGGGCTGGAGGCAACGTCTCCATCCGTTGAAGCGAGCAATTGTCGAGATTGATTTGAGCCACAAGGCCCATCTTGAATAGTCTGGCTGCGTACTCCGGGGTAAGATCCCGATGGCCCTCTTCCGAGTGACGGCAAGGTTTTATAAAGCGTATGTCTAAGTTTTCCGACACAGTGAGGCACTCCTTCAGAAGATGTCCGTGATGTCCTTAATGTTCTTAGCCCATTGTTTCGCGTGATCCGGCCTCGGATGCATTGAAAATGATCGCGAGCGCTAGCGTCCATAGCCGCGTCAGGGTTTGCCAGCGGAAAGGTCGATCACCACGACATCGATAAATGCACGGCGCGCCTCAGGGATACGCTGGATCAACATGGTCCGCATAGCATCTGCCGTCGTCGGCGCGGCAAGCCCATCGGGGTGCGCCTTCAGCCGCCGCCTCGACGCTGCAGGTACATCGCCGAACCACAAGACGCAGTAGACACCCCGCTGCTCCGAACGCCAGTCAATCAAATACTGCACGTCGAGCTGGCCGGTCGCGGCATCCCACACCTCGCCATGCCACTGCCCTTTGACCTCGACCGGCAATTGCATCGTCCCGCGAGCGAATGCCAGGTCTGCGCGCTTGGTCTGCGGCATATCCGCCTCGGTGATCCGTTGAATATCGTAGCGGACAAGTTCAGGGCCGATGATCCCCGCCAGCCGATCGCGGCATCGATTCTCATCGCGCGGGATACCCTCGTCAGTCCAGAATTCCACCACCGAATCGAGATCGTCGCCGATGAGCTTGCACTGCGCGACGGCTAGCTCTTCGCACACAAGAGCCCTCAAGTCCTCGATATTGGCAGGCGGGCCATCGTCTAGAAGTGAAGATAAATCGTTTGGCGACAGCGCGGAGAATTTCTCTTCAGCTCGCTTTTGCCGCTGTTCGGCCGCCATGTGGCGAATTAGATCGGTATAGCTGTCACGTTGGCCAGCGCCAAGTCGCGCCATCGCCTCAGTGGCATCGATGCTCGTATCGTCGGCGATCCGACTGATCAACGAGCGGAGAAAGTCGGTCGCGTCATAGCCGTTGGTGTTACCCGACCCAGTTCCGTTGAGCACTGCATATGGCCAATGCTCGCGGAACTCGGCGATGATCCATTCTGCTTGCGCGACGGTCAGCGGCAGCATCCCCCCGCGCCGCTCAAACTGCACGCGATTCCGTATAAACCAAATAAAGTGAGGATGGTTCGCGCCGACCTTGGCGAGGTCTGGCCGCACGTCCTCAAATCGGACCAAAATATCGATCGCCAGCCACGATAGCAAATGATCATCACTGTCGAACACAGTCTCGGCTCTTGCTATGGCAACACTGCGGAGTGCCTCTAGCCCGCCACCATTTGACAGGCAGTCGACCAACTCCGCTTCGACCGACTCCGGTATGTTCGGAAATCTAGTCAACCACTCAGCTCCGAGCGCCAGCCCGGTCGCCTGCCAATCTGGATCATGAGCGAGTTTGTAAAGCCCCGCCACGTGCTCTTTGCCTAAACCAAGCGCGGGCTCGATCCACAGCCTCGCAAAAGCTTGGCGGGTTTCCGGATTAGGAATAATTTCGACTTCCAGCGCCGCTCGGAGCGCGTCCCTTTCGTTGTCGAGGTTCCAACCGTGATCGTAGTAACTCAGCAGCAATGCCGCTTGCTTCAGCTGCGTGGACAGGTCGGCAAAGTCCTTTCCACAGTGCATCCGCTCGTAGAGGCCCGCCATGATTGGATAACCATAGTTGTATACCGTGCCTCGAGCAAATGCGCCGGAAATTTCGATCGGGGTAGGTAGGTCGGACCGATGCAACACGGCCTGAAATCCCAGCAGCGCGTCATCGCATAGCTCGGGCCCGATCCAGCGTGAAAGCCGCTCCACAGGGGGCAATTCACTCGGTACGTCTCGAAACAAGCCGAAGTAGATCTGCGCTGGTTGCAATATCGCACCGAGCGCTCCGGCGCGCAGGTCGTCGCGCATCGTGCATAAGTAGCGACGCGTCTCTTCCATCGCCACCTTGCGCTTGCGCTCACGCTTTTCGGCTAGTTTCTCCTGATGGATCTCCCACTCTGGCCTTTCAGGATTCTCCATCATTCGCAGGAAATCGCCGAGCGGCTTGTCGCCACGCCGAAACCGCTCCGCAGCTAGACGCACGTCAGAATTGAGTCCATCCGGTCCCCAGGCAATGCGCACCAAATCTTGCCAGTCTTGGCGCGTAGCAGGATCTTTGTTGTCACCTCGGGCAAGTCGATCGAACACGTTAAGGATGTCGCCAGCCCGCCCAGTCAACTGCAAAAGGCGACGCTGCAGATAGAACTCAGTAACCCGTAGGCTGACCGCACCGCAATGCTCCTCCAACACGTACGCCTGCGTTGCGCGCCGCAAGGCGTCCTGCGTTCCCAGCCGCGCGGCGAGCGTTTGCTGCGCATCGCTATGATTGTGATGCGCATGCTCGATTGCTTTGAGCCAGCGCCACAGCGATGGCGATTCGGCAACGCCGATCACGCCTTCGTCGATCCCACGAACGACGAGATTGGCAATGATATCGGCCACCTCGTCTGCAACATCCCAGTCTGCATCGCTCAACAACTCTGCATGATCAGAGATCAAAGCGAGCACACCGACCAGCCGCCCCGAAGAGAGTAGGGACAACAGACCCTCGTAGCTGCGGATGGTACGCACCCTCCGCTCCTTCCGACCGCGGGCCGGACAAGTACTCACTCCCATTTCGGCGAAAATCGTTGCCACCAACTGCTCGTCCGAAACGTCGGCATCGATCTGCTGGATCATTTGACGCGCAAGCTGCGGCGCGTCCTCGCCCCCCTGATCCGTGAGCGCCGCTATCGTCGTGCGCCACCACGGCCGATCACGGTGCGGTAGAAGAGCCATGGCCGCATCATAGCGCTCTCGATAAAAGCGCTCCGGTGCGAGCACGACCGATTCCAACGTATTGGCGAGCTCGGCCGCAAGAGGCGTACCCTGAAGCCCTTCGATAAGCAGGGAGCGCAAGTGCTCGCTGCTCGAGACAGAGCCGATGATCGCTTCAATTCTAAGTTTGAGCGAGGGTATCATCAGTCCGGCTGCGGTTTTCTTATCCCAGTCCGATGATCGGAAATACGGATCGTCCCGGGCGAGCCGATTTAGCGCCTCGAATAGGCTCTCCGCGAGATGTGGCGTGAGCACGGTGGCCTCACCGTAGCGCAGCACGCCATAGGGATCCTCGGTGATGACACGCGGGGCCATCGCCGGACTGTGATACGCGAGCCAAGCATGGAGCCCGCGCAGGCTTGCCGGAACGCCGCCGCTGCCTTGCAATTGAGCGAGCAGGCGCCGCTGCGCGCGCGGTGTAGCCACCTGACGGGCGAGCCAGCGCGCACCGAGATACTCGGCGATAACTCGGTGGATTAGCTTCGCGCGCGACGACCCGACACTTAAAAACAGCTTCGACGAAAAAATCGCACGTGCGGCCTTCGCCTTAGGCAGGGCCGCCAGATCGGCTAGCCGGACATCGCCCTGCTGCACCTGTGCAGCGCCCGCCGCGCTGGCAGCCTCGGCACCACCGAACAACAGTGCAGCGGCGATTGCCCCCGCGGCGTCGAGCGCTTCATCCTCCGTCAGCTGGGCCAGGCCATCGTCCTGCCGATCGTCATCATGTTCCGGCCAAATCAGGGTACAGACGCGCTCGAACAATGTTGCGCGCGTTGACGGCAATTGAGTATCGGTCTCCGCAACACGTCGGATCATGCCGAGCGTAAGCGGATTGCGGTACAGATCTTCAAGGCTGTAGCTAGAAAGGTGGTCAAGCACATGATCAGCATCCAAGCTGGGATCCAGAGCCAAAAGAAACGCCCGCGCTTCGTTGCGGTTGAGAGATTCGAGCGTCAGGACGCTCGGCTCTGCGCCGTACAGCCGACGCAAATTTGTTACGCTGCGCGCCTGCCATTCGCGCGATCGACACGACAGGATAAACCGAGGAGAGCCCGCTTCTTCGAGCTGTGCCAAGATCCCGTCCACCGAGTCGCCTTCGCGCCGCGACATTGCTTCGTCGAGGCCATCGATAAGCAATGGCTTACCCTCCGTAAGCAGATTTATTGGATTCCGAGACTTGAGGAAACGGATGGCGGTTATTGGCTTAACCTCGAGTCGCCGACCGAGCTCGTGCATGAGCTCGCTCTTGCCCATGCCCGGCTCGCCAAGCACGACTTTATTCCCGGTCAGGGCTAGAAGTCCGGCTTCGTCAACGCTGTTGTCAAGAATGCCTTCCTCATTGATCGCGAGACGCCGCGGGAAATAGGTGGGCATTCAGAGGTTCCTATAATTTAGGTTGCCGAACCGCTTCAGACCGGAGAAAAATTCACTGTTGGGTCACAAGTGACTTCGTCGAAGGGGCGCCTTCCGGCGAGAACTCGAAGCCCCGGCTCATAGGGTTGCTCCGGCTGCTTCAGGCTCACAAGCGGATAAAAAGTTGGCTACAGATTTTACCGTGACATCACCTGCGGTCCGTTGCTGCTGCGCTTTACTAAACATCCTACGGCGCTCCCGGGGCCTGCTTGAGCCGGATGATGCAATCTCGCAGCGGCGGATAAACCAGAGCGTCAGACTCAGTCTGTGTAAGGTGCATAGGGTTATGGCCGGCGGCCTGGAGCGCAGCAAGAACGAGGGGCAAGAGCCTCTTACCTTTTATCTGCTCGAACTGGACGCCATTTGCCAGAAGGTCGACTGCAGATGGAACATTCTCCATCTTGCGCAAGGCGGTGTCCTTGAGGCTGCTGCGCTTCTGCGCAAACTCTGCCGCAAAAGGGGCGTTATGAGCCGCAATTACTGCCGCGATCATCTCCCTGGAATCCGCAATGGGAATACCGTACACCGCAGATACATGTTCAGGCCGACAGAACGTGTGCTCGACATCTGTGTAAGGAGTGACAAACACAGTTGTCCGGTCAGGGAGCTTTTTAGACTCGTTCACGATCCACCATTCCTTCTCCACGTCGGTCATTCCGTCCCCATCTCGATGAATGAGCACGTGTGTATTATCCGCCTGCCTCGTAAAGTAGTCTGCGATCGGAACCGCGGCGGCCAAATTATTGACGCCGTTTAGGGGCTGCAAAAAGTACTCTTCTTCCTGAAGTCCATTTGCTGCGAGGAAGACGCGAAGCTTCGCAGCTTTCGTGTCTTCAGTGAGGAGGACAACACGCTGTTGTCCAGCGTGCACCAACTCGAAGCTATCCAGCGCACCGAGGTCCAAAAGTACAGACAGATTTCTCTTGTCCGTCTCTTCGTGCTTTGCGCCGGACTTTAGCCAGATGATCTGCGTCATTTCGTCCTGCGCGAGAGAATCGAACATATGCCTGCTATGGGTGGCAAGAACCACCTTGGTGCTGCCGGCCTCGGCAATCCTTTGTAGAGTAAGTGCGAGCAGTCTTTGATTGGACGGATGCAGGTGCGAGTCCGGCTCATCTAATAGAAGAAGTGCGGGGTTGTATGCCGTGACGTAAGCGACCAATTGAATGGCTTGTAGTGCGCCGGTTCCCACCATTTCTAATGGGACTGCGCGCCCGTCTTGCTCCACCGTAATGTCGATGTAAAGATGCGTCTCAGGATCAAATCCAGATGAAATAATGAGCCCGGGAAACACGGATGCGATCATTTCATGGAAGCGCGTGAGCTTCGCCGGATCCTTGCAGATTCTGTACAGCACATTTCTAAGATAGACGTTTGAATCACCCTGCGCGATTCCATTCGATACGATCGAAGGTGTTCTCAGCTCCTCGCGTAAGGGAACGCCGGCCAGGCCTGGCACGAACACAGACAGAGGCTCCGTGCGATTTGCAGCCCTAATGTAGAACGTACTCTTTTCATCAAAGGTTATAGCGATGTTTGCGTTCTTCCCTCGCTTCAATTTCAGATCGAACTTTTTGGGATCCTGAGACCCTGCGTCGGTGTACGTGAACGAGAATTCGGGACCACTCTTCGAAGTTATAGGACCTGCATGATTCAGCCGAATCAAATCCCCCGTGGGTTTGTAGATGAATTGGTCAAACCCTAGAGTATTCAGCGGCTTGCCACCCTCCGCAGAGAGTCGCGCCGACTGAAGCACCGTAATGGCGAAGTGGATACCCTGCAATAGTGAGGACTTGCCAGAGTTGTTACCCCCCACGAGCACGGTGAGCGTTGGCGTAAGCAGCTCAATCTTCTGTAACCGCTTAAACGATGTCACCTCAATTGCTTGGAGTTCCATTCGGTATCTTCCCCACGTTATGTAGATCGATCGGAGCGGCTAGTGAATGCGCGCGGCATCATCCGTCTCAAGATTCGGATCGAGATGAGAATTCAGACACCCGCCCGGATGGCATTAGCGGCTCTCTGCAGACGTCGCTTCTGGTCAGATGGAGAACTGAAATAGCTCTGAAGCAAGGTCCAGCGGAACAGTTTTTTCGCGCCATCGAGACCAACGATGGTCTGAGCAGAGGGTAGCCCCACACGCGTCCGAGTGCTGACGCACTACTTATGAAAGTTTGCTAAAAGCAAGTCAGATATCGTCTTGGCAATGGTGGTAATGGATTGAATGGCAGGCAAAGAGCTAAGAAGCGCAGAAACCACGCTCTTCTTAGGGTGTCCCGAGCCAACCTGCCTTTCCACCTCATCAACAACTTCGGTTGCTTCAATCTTCTGTTCAGCGGTTAGCGATGCTCGCTGAATTTCGTCCCGTAATACCTGGATTTGGTTGGAAGCTGCCTGGTTAACAATTAACTTATTGACGGAGTTGTCTACTGAGTGATTGTTAACTCTCGCATTGCTACCACTAATGTTGTATGTCACGTACTGCGCGGTATGCTGCGCCGAACCGTCAGGCATCGCAGTGTCCGAAGTTTCACCGCTCACCTCTTCTGACGAAACAACAAATTCTTTGTAGTCGCGGCCGAACGGAATTAGGAGTTGCCGCGTTAAGCTATGGAGCTCTCGCGTCCAATTCCGACCAACGGTATAGAACGTCGACGCAAAGCTCAGCAGGCGTTGCGGCTCACGTGCAAGTTCTTGAATAAGTAACCACTTGAGGCCGAGAGTTTCATGAGCGTCTACTGGCCAAGTGAGCCGCGCAGTGCCTGCCATACTACCTTGGGTGGCTAAACTATCACTGAGGAATTGATCGAGGTCCAAACCGATCACTAGTTGTTGGTTAAGCGCCTGCAGTGACGGATCTGCTATTAGTCGAGCAAATGTCAGAAAGTGCTGCTCGAAGGTCTGGGAGGTCGCGGCCTGCATATCGAGCAATGAGTTGTTTATGCGCCTGAACAAATTCTCCCTACTCGTCATCTGCTGCCTCACCCTTCAGTCGAGCTTCCGCTGCCTTTTCCACTACAGCGGTCCGGTAGGCGTCCTTCATTTGGCTGATCAAGGGTCCCACGATCGCGTTCCCCGCGTAGGAGCCAAGGCGTTCATCGACCAACCGTTCTGATTCCGCGATTGCCGCCTCAATACTCGCCGGATCTTCGGGATTGAAGCTCAACGTCCCAAGTTCACCGTTGACCGAATCCAACGCCTTCTGAGCTTCGGACAAGGTCTTCTGCAACGCTTCCAAGCCTTTAATTTTAACCATGATGCGCCTTATGAAGGGACATGTTAACTGTGCGCAACGGCGCGAATTTTACACATTTAAACGTAAGCTTAGCAGTGAGACGGACGATGAATAATAGGCTAAAACTCGGAGCGTGCAAATAATTCGCGCACTAGGACCAACCAGGCACATCAAGACTTTTTGGGAGGCAGTCATTCTGTGTTGACTGCGATAGCTCCGCTACGCGGCGCGTGGCACCAGTGAGGACATCTTCGGATACGCCAGAATTTTCTCCTCAGAGGAAATCAACGGAAGAGAAAATCGACGAAGCGATGATTAGAACCGGCTGGAGACGCCAGAGCACTTCACAGCGTCTGGTTTTTCCGCCATGAACGCACTTAATAATAGCCAGGCAGGACCAGGTAGATCCTGCACACGCCAGCCTCGACCTTGAAAGTGGTTCATTCGTGGCCTAACTGCAGCGAGCGCTGGAAAATGCCTTGCTAGCCATTGCTCCGGCACGGAGTCGCGTAGCTTTCTCAGCGCGCTCTCAAGCCATAACTCCTCAGGACGAGGACCGAGTTCAGGTTTGCGATAGGCCAGCCTTTGGAAAGGCACGAACCGCCCAGGCGTGTGCGTAACAGCGTGGATCGCACTCTGCACGAGAGCGAGGTACCGTTGCACAACAACGTTGCTCTTCGCCTCGTCCAGCCCACAGGGGGTATCCTCAAAATCCACGCATTCTTCACCCGGCGCAAAAATGAAGGCCGTGGCCCGATGTTCGCGCTTGAGGGTCAGAAGCGGCGAACCGTGCCTAAGGCACTCGTCGATTCCCGGGACGAGATGTTCACGGCGCCAGTAGGCGAAGCCGAGCATCGCTTTGTCCTCATCCACGCACGCGGCGCAGTACCGGACAACCTCCTCCTTCCAATACCCGCATCCAACCCTCAGCCTCGTGATGGAAAAAGCCCACTCCACTGTGGTGCTCTCCGCGGAGAAATCGGTCAAGAACTGCAGCGGCTGTAAAGTATGTGCTCTCCAATACGACTCGCTCGAAATGCCAAGTGCGCGCGGCAAACCGGAATGAGGGTAAGGCAGCAACGTCTCTGGATACGCCGTCGAAACTCGCCCATGGGGCAGGCGTGCGATCGAAGGAAGCAACGTCTCGCCATGATGATTGATGCGCCAATTGCGTGCGAAGTGCCCAAGATAAAACTCGCCCGGAACGGGCCTTACTACTACTACCACTACTACTGCTCCGATCTACCACATTGCACACTCGCTGAAGGTCATGCCCACTCGCTGAAGGTCATGCCGACTTCAACGTACGGAACTTAAGGTTCGTGGACAAGTGTCCTCGCACCATTCGCCTAAAAGCCAATGGGCCATAGTCAGCAAGACTAGAGGGTGCAGACGGTGCCATGCACCGTACTTCGCCTTCCACAACCACGCCATTGCTACGAATTTGTCGGCTGCCAGAATTGGAATTCCGGGCTCCAGGCGAAGCGTTGCCAAGTAGGCGACGTACGACCTGGCAGCGGCCTCAAGCCGCTTCCTCCGTCGCGGAGAGTCAATCGGCTTGAATTCTTCAAGCGCCGTGCCGATACGCCTTACCTGACTCACGGCCGGCCGCAATGCGAGATGGTGAACGCTCGCTACACAGAACTCTGAGAAGCGCACTATCGCAGCAAGCTCTTCCGATCCGACAGCGTCCAGACGCGTCATCTCTTCTACGGCAAGCACCAGGACAATGTGCCCGTGCTGCTTTTTTTGCGTGGCTGAGCACGCAACAAACAGCCATGATCTTGGCAGACCCACACTCCCGGATACTGATGGTGCACCCGCCAATAGGGCACGCCAATCTGCCGGAAATCCGTTTCTACGCAGGCCGGGCAGCCCTTAAGTGGATGGTCGGGCGAAACGCCGCACGTCGCAGTTCGCAGTCGAAATCGCCATGCGTATGAGCTTTCTTCGTTGCAAACCTGCACCCGGGCCTGTTCCGCAGACTTGACTTGCCACCACGCGAAAAAGAATGGGAAAAGCGTGTGTTCCAACAGATCCGCAGCGCTCCCAAAGCGTCCGCCGGTGACGGCCACAAACGCGCTTAGCCTCGCCGGAAAGTCGTGCTGCAGGCCGTGGACCTGATGTCCAAATAGAAGGCGACACGTGTCGGAACTGCGACGATAGCCGGCCGAAAAATGGATGCGGCTACACAGGCTGAAGAAGGTTTCATCATCAGCCAACCAGTCGCTTATGGGACTGCAGACGTGCTGCTCAAGGCCCTGGATTAGCATCAAAAATGGGACAATCTTTCCGCGAAAAGTCGACGCCGCTTGCGCCGTTGCAGCGCGAAATCTAAATCAAGGCTGAAGAAGAGTCAAGCTTATCCCATTGATTTTATAGGATTATTTTAACTCATACCAAAAATAAGGGACACATTGTAACAACAATTTCGCCGAAAATTTTTCGAACGACAAAAAATTTCCATGTCGACATAAATGGCACAATGGCTCAAAATCATTGGGCTGGCCCGAAGGCATTTCGGCCGGCCAAAATGCTTGGGCGCCCGCGCAACGAGCACGCTTAGTCACGCACTTCTATCGCGAAGGAGACTCCATCCCAGTAAGTCCCGCCTAGGAACAAAAAGCACAAAGCCGAAAAGCTCTTGCAGGAGCTTTTCGGCTTTCGAGATGTGCGTCGGGTTGGATACTTCCCACGCCCATCTTGCCTCGATGGGCTGCGCAAGTCAAGCGCAGTTCTGGACTCGCTCGTCCCGAGGAAATGCCTAGTTCTTAAGCCTTGATCTCTGTTTTTCAAGGAATCGAAACTATGGCCAAGAAGGCCCTAATGAGCGAAGCAAGACTTCGCAAGATCCAGAACCGTCAGCGCTATACCACATGGAACGCTGACTACCAGCCTGCTCAGCGTGCAACGCGTGAAGAGGCACCCGCCATAAGTCGTGCCTCCATAACCTTTGTTAGTAGGCTCGGGCGCGACGTGCATTGCATGTCTCTGGCGGAGCGGGCGGCCCTGTCTCTCGCCGCCTACCATCCCAACCTGGTCGACCTCCATGAGCAACACGCGCTGAGCGTGCTGGAGGCGCCCCACCCTTTGGCCTCGCACCCTCGCGCAGTCGGGCAAGTTCTCCCCCCG
>Ga0256779_1000323_pt1 | contig 13331 bp, 23 predicted proteins | sample MC6MC0930MT_FD_186048 | JGI IMG/M metagenome (GOLD analysis project Ga0256779, IMG submission 186048) | Metatranscriptome of enriched soil aggregate microbial communities from Iowa State University, Ames, United States - MC6-MC0930-MT... | ecosystem: Environmental > Terrestrial > Soil >...
GAGAATTGAGGCTCAATAGATTGAGATACTTGACCTAAAATGAATGCTGAGCTTGTTGTAGGAGCTACTGCTAACAGGGTGCTATTACGTCTGCCGTACCCTTTAAGCAATTCAGGCTCTCCTAGTAATTCAGCTAGTTCTCTAGATGCTTTGTAAGCTTTCTTCTTAATAAAACGGTGCATACGAACATTCATTTGTGATGCTTCTACACTTTCAAATGGAATCATATTAGATTGATAATATGAATGTAATCCGAGCGAACCTAATCCGAGAGCACGATGATTCTTAGCGAAGTTGTAAGCACGTTCCATATAAATGAAAGCATTACGCTTTTCCTCATCATCTGAGTCTCGTAAAGATTCTAAGTCGGTAACGAATTCAGAGATTACAGCATCTAAGAAGTAAACCATTGTTTCAACTGCATCAGTATCTTTCCATTCATCGAAGTACAATAGATTCATTGACGATAAACAGCATACAAATGATTCTTTTGCATTATTTGGCAACATTATTTCTGAACACAAGTTAGAGTGATTAATCAACATGCCTAATTCTTTGTACACATCTACTGTATTATTATTAACCGTATCGTGGAAGAAAATATATGGGTATCCAATTTCTACACGACTTTGAATTACCTTAGCCCATACTGTACGTTTCTCATAATCTCCAGCAATCATTTCTTTCATCCACTTGTCAGTAACGGTTACACCATGAGTCAACTTTTGAATAGGATTTCCTTCACTGCCTATTTTTAAGAATTCTAAAATGTCATCATGGTCAATTGGCAGATAAGGAGAAAATGCTCCGCGTCTCATGCTGCCTTGGCTCGCGATATCCACTAGCTTATCAAACATATCCATGAAGTGAACAGCTCCAGATGATTTGCCATTGTTCTTAATTTCTGCACCACGAGGTCTAATATTCCCAAAGAAGCCAGAAGTACCTCCACCAAACTTGCTCATCATACCTACTTCTCCATGGGTATATAAAATACTGGACATGTTATCTTGAATATCACTACCAAAACATGAGATACTTAAACCCTTCTTATTACCAAAGTTAGACCATACTGGAGATGATAATGAATAGTATCCTTTGCCTAAGTAACCATAGAATTTATCAGAGAATCCCTCAATCCCTAAAATTTTCTCTGCATAATCAGAAATCTCACGCATACGCTGTTCAGCAGAAACTCCCTCTTTTAAATAACCACCATTTAAAAAATTTCTGCTATTATCATTTAGCCATTCGAATGCCATATTATAAAAAACTCCTTTATTAAATAAGATTTTACTGACAGTTTTATAACATGTCAAGGTTGGTTGTTATTAAGATATTGCACTTTCAAGTATTTCATTTATTCTATTATAATCCCAATATGGGATTCTTATTAATAGTAGGTCATTAGCTTCTGCGTAACTATTCTTTAGTTTATCACTTTCTAGAATTCTTTGAAACTCGGAATTTCCTCCCCATGCTTCTATAGGTTTGAAGTGTTGTTGCCCATCATATTCAATCAATATTTTTAATGTTCCATTTTCATTAAAGATTCCAAAATCATATCTGAGCAACCCTTGCATTTTTAAATCGGGAAATGCAACCTGTTTTTTAAATTCTATATTGTTTGATTCCAGATATTTACTTATAGCATCCTCGCCCTTGGAGCCAAAACAATGGGGACATCTATTTCCTTTTAAAAAATTATTGGGAGTTGATGCAAATATATTTCCACAGGTATTATGTTTGATATTAAGTTTTTTTATTGCTGTTATATACTCATCTAAAAAGGTATATTCATTACCTACCAAATCAAATACTTCTCTTGTAAAATCAGAATTACTTTTTCTTTGCTCTGCTCCACGACATTTTCTACACCTGTTGCCAGACTTAAATCTACGTGGAGATACTTTATACACATGACCGCAAACATTGTGTCTTACATTTATTTTGGTTTCTGTATCGATATATGATTCTAAGAAGCTATATTCATCACCAACTAAAATGTCTATGCTTGCTAAAAACTCGTCATTGGAGAGAGCTTTCCTTCCCTTGTTTGCACATTTTGAACATCTCGTGCCATTTCGTAGAAAAGCAGAAGGACTAACTTTATAAATATTGCCACAAGAGTAATGAATTATTTCTATTGGTGTATGAGTAGATACATATTTTTCTAAGAATCTATATTCATTCCCAACTAAATTATATACTTCTTTAATAAAACCGTCTTCTGTTTTCTTAATTGACCCAAAACATTTTGGACATCTTTTGCCACTATTAAAATTAGCTGGAGTGACTGAGTACTCGTGACCACACGTATTATGCCTTACTTTTATTTTAGTTTTTGCCTTTACGTATTCTTCTAAGAATGTATACTCATCCCCGACAGTTGCAAAAACTCTATCTTTGAATTTATCGCCATAAGAAGTTTTCATAGTTAGAACAAGTCTAAGGCTGTAATACTCTTCTGTCTTTTCGTGTAGTTGACGCTACGTTTATCAAAGAAGTCAACATGCTTTGTGCTCAGTAATTCATCACTAAACCAATCAGTTTTCTCTACCATCTTCTCATCTACTTCAAAAATAGCATCGAAACCAGTACTCACTAAAGAGCCATTCATTCTGTTCTTAACAAATTCTTTAACCAATGCTTTAGGTAAAAAGTCTAAATCTCCTAATTCATAAATCCATTCCAGAACTTCCTCTTCGGCTTTGTACGTATTGCGACAAGCTTCATATACTTTTTCAGACATTTCTTCATCAAAGTATTCTGGATGTTCGTTGCGAATAATATTTACCAGTTCAATACCGAACAGACCATGTAATTGTTCTTCTTTAGAAGTAGCTTCAATTACATTCGATACACCTTTGAATAAGTTTTTATGTTTATTAAATGACATCATAATCAAGAATTGTGAGAATAAAGATACATGCTCGATAAACAATGAGAATAGAATCAGTGATAGTGTAAAGTCTTTATTGTCCTCAGTCTTAAGATACTTAAGAGATTGTTTTAAACTGTTAACTCGATTAGATAATGCTGGAATCTGCTCAATCTTATCAAACTCATCATTCAATCCTAATATCTCTAAAAGATGAGAATAGGCATCATGGTGTCGAACTTCTGACTCGCCAAATGTTGCGCCAACAGCTCCTACTTCTGGCTTGGGCATACGCTCATCTAAGCGACCCCAGAAGTTTTTAACGGTAACTTCAACCTGTGAAATTGCCAGCATAGCATTCTTAATTACATTACGTTCCTGTTCGGTAATATTAGTATGATAGTCGTTAATGTCTGATGTGAAATTAAATTCAGTGTGTAACCAATAGGAATGCTGGACAGCCTCTTTATAGTCAAGTAATTCTGGATACTCATAAGGCTTCAAATTAGTTCGAGATTTGAAAATATCTAATTTACGCTCTTGACTGCGTTTATCTCGATAGATAATGTATGCTTTTGCAGTAGCTTTATACTCTGAGTTTAACAGTACTAATTCTACAATATCTTGAACTTCCTCTACTGATAAAATATCATCATTGTGGCGGTTATTTAAAATTGCAGTCTGAACCAATATCGCAAAGCCTTTAGCATCATCCAATCCGAACTCACCTGTTTCCAATCCGGCTTTGTGGATAGCATTAATGACTTTCTCTAATTTGAATTCTACTACTGAATTGTCTCGTTTTTTAATTGATTTTAACACTAATAAATCAAATCCTCTCAAATATATTTATGATATAATATAATACTCTATTAGTCTTCTAGTAATTCCTTGATTAGTTCAACTGATTGTACTCCATTTAATTTAATTTGTTGACCACCATCGTCAATCAGTAAAACAGGAACACCAGATAATCCGTACTTTTCAATGGCACTTTCATCTATTGCAATATCAATTGTATTAAACTCAATGCCTTCATTTTCTAAGATATTTTGCATTGTGTTACAGAGTGGACATACCGGGTTTGAACGCTTAATTAGAGTTAGTTGGTTTTTCATAAATAAATCATCCTTTTCTTTTTTAAATTATTTTTCTTACATTATTATTATACAAGTCTTATTTATTTTGGTCTAAAAGGTTTCGCCATATTTTTAATTTTTTCTTTATTTGATGTTTTTTCTTGCTATGCTTACAATATTTAAGAGCTGTCTCCAATTGGCTAATACGATAGGTTGCAGCACTAACTATAAAATAATCCTCACTAATATACATTTGATTCGCAGAACAACCTCTAATTACATCCATATTTATTCCTCCTTAATACATTTCAAATTCTTCGGCTTGAATAGTTAAAATAGTTTCATCGTTAAACATTACATCTAGTTCACCATCTCTTCCCACAAATGAGGCAGAAGTAATAACACAGTTTTGATTAACATATTCAGACCATGCCTGTTCTTCTCCTGTAGGAATAAATTTTCCAATTAAACCTATTGGACTTACAACTTTCATGCAATCATCTCCTTTACAGTAAAGTAATTATTAAAAAATTAGATTAAAGGCTCCTATTCCTAAACCAAATAAAGCAAGAATAATAAGCACAAAGTGCTTGCCGGAAGGCGGCTCGCCTTTAATATTTAAATCCCAAGCAACATAGAAAGACAATAAACTAGATACAATAAGCAATGTCATAATTGGAATCATTGGTTTTCATTCTCCTTTACAATATTATTAATGATATAATCTCCTATTTCTTCAGTAGACATAGTTCCAGTATCAAAACTAATTAATTTTACTGCATCGCTAGTTTGTAATAATACTTCATTATATTTTTTTAAGATAGGTTTAATTTTATTAGACTTAACATAGTCGTCTCCGCGTGATTCTAGTCTCTCTTTAATAGTATCGTAATCTGCATAAAGATAAATAATAGTTGAACCTTTTGGATAGCATTGCTCTAATGAGAATCTCTCTGAACTAGATAAAATGGCATAGTCATTATACAAACTCGCATATACTGCATTACTATAAATGAATCTATCAAAAATAATATCTTCTTTTTTATTGTCAAATATCATTTGAGTAAATTTTTGCAATAATTCCTGATGGGTACATTGTGATAGCTCAAAGCTACTGCCACGTAAAACTTTCCATCCTAGTTTCTCTTGTAAATACTCAATTAGCGTAGTTTTACCTACAGCATCGCTTCCCTCCAAGATTAAATACATATATCAATTTCCTCCTTGTAATTTTACTTTAGTAACTCTTGTTATTCTATGTGGTACGTTAGGAAACTCATAGATAATTTCATCTCCATATCTACGTAAAGCTTCCATGCCATTTTCTCGCAAGAAATCATCCGCCTCTTCAAAAGAAGAATGCCCTTTATCAGAAATCCAACTCTCTCTGCCATCTTTATGTGTTACTACATACATTTCTTTTGTGGGCTGTTGTTTTTCTGGGATTTCTACTGTGGTTTCAATAAATTCTCCGTCAATATTTTCTACATGCTTTAACCCTTGAATGTTAATTGTTAACCGTAAATCTCGCAATCCTGTCTTCTGCATTACTTGATACAAAGTAGAACTAATTCCATCTATCAGCATTTTATCTGCATCATCATATGAAACATCTACTATTTTCTTCATAATATCACTCCTTATTTATATTTAAAGCATAGAACTGATGTCCTATGCTTATATTATACAGTGATTATTTAATTTAGTCTAAAAGACTATCGATATTTTTTATTAAAAGTAAAATTTGTATAATTAATATGCCAGTGCCCTAAATTTAGTTGCCAATCTAAGCATGTGTGTTCTTTTACTCCGCGTTTGGCTCCATTAGTATGAATGCCCCATTGACGTTTAGTATTAATATCAGGGTCATTAGGATAATCTAATTTATTTTGCTTTCTGATATTTCTATGGCTGCATAAATAAATATTTTTACTATCTTTATCAAACCAAAGATTTAAATACCAGTCACCTTTAAAAAAATGTTTCAGTTTATTCATATTACTCTCCTTTGATGTAAATCATAATTGCTTCTTGGAAATCTAGCTCATTAAATTCTTCTTTGGTTTTTTGTTCTAGAATAGCAAACTCTTCTTCTGTTAGCTCTGCTTTCCAACTATAATATTTTTCTGGATATAAATCTGAATAAATACAGTCTTCTAACATTGTCATACATTCATCATAGTCATCCGGAAATGTCCATATTCTATCGTCTTCAATCCATATCTCTTCTATTACTATTTTATCAATTGCACCTAATCCATATGCAAAATCACTAAAATTATCTGCAGGATACATAAATTTAATTGGTAACTCTGGATTATTAGCAATTATCTTTTGCAGTAATTTTTCTTGTTTCATATAGTTACACTCCTCCAATTGCTGTTTCAAACCAATGTAATCATCAATAGCAAATAATAAATTTTCTACTTCTCTATAGGTCTTACGGTTTGATACAGTGCCTTTTATACTTATTTCAGTCATCGTAATTGAGATTCGTCGTATTCTTCAAATGTAATAAAAGTAGAACAATTATGCATTTTCCCGTTCTTGAAATATTTTTTCCAAACATCTCCTGAGTCTTCTCCCTCCCCATATAACAAGAATAAAACATCTGGGAATAGTTTAGATAGAACTCGCATATCATCTACATGGTCATACCATTTTACGTCATCGATTCTCATGCCATCTTCATCAATTGCATAGTCGAATCCTTCAAAATGAATCTTTCCCATATTCCATTGGTCATATATTTCATTAATAGTTATATTTCCTTCTATAATAGATAATTCATAACTTGTACAATAGCCCATAACATCATTCTCCTTTTTCTTCTACACTAATAATAAAATTATAGTTATCTTCAAATGGCTTAATCGTTTTAGAAATCTGTTCTCCACACATGGGACAAAAGTTAAATTGCACGGTTTCGCTAAATGGATTAACAATTACGCTCTCTTTTCCAGCGGCATGCAGTCTCTGTTCATAATCAATCCCGACCATCGTATTGTCATTGTGGGCATAGCCATATAAAGAGAATCCGTAATAGCTAGTATAAAACTGGTCTGGATAATCTCCTAGTGACTCCTCTAAATTATCATCAGCCATAGTGCTCCTAGCAGCCCAGTTAATAGTTTTTTCTTTATATCCTTTTATTAAAGCGTTACAAAAACTGCACATAGTATTACTCCTTTATTAATAAGATTTAGATAATGTGATAATTTTAGCTATAGCTTGTTCTTCTTTACCATTATTATTTATAAAATAAATGTCATCTGAATCTTTTTCATAATCATTGATAGCTAAATAAGATTCTGCGCTACTCTTTTTATCATAATAATTATTGATATCTACTGCCGATTCCCATATATCTTTAAATTTACCATTCTGCTCTATTGTGTGCCCATGGACAATAATATATACATCAAACATTATTTTTCCTCCTTAAAAATAATTTCATTCCAACCTATTGGTGAGCATATATAAAACTTATCTTCTAATTGCACTACATCACCGACACTCAAACTATAGCTGCCAAAGCTGTCTGGATGATGTATATTAAACTCTGTATATATGCTATCCAAAATAGCAATGATGTGTTCAAAAACATCTTTTACAGGTGAGTCATACAGCCCACGATAGGTACACAAATAATCTAATTTATTCACATATTCTAATTTATCTGTATCTTCAATAAGACGTCTCTTAGACAATGTTGATACCGGACGTTGATAAATTTTGTACTCTAAATAATTTTTGGTAATCATATCTTTCCTCCTAATTGCTATCCGATAAAATCTGACTTTTATTGGATGTTTTGGTAAAAATAATCCCTTTAAACAAAGGAGAAAATGACTATAAAATATATGAAAAAGTCACTTTCTCCTCGAAAAGATTTTATTGGAAAGTCTTATAACTCTTTAAACATGCGTAAATTCTTCACATCTGAATCAGCTATCCAGTCTGTTTTGCCTTCCTGTGTTACCATGTGGTTCTTACTTTCGTCTAATGCATTGGCAGTTAAATGGTACTTTTCTTCAAATAATTGAAAGCTATATCCTTTTTTAACATACACTGCCATATTTGGAGTTTGTTTAAAAGAACGTAAGTAGTATTTTTGATTACTCCCTTTTATGAGCAATCTTGGGATAATGGTCTTGAATGATACATCATTAAGTTTTGTAGATAGAGTTTTTATCTTTTCTTTTCGCTCTTTATCTTCCATTTTAGATTTAACTACATGAGAATACCATGTAACTGTAATGGTAATTGTATGGTCTTTATCATCATTATGATAGAGACGTGCATCAAATAAAGTATTATTATCAATATGTTTAGTGACAATACGTGCAATCTCTGTTGTTTCTGTTTTATCTTCTAGGTCAAACTTGACAAAACTATCTCCTTTCTCTGCTGATGATAGGATTTGTGTCATTAGCTGTTCCAAAACCATATTGCATTCCTCATGTAATTTTTCTTCATGTTTAGCTTTACCGTTTTCTGTAATCTTTAATACTTCAAAAATATCTAAAAAATTATTGTTTAACATACTATTTCTCCTTATTTTGGAATCATATCAATATAAAAGTATTGCCCAAACTCATCTGCACTTTTACTAACAATTAAATCCCAATTATTTTTATTGTTTGAGCGAGTATAGCGGAAGAATTCATTCTTTACTAGATGAAATACTGTTAAAAATAACTCTTCATCATAGTTACCTTTTACATTATACTGTAAACAAAACTGCTTGTAAAGTTCTTTTAATGATTCAAACTTAATATTTTTATCATCATAATAAAAACGAATTTCCTTTTTGCCTAATGATAGTTCATCTTTAATAATATCAATGATAACATCATTAAATAGTGGTGTAAAGAAAATATTTTTGCAGTAATGATAAGTGTATTTAATTGAAAAACTAATTTTATTATTTAAGACAGACAATTTTTGTTGTAATTCTAATTTATTTTTATATTTAGCCAAGACTATTCCTCCCCATGAGCGTAACTTGGTTCATCTTTATCTGTACGATGTGAAATATATACTGGATATTCTAAAGACAATAAATCATTATTTTGATTACCACTCTCTTGTTCATGAGAAATTTCAATTATAGTGCCTAAATACTTTTCTTGATTATTCCAAGCATCATGACGCACATCATCAGGCATAATGCCACATTTTACAACATTGCCTTTATACTCTAATAAGAAGGCTCCTAAAGTGCCTTTGTGCTTACCTGTTGATTTACCTTCTTCAAAACCGTTTACTCGTAAATCACTTGTGTATTTCTTCTTAATTTTAAGAATATGGTCTGTTTTATCTTTTTTATATGGTTTATCTAGATTAGCCATTAATCCTTCTCCGCCACGCTCCACTACTTCATCTAATAAGTCAAAAATAATCTTTTCATCTTTACCAACATACAAAGTTTCGGCAATATGAATATTATCTGAGACTAAATTGTTGACAGGATTGTCTTTTTTTCGCTCAAAGTAGGTACGAGATGATTCAGGATTAGAAAATTCTTCGTGTAGTAAGTGGTCAAATATCATATAATCTAGCTTTTTATCTGGTTCATCACTGCTTAGTATCTTCATGGTTTCCTGTAAAACATCGCGTAGTTTATACTCATGGCGATTTTTGATAATAAGTTCGCCTTCATAAATTCCCATAGGAAGCCGCTTTAAATCTTCTGTGATATCATTCAATCCTTCAAAGACTTGATTCTGACGCGACTTGATAGTAACGCCATCAGAAGAAATCACTGCAATGCCACGAATACCATTAAATTTTTCTGAAATCATTTTGTCTTCATTTTGATATTTCTTGGCATAATCAGAATATGATTTACCACGTTGAATCATGAATTCTTCAATAAGATTATAGCCTAAAGCTTTATTTACAGACTTAGCTGTAACTCCTAGTTTAAGAGTCTTAGTGATAGATGCAGAAGCCCAGTCTTGAAGATGCTCTGGTAGCGATAAAATATATGAAGCGACATATAGTACGTCCATATCTTTGCCAGTATTATTTTGACGTAGGTAATTAAAGACACTAAAAATATCCCATTCTACATTTACATCTACTCCTCCTGACTGTAAAGATTTATTCAGTTTCTTAGTCTGAACACCAAACACAACCAATTTGTCTAATAATACTTTAAGATAATTTAAAAAGTCCTTATCATCTTTGTGCTGTTTAATAAAATCAATTTTATCATTCTTTCCTGAGATATCTTGAAGCCGAGTGCATAAATCGAATAGGTGCTGTTCTGTTGTCATATTATTTATCCCCCAAATAATTGATAATTTTAGTTAAATACTGTTGCAAATCTTTCATTTCGTTGACGCCAAGTCCTATAGGACTACCATCATCATTAATTTCTACATACAGAATATCTTTTAAAATTTTATTTTCTTTAACCCACTCCCATGATTCATAATTACATTCAATTTCAATTGAATCACCATCATATTCAAAAAACAGTTTATCCTTAGTAAGATGCCAATTTTCTGGCTTGCTTTTTTCAGTTTCTATTTCTGCATGAAGGCTTCTGATATTTTCTTGCATGTTTGCTAATTGTTTCTGTAACTGTTGTAATTTTTCTGTTGTCATATTAATATTCCTCCTTTAAAATATCAATCATTTCTTTTTCAGTGAATGTAATTCCTGTTGATGTCGGATATGGAGAATGGTTCATAAAACGGAATAGCATACCATAAAAAATTCCATCTCGGTATTCTAGCATCATGCCTTTTAAAAATAGAATCATACCATTTTGCATTACCATTCCAGAAGGTCTCCCTTGTAAGTCTGGTTTTAGTAAGCATAGTTCATCTTTATCATTGTAATATAATTGTTGTGTTAAGCGTGGTAATGTTTTTGTCATTTTACTCTCTCCTTTTTTATAAGCTTATCATAATCATTGCTGTTATAATTACTATTGCCCCAATCCCACAAATAAGAAGAATATTCTCCCAAGATAAGTCCTCTTTATCTCGCATTGTCTCTGGTGTTGGTGTGTAATCATCAATGCTTGTTTGTGCTATAATATTTTTCTCAGGTTTCGCACTTACTGTATCTAAATAGTCTTGCATAAGTGGAATATTTTTATATTGATATTGCTGAAGCTCTTCAAAAGTATCTAATCCTTCAAAATGATTTAAGAACCAATCATTAATAGCACTTTGACGGTCTTGTTCTGCTGTATCATAAAACTTCTTGTGGTAGTTTACATAGTATACTACCTCACCATCTGCTTTTAATCTTACTTCATTAATAGGTAGATAGGTCTTAATAGAAGGAATATATAAGTTATCTCCAACTCGCAATCTTTCTTGATTAACATCTCCTTCCCACAGTATGCATTCTCCATTTAAAATCAATGTCCCATATAACTTTGAGTTCTTTATGGCTTCTAGCCATCTTTCACAATATTCTTGAGCCCAAATTTCATATTTGTGGTAGAAATAGTTATCGGACAATAAACTATTAAGTTCGTCCTTACTGTTTAGGTAAGCCTCTTTAAAATATTGAAACCCTATGCTCTTATTTTTCCACCCTACTTGATATCTATCGCATTTTACAATAGCATAATGCTTACTCATAATAACCTCCTAGGTTTTATTTATAATATATGTTTATATGAATATTATATATTATGTATAAGAAGGTGTCAAGCACCTTCTATTAATTATTCTAAATGTTCCATATTCCAATCCTCAAAATTCACAGGCATATCCCATTCGTACTCATCTTCAAATAGCTGGGCATCAATATAATAACATTTAAAAAAACCTACTGTCTTACCTCTTAAAATTGAAAATAATGAATACATATCTACATAACTATCTGCAAAGACCATTTTACCATTAAAATAGATAGCTTCATAATCATCCGTATAGACTTGAATAATATCCACTGTTTCCATATTATTCTACTCCTTCAGAGTGGAAAACACTATCAAAACCATATTCTAATTGAACTGTGTTTTCATTGTTATAAATTAGCCCGTAAAAGATAAATTTAATTTCTTTATTATTAAGGGGCTGTGAATATAGTGTTCCCAGAGAATTAGCATAAGAAATGTAGTTAAGCATCATTTTATCCATGAGATGGTCTACAATCGTTTGAACAATTAAACTTTTCTTTGTTAGCAAATCATTGTCTGTATATGAGTTAAATAATTCAAATACTACTTGCTGCTTATCGATGATGAAACTATTATTATCTTTATTAATAAAAATTTTAGAATCACCTTTTGGTATGCTACGCTTTTCTATGAATTTACTATCTACTGCACACCATTCTTTTATCTTTTTATTTAATTGACTTTGTATATTAGCAATAATATCAATTTTAACATTACGCATTTGATTTATATAGTCACTCCTTATAGATTACTTTAAACTTCCTATAACTCTAATCTGAATATTATGTCTTCCTATTTGAGATGCTCTGGCTTCAGACTCCACTAAGATGTCAGCCTTAAAACCTTTAATTGCACCGCCTGTATCCCCAACAACTGCTGTAAATGTCTCATTTGGAGTTTTGACTTCAACTAAAGACCACAGTGGCACAACATTAGGGTCTAGTGCTATAATTCGATATCCTTGGTAATAGATTGTGTTTTTAACATTAATCCCTACGGCTGTAACACCTGAACAGCCATTGCAATCATTTCCGTAGTATGAGCCATTAAAAGTCATCCATCCGGACTGATTTGAAGTGTCAACTTTATTTTTAGATTGTTGATTAGTATTTCTATTCTGTTGGGCAGTTTGTTGTTTCTGCTTATTAGCTTGTGTAATTTCTGCCTGACGTTTTTGCTCAGCAATTCTTTTTTGCCTAGCAATCTCTTGTTGACGCTTTATTTCTTGCTGTCTCTTAATCTCAGCTTGACGTTGACGTTCTAATTCTGCTAAACGCTCACGTTCGATGCGCTCTTTTTTAATAGCTTCGGCTTTATCTTCAATATTAATTACTTTATCCATATATTGATGATATGGATTAGACTCTTTCAAGTCATCAAAATCTATTTTGTATTCAGATTTGTCCTCCTCTTTAGATTTCTCATTTGAAGCCAACAGTAAAGCTCCTCCTGAAATTAATAAAGCTGATGTTACTACCACAGACGTTTTCTTGAATACTTTTTTCATAATTTGTTCGCTTATTCTACATTGTTAGTTCCCATTCACCATATTGATTGTCACTGACAAGATGGCTATGCAGATTAGCTTATCTTCCCTTCTATTTTAGATTTTGGTTTATTGCTTATTTTAGAAAGCATCACCTCCTTTCGATATGAGGTATACTAATATATTAACAAATCATAGATTCAATGTCAACTATTTAAATTCCAATCTCCA
>Ga0256779_1000335_pt1 | contig 12978 bp, 1 predicted proteins | sample MC6MC0930MT_FD_186048 | JGI IMG/M metagenome (GOLD analysis project Ga0256779, IMG submission 186048) | Metatranscriptome of enriched soil aggregate microbial communities from Iowa State University, Ames, United States - MC6-MC0930-MT... | ecosystem: Environmental > Terrestrial > Soil >...
AGGAAAAAGACGTAACTAAGCTCAAACTTCGACATTGGGGGAGGCCACCGCGCGCGAGTCAAACGCGCGGCAACCAAGCAGCGCCGAAGCAGAAGCCGCAGTGACGGACCGACCGTCCGAGAAGAGGAAGCAGACAGACAGAGCTAGTCAGGAACTGTCGTCCAGAGGGAGGACGTCAGCCCGTCGCACGCGGCATCAGCGCCAGCACCAGCAGATGTGAAGGAGCAGGAACGGAGCAGGGAGAAGAGTAGGAGTGTAAGGGGAAAGGGCAATGAAGCAAAGCGAGAGTCTACGAGATGCACGAGCGAGAAGAGATGAAGCGGCAGACAGAACCGCTCAAACGAAAAACGAGGCAAAGGGGAGTCAACCCACCGCGCCGTCCTTCGCTGAGTCGGCCACAGCTTGAGGAAAAAAGCGGAAATGGAAAAAAGCAAGCAAAAAGAGAAGCGAAACCGTATCGCCCGCTCAAGTGAGAGCGGGCAACCGGTAGCGAAGCGGAGCGACTGAGAGTAATGAGAGAGCGAGAGAGACTGCGCACTGATGAATAACACGACCACCCTGCGGGGTCAGCCAGTTGGAGGTCAGCCACGCTGCGCACGCACGTGGGAAGGGAAAAAAAGAAAGCAAAAGGAAAAAACAAACTGTAAAAGGAGACTAGGCAGCAACTGCCACCGCGTTGCTTACTTCTCCATCGCCGCGAGATTCGCGATCGACTTTGCGCTGCGCATGCCGGCCTGCATGCCCGCGCTGACGCCGCTGCTCGTCGGCCGAGCGCGCGCCATGGCCAGCGACAGCGCGTGGCTGCCCGCGTGCGAAATGCTGAGCTGAATGCTGGCAAGGTTGAGCTGCTTAGCCAGCTGCTCGGCCTGACCACGCAGCGTCACCTGCGGTGCAAGCGTCTGACCCGCCGCGGCGGCCGCGGGAGCCAGCACCTCGATGTCCAGCAGCGGCGCGCCCGCACCGGCCAGGCCGGACAGCGACGCGTTGGACGACAGCGTGTAGAGTTGAGACAGCGCCTTGAGCACAGCCTCCTTCGCAGCCCACTTGCCCGCGAAGGAGGCGGCGGGGTTCGGCTGCGCCTCGCAGTATGCGCGCTCAGCCGGGCTGAAGTTACGCGCGAGGAAGCTGGCGTCGCGGCCCTCGAACGTGCCCGTCTCCTCCACGTCGACGCCGACTCCGCACTGCGTGTCTGCCTCCATCGCCGCGCTGGTGAGGCTCACACCCGACAGCGAGTGCGTTAGACCGACGGCGTTCAGTGCGGCCTCCTCCGCGACGGCCGCAGCGGTGCTCGCACCGAAGGACGCAGGGTTGGCGCCCAACGACGCGGGCACCTCCGTGTTAAGGTTCTGATTGGCAAGCGGCACCGCGGGCGCGCTCCACACCAGCGACTCGCTGCGGGACATGCCGTGGCCCAGGCGGCTGTGGCTCGCGCGGCCCGCCGCGAAGAGCGACGTCTGGCTGTCGGGCGACGGCATCGGCGACGCGGAGTGCACGTCACCGCGGCTGTCCACGTGCAGGAACTGCGACGACGAGCCCGCGCGCTGCACGTGCTGCCAGGAGATGTTCTTGGTCAGGCTGCGCAGCGCCAGGTTGAGACGCGACTTGTCCGCGCCGGCCAGCCCGCGCGCGCCGGCACCCGCGCCGGAGACGTTGGTGATGCGCCAGCTGCCCGTGGTATCGTCACGCTGGGCGCGCGCCAGGGGCGACAGGAACACAGCGTGCATGTCCGCATCGGAGTAGGGCGCGCTGGTCTTGACAGCCACCAGCGGGCGGCGGTCGTGCAGCCACTCCAACCAGTGACGGTTGGCCGCGGCGTGGCGCTCAGCGCGGCGAGTCGCGTAGCTGCTGAAGTCAGACGAGGACACGGCACCCCACAGAGAGTTGCTGTGCACGATAACGACCTCGGCACCGGCTTGACCGAAACCGAACGACTGGCCCTTGATGGCCCTGAGCGGGCGTCCATAGGGCTTGGTCGTCTTGTCCGGGTATACGAGCTGTTCGAACTTCCTGAGCGGTGCGTCCGGGTTGTCCGCGTTTCGGTTCCCGGGCACGAGTCCGCTGTTGAGGCACTGCAGCATTCCGTTGAGCATCCACCCGAATGCGCTTCCCTTGGGGTGCCCTGTCAGCCACTTCTGGCAGATGACCGGCAGCGGGCGGCTGCTGTCCCTCTGCAGGTGCTGCATCTGCTGCTGCACCACGGAGCTCTCGTTCTTGTCGTTGGCCACAGTGGAAGTGCCGTGGAAGCTCACGGCCTCCAGGGCGTCAAGGCCGAGGCCCCACGCAGCGAGCGCGCCGCGCAGCGGAGAGATGCCAGGGTGGTCCGCGAAGAAATCGTGACCGTGCAGGCGGCGCAGGCCGGCGGCGCGGCGCTCCGCCTCGGAATGCAGGAACGCCACGTCCGCGTCGTCGGCCGCCAGCTCGCGCTCCAACCACGCGTCGACCGCGGCCAGATCCGACTCCAGCGCGCGGCGTCGGTAGGCGACGGACAGCAGCGGCAGCGGCTTGTCGCTGGTTGCCTCACGCGCCGTGCTCAGCACGCCCGAGCCCGGCGCCGGGATGCTGCGGCCGTGACGATCCGTCGCGGTGGACACACCAGCCACCACGCCGAACACGGGCAGACCCAGCTCCAGTGCCACGGCGGCGGAAGTCAGAATCTGGATGCCTGCGCCCTGTGCCTCCATGAATCCCGCGCGCGTGCTCGTGCACGGGCGGCAGTGCTCAGAGGGCTCGCGTCCGGCCGCAGCCTCCTTCTGACTGTTGCTGGTAGCACCCATCTGCGCGAACTCGTAGGACCCTTCCTCTGCGAAATCCTCCGTGCCGCCCACGAACATCACCTTCGCCTTGCCCGTGCGGATCGCGGTGGCGCCCAGCTCCAGCGACACGGCCGCGGTGGCGCAGGCGGCCACGGGGGTCGTGATCGGACCGCACGAAGACAACAGAAGCATGTTGATCCACGCGGCGGTGGTGTTAATGAAGCTCTCCTGCAGCTGGTCCGAGGGAAGTCCCTGCGCATCGAGCAGTCGCTGCTTGAAGATTCCCTGCAGGGACATCATTCCTCCCATTCCGCTTCCGATGGCATTGCCCACCTCGCTGACGTGCACCTTGCTGTAGAGCTCGTAGGGGTCGGCGGCCAGTCCGGCCATCGCCAGGGCGTCCATGCACGCCGCCAGCGCGAAGTGCGTGACGGGATCCACCGCACTCACGATGTCCTTCGGCAGTCCCTGCGACAGCGGGCTCCATCCCGTGGGGATCTGCCCCGCGACCTGCCGATCGAACACCACGGCCTTGGGCACGTAGATCGTGGCGCCCTCGGAGAGCCGCGCGAGAATCTTGCCGTCCGCCTGGGTCGACAGCACGAGTTTGTCGCCGTGGAAGCGCTGCAGGTGCTCCGCCTCGCTCGCGCTCGACACCTCGAACTCCTTGAACGGCGCAGCCAGACTCATCTGCTGCAGGAACATTTTGCGCGCGGGGTCGTAGCCGCGGAACAGCGCGGGCTCAATGGGGCGGATGCCGCAGTGCGCGCCGAACTCCTTAGCGTAGCGCGCGGCGATCGACTGGTCCACCAGCGGCTCGTTGCTCTTCGCGTCCACCCAGCCGATAAACTCGCGGCCCAGCGCAGCGTGGCGACCCTTGTGGTACTTGATGAGTCCCATGCTGCGGGCCAGCTGCACCGCGCCGGCGGCGGTGAAGTCGTCGCTGAGCTCGCGCTCCCAGCGCGTGAACGAGTTGCCCCACGGGCCCACCTCGCCGAAGCCGACGATTACCGGAACGCGCGTCAGGTCCAGCATGCCCTCCAGCAGGGTGGACTTGTCCTGCACAGACGGCAGCGCGGGGTACTCCAGCCCGAGGCGCGCGCGGGTCTGCAGGGGGAACGTCTTGCCAGGGGTGTGAGGCACTCCAGGAGCGGGCGCGGGCACGCCGGGTCCAGCGATGGGCGGCACCGGCAGCGCGGCCTGCTGCTGGTCCAGCAGCGCGTCGGTGTAGATCGCGCGCTGGATGTCGGCCTCCAGCTGCAGCGCAGCGCGGATGGAGCCCGCAGGCAGGCCGCCCTTGTTGCTCGCGAATCCTCCGCTGAGGTCTCCGTGCAGCGGCGCTGCGCGCGCGAGCTCCACGACCGGCTCCGTGAGCAGCGCCGTGAGGTTGAACGCCATCTCCGTCGCGTCGAACGTGCGCAGTCCCGCCTCTTTCTCCATGCGCTCCGCGACCAAATCGTTGGAGCTCATCAGTCCCGTTCCCTTTGTCCACCCGATCTCCGCGCCCACGATTCCCAGGCGCTCGGCCCATCCCTCCGAGTGCCACTTGTAGTACAGCGTCTCCAGACCGACCTTGCTCTCGGCGTACAGACCGTCCATACCGAAGTTGCCGCGGTTGGGCGACAGCGGCAGGATCACGTGGCAGTAGCGGTTGGACGAGGAGGACGCGGGCAGCACGGCGGCGGCGGCGGGGGGCGGGGGCGTGTGGTTCTTGATGGCGCCCAGCAGGCGGATAACGTTAGTGAGCATGCAGCGGTGCGCCAGCTCAGACAGTCCGTCCACGTCGCCGATGTCGCGCCCGTTCTCACTGATGGCCGCGAAGGGCAGCAGCAGGTCCGGCACGCCCACCTCCGCCACCAGCGCCTCGCAGTCCTGCTTGCTGGCGCCGTTGAACGGGATGACTGTGAGGCGAGCGCCGCGCGCGCCCCACTGGCGGTACCACTGGCGGAACATTTCCATGCGCGCGCGGGTGGCCGAGGAGGTCGTCACGATGACGTTTGCACCGCCGAGCAGCAGGCAGCGCGCCACCTCCAGACCGATGCTGCCCACACCGCAGCCGGTCAGTAGAGCGGTCTTGCCCGCGAACGAGGCGCCGTCGCGCGCCAGACTGGCCATCGCCTGCCGCAGCACATCGTCGCGCTTCACTGAGCGGTCCGTGCCGTGGCTCAGCACCAGGCGGCGCGGGTTGTCCCCCGCCGTCACATCCGCGACGTATGCCTCGAACGCGCTGCGCTGCTCCTTGGCGTAGCGCGGAGAGAACTTGAGGCTCAGCTTGCCCTGCTGCGTCACAACCGTGTGCGTCTGCTGCGGCACGCGCTGCTCCAGGTACACAGGGGGCTGCGACACGAAGGGCGCGATAATCTTCTCCGCCGCCTGCTTGTTGACGCCCGCACCCAGCATGCTGATCACCTCGGGCGTGGCGCGGTTGCGCAGCAGGTACTGCTGCTCGGCGCTCAGCGACTCCAGCGCCACCGGTCCCACCTCGCGCGCCAGGCCCAGCTCCAGCACGTCGATCTTGGCCCAGTTCCACGACGCGTCGTACACGCGGATGCGGCGCTTGTCGAACAGCGGCGCCACGCCCGCGAGGAACTTCACGTCCAGCTCGGCCTCCGCGTGCTTGAGCCACTCAGCGGTCACACCCTCCAGGCTCGGCTCGGAGGGGACGGACGCAGCGGCGCCCTTGCTCAGGTAGGCGGACAGCGTGTCGGCCTGGTCGCGGAACAGAGCCTTCAGGTTCTCGAGCTCACGGGGATCGATCGCGGCGGCCAGCGCAGCGGAAGCACCGCCGGCCGCGCCGGCCGCGCCGCTCGCGGAAGCCACGGAGAACGAGCGGTCCAGTGACTTCGCGTAGTCGTGCGCCACGGACGACAGCCACGCGTGCGCGGCGGACTCAGACTCCAGGCGCTTGTCCACCTTGTGCAGCAGCGCGTGCACCAGCACAGCCTCCGCGGTCGGACCGTCCAGCCCGAACTCCGCCTGCAGGTAGCCGAGCGCCTTGCCCTTGCCCCAGCCGCCGGGCAGTGCCAGGCTGAGGTTCTTGACGGCCAGCGCTGCGAGCACCTTGCCCGGCCCCGCGTACGCCGGGCCAGCCACTTTGTTCGCCAGCTCCGCCAGCGGCAGCTCCGCGGCTCCCTCGGGCTCCGCCTTGAACTCGTTGCCGATGTCGCCCAGCACCTCGTTCTGCACGGCAGACTTGCCGCCGGCCAGCGCCTTCAGAGACTTGGACGGGTCCACGTCGCCGAAGGAAAGCTTCAGCTTCGTGCTGATCAGAAGGCGGATGGAGTGCAGGGAGGACAGGGGGAGGGAAGGGGAGGAGCCGCCGCTGGAGGCAGCAGGGGCGGCACGGGGCGCAGCAGCCACGGGAGCAGCGGCCACAGGGGCGGGCGCGGCAGCCGCGGGCGCCGCAGCAGCCTTCACAGGCGCCGCCGCCGCCACCGGTGCCTGCTCCTCCTCCTCGGTGTTTCCGTCCTCCGCGAAGCAAATGGCCGGCATGTCCGTTCCGATGAACAGGAAGTCCAGTCCCACGTCCAGCGTGCTACGCTTGAGCATACTGGCCAGGGTCAGCTGCGGGCCCACCTCGATGAAGCGAGACACACCGGAGCGCAGCAGCGACTCCTGCGTCTTGATCCACTGCACGGGCGAGGCGAACTGGTACGCCAGCAGCTCGATGATGAGCAGGCGAGCCAGCTCGTCCAGGTCAGCAGCCGACTGCTCGTACTCGCTGATCAGCTTCTCCACAATCGCGCTGCCAGTCGCAGAGTGCACCAGCTGCAGGTAAGACTTGCTCAGCTGGAAGGGAAGGCCCAGCACGTTGGGGACATACTTGTCCACAACCTCGCTCGCCGACATCTTGAAGGATCCACCCTCGCGCGGCGTGCGGAACGTGTTCTGCAGCACACCGCGGAACACGCTGACGCCTCCCAGCAGCGCCTTAGAGTGGAACGGCACGTCCAGCCCGTTGAGCGGAATGCTGGCCAGTCCCCTGGTGAGCGGCAGATACCCGTCCTTTGCCCCCTTTGCCTTCTGCTCCGCCGCCGCCGCCGCCTCCAGCACGACGCGCGCGAGCTCGTCTCCCTCCGGCTTGCGGCCCGCCTTCTTGATGGAATCCAGCGCGACGCGCAGCGCTTCCAGCGGCAGCAGCCCACCGGCCACCACGTACTGCGCGTTGTAAACGTTGAAGTTGACCACCTGCAGCAGCTGCCCAGTGGCCTGCTCCAGGGCCAGCACCAGCGCCAGCAAGTGCGTCTCGGTGAAAAACGCGCCCACGCGGTCGGGGGAGGCCGCCACCATGCCGTAGCGCGAACGGTTCAGCGAGTCGCGGGGGACGGCGTTCTGCATGGTCAGACCGCGCAGGAACACCACCTCGGCCAGAGCGGGCACGGCCACGCCGCGCAGCGCCGCGCTCAGCACGATGTACTCACCCAGCGAATGTCCGCTGAGCTTCGCCGTCGGCTGCACGACGCCCTTCGCGCGCAGGTCGGCGAACGCGGCGGACGAGCACAGCAGGATGCCCGGCTGCTGGAACTGCGTCGCATACAGCAGACCCTCACTGGACGCGAACGTGTACGAGGTGGCCGCTGCGAGCTCCGCCGCGCTCCAGTCATCGGGCGTGGGGGACGCCGCTCCGCTCGCCGCCGCCTGCGCTCCGGGGCGCTTGAGCAGCCCCAGGCGGATGTACTGCGCCTTCATCTCCTCGCCCTTCTGTCCGCGGGGGAAGGTGACCGTGAGGGACTTGGGGTTGCTGCGCACGATGTGCAGGATGCTGAAGCCGTACTTCTCGCGCAGGAACTGTTCGGCCGCGTCCCACACGGCGCGCGCCTGAGGGCTCGTGCCGTACAGCTCCATACCCATGTTCGGCTGAGCGCTGCCCTGACCGGTGAACAGGTAGGCAGTGGGAGGCTGCTGCACGGCGGCGGTGGCGCGCAGCACCAGCGTGTCGGTCGCCGCGTCGCGCAGCTCACCCTCCACCTGCTTCAGGCCGTCGCGCATCGACAGCAGACGCACGGTGGAGCGGAGCAGCGTGCCCGGCAGCACCATGCCGCGGAACTCCGCGTGGAAGCGCACGATGCGCGCGCGTCCATGCAGCACTCCCGACGCCCCCGTGGCCATCGCAACCGCCTGGCGCATCTTCGCGCTGCTGTACATTCCGTGCGTGATGGTGGTGGGCAGCGAGGCCAGCGGGATGAGGTAAGGATTCAAGTGGATCACGTTGACGTCCTTCGACGCGACGGCGTAGGCGCGGTTGCTCGCCGGAGCGCGCAGAAGCGTGGAGGGGTACGACTGAGCCTGATCGTACACGAGCGCGGGGGTGGCGCTCGAAGGGGTGCACTTGCGCTTGCTGTAGGCAAGCACAGGGCAGCTGAGCGGCGCGGGGCTCGCCAGGCGCGACTGGATGGAGGCGATCTGCGCGCCGCCCAGGAAGATGCCGCCCGTCGTCTCCAGCTTGCTCGCCGTCTCGTGGCACTGGAAGCGCAACTCGAGCTGCTGCACGCTCTGGGCTCCGGGCGCCTTGAGCGCAGCGGCCAGCTTGTCGGCGGTCAGGTCGTGCCACTGCTTGCTCAGCAGGGTGGACACCTCCAGCTGGTTGAGTCCATCCTTGAACGCGAGGTTAGTGCGCTTTGCCGCTGCGGCCTCCTCCGGCGCGCGGTGCACAAAGAGGAACGCGTGCTTGGTCTTCTTGAACCAGGCGTCCTCCTTGGCTCCGAGGCTCTGCGCGCCCGTGGAGGGGCGGATGGCGAAGCGCGAGATCACCTCCACGGCGACGGGGGACGAGGCCAAAGCATCGGCGCGGGACAGGCGCGCGGTGATCGTGATCACCTGGCCCTCGGGCTCGATCCACACGCCGCCCACCTCAGCCACGCTCTTGACCTTGTCGCCCACGGCCAGCGGAGCGGCAGCCTCGTCCGGCAGCACGTACTCGTTGCTGAGGTGCACCAGGCTGAGCAGGTCTCCGCGGATGCGCTCCGCCGAGTCGATGAGCGCCGTGACAATCGACGTCCATCCGAGCACGATGCTGTAGTCCAGGGGAACCAGCACCGCCTTTCCGTCGGGCGTCTCGTGCACGGCGTCGTCAGACGTCGCCGCGACGAAGCGCGCCACCTCCGCCGCCGTGATGGTGTGGGCACCGGTGCGGCGCTCCTCCTCGTCCGTGATGGCGAACGCGGGTCCGAGCCAGAGGGAGCGGTAGAACGCCACGATCGCAGCGACCTTGCTGGCCCAGTCCTGCTCAATCAGCAGGCCGAAGCTGCGGTAAGGGAACGTGGAGTCCAGCAGCGTGTAGGTCAGCGACAGCTCCACGGGCGCAGCGGGGGCGGAACCGTCCTTCGCGGCGCTCAGGGAGCTGGGGTTGGCAATGCGCACGGTGATGGAGCGGCTGGCCTTGTCGAAGCTGCACAGCACCGCCGGGTGGGTCTGCGCGTGCTCGCGGCCCAGCAGCACGTCATCGTACAGCGCTACCGCGTTCTCGCGCAGCACCACCGTGGTGCCGGCACGGGGAGCCAGCAGCGCCGCCAGGTAGTTGTTGACGTGCTTCTTGTTGCGCAGGATGACCGACGAGCCGAAGAGCGAGCGCACCCAGAAGGCGCCAGAGGAGGCCCACAGGTCGCGCCAGGACGACGCGGAGATCTGGCTCACGTCGGTGCCAGCGGGGAGCGTCAGCGACAGCTTCGCGGAGCCGGCGCTGCTGCCCAGCTGCAGCAGCGGCGAATCGGCGGGGGTGGCAAAGCGCGCCACCAGCGCGTGCATCTCATCAGTCCAGTCCACGTCGCCCGCGACCTCATCCTCGAGCAGCTGGCGCTCGATGCACTCCTCCTCGGTCTGCGGGGGTCCGTACGCTCCGCCCTCCGCCTCCTTCTTAATCTGCTGCACCAATCCGGTGTGGATGCCGTCGAGGATGGACTTGACGCTCTCGTTTGCCTGCATGCTGAATCGCGCGGACACCGGCGAGTGCAGCACGGCGCAGCGCTGCACGTCCTGGTTGGGAATGCTGCGCAGGTCCTCGCTGAACCACAGGGAGTCCTTCTTGAACCACAGCTTGAGGTTCTCGTCGATCAGCGGAACGAAGTTGACCGGCTTGCCCGGCTGCATGCACACGCACAGCAGGAAGAAGTCCTCGTCGTCGGGGGACAGAAGCTCAGAGCCCGCGCGGGGGAAGTGGGTGCTCAGGAAGCTCAGCAGGCGAGACACGGGCTGGTCGAACTGCAGCAGCTTGAACAGCTCCTCGTGCTCGGCGGCGCCGAAGCCAGACTGCGCGCCCTCGGACAGGCCGCCGGCGAAGCGCGACACCAGCTGCAGCACCCAGGTGCGGAACTTCCAGAAGTAAGTGATGTCGATCCAGCCGGAGGAAGCGGAGGGCGCCACGTTCATGGCCGATCCGTGCGCCGACGCCGCGTCGGGCGCGGCGACCTTGGGGTGGAAGAAGTCGAGCAGGCGCAGGGTCACCTCCTCGTAGGTCATCAGAGGAAGGTCCACGACCAGACCGTCCTTCTTGCGGCCGAAGTAGGGCTTCTGGAAGTCGTCGTTGAGTTTACCGATGATGTAGTTCTTGTCCTTCGTGAGCTTGGCCTTAAGCTCGTCCTTGCTCTGAATGCTGAAGTATTTCTCGTCCATTTCCTTCCAGAACAGAATTCCCCTGGTCGCGATCTTGTGGATGGGCTCTCCGAGTTCGGACTGCACGGTGACCACACCGCCCGCCACGCCGGCCAGACTCTGCTCCCACTCCTTCTCGTTCTGCACGCCGGGCGTCGCGACGATCAGCTGCTTGACGGCCGGATCAGTCGGAGCCTCCAGTGCAACCATCACGCGGGAACCGAACAGCAGTCCGTCCACAGGCATGGGAGGCTTGAAGTAGGGCAGGGACCAGCTGCCGCTCAGGTAGGGGAGCGCGGACTCGGCGTCGCCCAGGCCGCCGCCGAACACCAGCACGATGTTGGGAGCGGTGCGGATCAGTGAGTAGGTCTGCAGCAGGGGAGCGTGCGCGTCCTCCATGGAGTGGTGTCCACCGCTGCGTCCTCCGGTCCACTGCAGAATGAACTGCATGCGCGGGTTCCTGTGCGCCAGGTCAACCACCGTCGCGATCGCTCCGGCCGTTCCCGGCTTGAAGCCCAGCTTGGAGATGCCCACGGCGAGCATGGCCTCGCACACCTCGGCGACCTTCTCCGGACCGGGAACACCGGCGGCGATGGTCAGACACTCGATGTTGAAACCCTCCTCCTTCTTCAGGCGCAAGCACTCGGGGAACTGGAAGTTCCACAGGAAGGGGTTGAGGTAGAGCAGGTTGATGTGGATGCCCTCGCCCGGCTTCGTGCGCGCCGCGATGCCCGCAATGCGCTGCCTGAACAGCTGCGGCGTGTGCTGTCCTCCTCCGGCGAGCTCGACGCTGTATCCCGCGTTGATGACGGCGGAGCACAGCACCTCCTCGGCCGTGCAGGGCGTCATGCCCGACACGAACAGCGGCGGGCGGTTGAACAGATCGCTGTAGCGCGTGCGCAGAGCGACAGTTCCATCCTTGAGGCGCAGCAGCTTGGGTCCGAACGTCTCGCGCCAGTTGGTGCCGACGGGGAAGGCCTCCTCGTCCTCGGCCGGCAGGTCCATCCACGCGGCGCGGCCCTTGATGTTCATCACGTTGCTGCGGTCACCGATCTGGCTCTGAGCGCCCGTGGCGGGATCGACCACAGTGCGGACAGTGTTGTCGTCGCTCTCCTCGCACGCGGCCAGGAGGATCTGCACGCCAGTGCCGTCCAGGTTGCGCTGCGTCATGCGTCCCAGCGAGTTGGCCGCCCCGCCGCGCGAGAAGTCCAGCACGTGCGTGACGCCCCACTCCGTCATCATCTTGCGGCAGGTGAGGCCCCACTGCACGGGCTGCACGCACTGCATGGCCACCAGCGCGTGCATGATGCTGCGCGTGGGCGTCTCCGCCAGGCGCGAGTTGTCGTGCGTGGCCCACACGGGCACGCCGCGGAACGACTCGGACGTCAGATCGAGCAGACCCTCATCCTTCAGCGCCGGGTGCGTCTTGAGATCGTTGAGGATGGACTGCACGGCCGGCTCGAGCAGCGGGCAGTGGAACGGCACGGACACGTTCGTGAAGCCCGTGTGGAACTTCACCTTGCGCTTGGAGAACGGCACGCGGTCCTGGTTCTCCTGCTGGTCGGCCTGGATGGTGCGCAGCAGCGCCTGCAGGTTGACGAGCGCGTAGGGGTGACCGGTGACCATGCACACATCCACCCCGTTGACCAGACTAAGGTAGAGCTTGCGCGCGGCCGAGGCGGCACCGAACGTCGCGTTGGTCTTGTCGATGAACTTGCTGAGCACCGTGTAGGGCAGTCCCGTCACCGCCAGCATCGGCGTCGGCGGGCTCGTTGCGAGCGAGTCGCGCACCACCTTGGCCGGAAGCGTCTTGCTCGGGTAGGCCTGCTGCACGCGCAGTCCGTGGAAGAACATGTACTTGAGGAAGCGGTGCGCCACGTCCGCGAAGTGCGCATCGTCCTTCGCGAGCGCAACAACAGCGGCGCACACCACACCCTGGCTGTGGCCCGTCACACCGCCAGTCTTGAAGAATTGGCCCACCACGCCGGCATCTAAGCCCAGCTGGTGGCAGAACTGCCAGTACAACAGGATCTCCGTCAGGTAGATCATGGGGTAGCTCACGGGCGCACTGGCCAGGTACGCCTCCTCGGGCGCCGCGTCGGGCTGCGTGATCCACTGCTGCACATCGATGCCCTGGCGCAGGACGCCCACCAGCTGCACCTCATCATCGTCGGACAGCGCGCGCAGCGTCGCCAGCGAGCGCTCGAGCAGCGCGCGGAAGTTGGCGCGGGACGGCTGACCCGCCGCGGGGGCCGCGCGCGCCCACTCATACAGCTCGCGCAGCGCGCTGAGCCAGGGACGACCCTGACCGCTAAACTGCGCCAGCAGCGTCAGCGCGCCCTCTCCAGCCAGGCGCTTGAAGAGCGCACCGCGCGCTCCTTTCTGTGCCTCCATGGCGTGAGTATAGGTTTGTTCGTATGTCGGACGGGTGAGACCGGGTGCGCGTCACCGCTGAGCTGGCAGCAGTGAGGGAACGGGAACGGCAGCGGCGGGTGGGACGCAGTGGGACTAGCACTGCGAACGGGCACTCGACGACGGGACCGGTGGTTGTTTCTCTCGTGTGTTGCGCTTCGTTGCAAGCTGACTAGACTTGCAGGCGATGCGTTCGGCGCGAGGAGTGGCGGCCGACCCCCGCCCC
>Ga0256779_1000355_pt1 | contig 12694 bp, 2 predicted proteins | sample MC6MC0930MT_FD_186048 | JGI IMG/M metagenome (GOLD analysis project Ga0256779, IMG submission 186048) | Metatranscriptome of enriched soil aggregate microbial communities from Iowa State University, Ames, United States - MC6-MC0930-MT... | ecosystem: Environmental > Terrestrial > Soil >...
ATTTGAAATGACGTGGATGTAGCCAGGAAACTACCCTTGCGCCAACTCATCCGCTTCCGCCTGCAGCTGCAGCAGCTCGAGTTGCTCTTGTTTCGCACGCTGCTCGCGCTCGAGCTCCTCCTCCCGTCGCTGCTCCTCTTCCTCGCGCTGCTTGCGTCGAGCCTGGATGACGGGCCCATGTGCCGCGCGCAACATCTGCAGCAACAATGGCGCCAGTCCGTCCAGCGCCACCTTGCGCGGCTGCAGGCTCACGCCGGGCCGGTTGAGCACGAGGCTGACCTGTCCGGCCGCCAGACCGCGCGGCTGGAGCAGCAGCAGGATCGGAACGCCCGCAGCCACCAGACTCTGCACGCGCGCATTGATTGGGAGATCAGTGCGATCGTCCACCAGCACGTCACCGGACAGCGAGGGGTACAGGAAGTCGGTGTTGCCCGAGGCGGGGGAGGGAGCCGCGGCCGCCAGCGACAGCAACTCCGTGTGCAGATCGCGCGCCACTGACCACGTGCGCTCATCAGCAGCAGCTGCGTCGGCTGCGTTGGGCACATTGGCGCGCGAGCGATGCAGGTCGCGCAGGTTGGTCGACGCCACCTTGTTCGCGCTGTCCGCAGACAGAACGGGCAGCAGTGCGCACTGGAACGGCGCCACCAGCGCGGGCCACTGCAGCCGCGTCAGCGTGTCAAGCGACACGGCGCCTCCACTGGCAGCGCTGCCTGCACGGGACTTGCCCAGCGCCGGTGCGACGAGGTACTGCTGCGCGAGCATCGTCATCGCATCCAACGGCGAGAAGCGCGCGTAGCTCGTGTGCACGTACTCGCGGGTCGCCTTCAGCTGTTTCTTCTTCTGCGCGGACCGCACCAATTCCTGGCGGCCCACGAAGACGCCGTTGGCCAGCACCACCGTGCGCACAGGCTCTAGCACACCGTCGTCGCAAGATGCGATGGCGCAGCGCTCACCAGGCAGCGCCAAGCGGAAGGAGCCCTGCCGAGACAACGACAGACCAAACGCGCTCGAGCCGGAGGAAGCGGAGAAGGAATCGGATGCGGCTTCTTCAGACCCATCCGCGCCTGCATCCGCCCCCGCTTCTCCACTAGCGCTGAAGTTGCCTGCCTCGTCCTCTTCTCCGAGCGCTTCCGCCGTCCTGCGTGCCTCCTCCATCTCGTCCCTCCTGCGCTGCTCGCGCTCACGTTCCTGCTCCTCGTGCAGCAGTCGCTGCGCCGCTTCACCCTCGGCGTACAAGCGCGCCTGCTCAGCGCGAACGTCCTTGCCTTGAGCGGCCAACTCGACAGCCACGAGGTCTAGAGACTGACCGGGGGCCAGAGTGCGTGCCGAACTGAGCATGCCGCGCTCCATGCGCGCGTGCAGGGCCGCCGTGGCGGCTTCGTCCAGCGGCGAATCATCGACATCCTCGATCGCTTGCGCCGCAGCTGCTTCAGCTTCCTCCGCGGCCCGCTGCTCCTCTTCCTCCGCCGCTCGTGCCTGCGCCAGCGCTTCTTGCTCCTCCGCGTGCTGCATGGCTTCCAGATCAAGGTCCATGCCGTGCGGCAGCAAGGCCTGGTCCAGCAGCAGCTCCGGCAGAGGGTTGACGCGTTGCACAGGAGCATCGCGGGCACGGAGCAGCGCGGATTGCAACAAGGGCGGCAAGGAGATCTGCAGGCTATCCAGCAGCTCCTCGTTGCCAGACAACAGCGCTGCGAGGACTTCCACCGTCTCCGTCGTGTCCTCCACGCGCTGTAAGGAAGCAGCGGAGCCCACGTGCTCGGCAAGGGCAGTCAGGTTCAGCTCGTCGTCGCGTCGCAACAGCACGAGATAGGCGATCGGCAGTGCCACTGCATCCGCTTCCGTATCGGCATCCGACGGTGCCCCCAGCACGCTGGCCCGATCAATCACCAGCTCACAGCGCCAGTGAGCGGCATCGACCGTCAGACCAAGCTGCTGCACAGTGCGCTCGGGGAAGTGCAAGGCCAGCTGCTGCTCGACCAGCTGGCGAAGATGGCGCTGCAGCGGAGTGGGCCGATCCGCGGCGGCGGTTCCGGCAGCAGAGGGTGCGGGCAAGGCGGTGTCGTCGAGCTTTGACACGGCGCGCTCTCGCCGTGCAGCGTACTCGCACTTGCTGCACTTGAGCACAGACCCCACAATGCCTGACGGCCGCGCGTGCGCCTCCGTCTGCGGCAGAACGACATGAACTTCATGCGCCAGATCGGCATCCACGGCGTGGCTGGACGTGGTCCGGCGCGGAGAAGCCTCGAGCAGCAGCGGCTTGAGACCCACGTGCGTCAGCGAGCGCACCATTCCATCTAGTGTGTGATGGTAGGCATCGAGGGCGCGCCTGCGCGATGAATGCATGGAGATGAAGTCCAGAGTGTGCTTGGGCGCGCTCCACAGAGACGCGGCACCAGGTGAGGCGGCACCAGCGCCGTGCGAGACGCGCACGCGCAGAGACGCGCTTCGAAGAGGCAAGCGGTAGGGTCCCCGAGCAGCCGAGCCGAACTCGCCCGACAGCAGCTCCGTCAGCACCGGCAGCTCCGATGCCAGCGACGTCGGGTAAGGAGCGTCCGTCGCAGGAGCAGTCACTGCTGCAGCATGAGTGGAGCGCCGGACTGATTGTGCATCCAGGCCAAGGTCCGCAGGAGAGAGCTGCACCTCTTGCGCTTGGAGCGATGCAAGTTCATCGAGCAACACGCGTTCGATCTTGTCGAGGACTCGCGCCCCCGTGGGCAACAGCACCGTGCGGCCGGCGGGCTGCGCGGCCCCTCCGCCCACCTTCGCGACCAAGCCCGCATGTGCCAGCCGTTGCATGGGCGTCATGCCCTGCAGCGGCAGCAGAGTCGATGATGACTGTGAGGGAGGACGCAGCAGCATCTGAGAGAGTTGCTGCGGAGGAGACGCGGCGGCCGGGACGGCGGGCGCAGCCGACGCATCCGCCGTGGCAGGCTGCTGGTCCTGCCGTTGTTGTGCCGCAGCAGCTTCCTCCATTGCGGTCTGCTCCTGCATGAAGGTCATGCGCCGCGCTGGCACCGACGCAGTGGCGGAGTGTTTCTGCAGGCAGCGGCAGCACGAGTGCAGTTGCGCGGTCCGAGCCGGAACAGCCGTGGCGATGGCCGCAGCTGCCTGGTGCACTGGCGTCCAGCTGAGCGTGCGCCGCAATGCCGCTGCCGGCACAGCCGCTGCGATGCGACCGCGCGCACTGAGCATGGTGGACAGTCCAGTTCGACACCGCTTGCTTCGAGTCGGCCAATGGTCACCAACGCACGGCTGCTGCCCGCGAGACTTCTCTGCTTGCCTCGGAGAAACCTCCACTCGCGGATTTCTTCCCCCGGCGCAGCGGAGCCACAGTCCACGTCGCGTGTGTGTACTTCGTGACCTCTCCGCTGTTCCCGTCCCCGCCATGGGTGTGGAGGGCCTGTGGAAGTTGCTGGCGCCCTGCGGGCACCGCGTGTCCATCGACACACTGGCGGGTGTGCGCGTTGCTGTGGATGTGTCAATCTGGCTGGTGCAGTTTCTGAAAGCGATGCGTGACCCGTCGACGGGCGTGCTGTCGCCCAACGCGCACCTGCTGGGACTGCTGCGACGCGTGCTGCGACTGCTGTTCCACGGTATTCAACCCGTGTTCGTGTTCGATGGACCGGCGCCTGCGCTAAAGCGCACCACGCTGGCGCAGCGCAAGCGCATCCGCGACCAGTTTGCCGACAGCGTCAAGCGGCAGGCGGAGAAGATTCTGCTCGGACAACTCAAAATGCGCAGCATACAGCAGTTGCGGAAGAAACTGGCAGAGCGGGTGACGGCGGCACGTGGGGAAGATGGCCAAGCAGCCGAAGCACAGGACATGACGGCGAAGTCGAAGCGGCGGCGCAAACAGATAGGCGCTGTTGCGGATGGGTCCGCGGCGAGTGCTTCTGCTGCGGACGCTTCTGCAGCCGCATCTTCTGCTGGAGCCACTGCGGACAGCGCCATCGACATTGACGCGGAGGATGACGGCGATGAGAAGGAGTCATCCGCGGCTCCAATCGCACAGCCACCGCGCCGCGACAGCAGCAGCAGCATCCCAGCAGCCGTCGCTAAGGAATCCGCTGCTGGTGCGCTGGATGACGCGGATGGTCCAATTCCGCTTTTGCGTGAGGAGTCCACCTCGGATGAGGGTTCATGCGACGAATCCGACGCCGCTGCGCAGGCTGGTGCGCGGCCCCGTCGGGTTCGTTCGCACATGGAGGACGCCGCGTTCGTGCTGCCGGAGGATGGGCAGGTGGACCCGCTGGTGCTGGCCAAGCTGCCCATATCGCTGCAGTACGAGGTGTTGCAACAGCAGCGTGAGCACGCGCGCTTCCACAACATGCACAAGTTTACCGCCGTCGAACACAACCCACGCGCCTTCAGCGACCTGCAGCTAGAAGGGTTTCTCAAGAGTGTGCGCTTCAGCCAGAGCATCGACCAGCTGCGCTCGGAGATGAAGTTGTCCGTGCAGCCCGGACAGGCAGCGGCATTCCGACCCAGTGCAGGGCTCAAACCTGGCGAAAAGGCGCTTGACGGCAGCCAGCTGCTGGTCGAAGGCGCCGCACATCTGCCTTCCGCACCGGCTAGCGGATTCGTTTACTACAAGAGCACTGCTCCGACGGCGCCCTTTGCGTGGAAGGACGCAGTCAAGGAGAACCGCGCCAGGGAAGCGAAGGCGGCCAAGCAGCAACAGCAGCGCGACCCCGCTACAAGCGGCAGTGCAGCTGCGGGCGGCTCGACTAAGGGCAACGGCAAGGCGTGGCGCGCCGCCCAGCGCGAGGGCATGGAGACGGAGGAGGAAGAGCGCAGGCGCTTGTACGAAGAGGACGAGCGTGTTCGGCGCGAGGCGGCTGCTGCTGAGGCGCGACGGCAGCTGGATCAGGACTGGCTGTGCGAGCACTGCGCTGCGGTCAACTGCAATCTCCCCAAGCTCACTGAGGCCGCCAAGGCGAAGTGCCAGACTTGCGGTGCAAAGCGCGAGCACATGCCGTCAGTCGATGTCGTTGAGCTTGTGTCGCCAACTGCGGCTCCAATGCGCGGTGTCCCTTCAGCGGCGGCGTTGCTTCGCCCGTCGCCGCCACCTGTCAAAGTGCAGCCCGCGAGCAGCAACAGCTGGGTGTCGCCTGCGGAACGCTATTTGGACCGTAAGAAAACGGGGGCCATGGGCGTTCCTGTGGTGGTAGCGAAGAAAGAGACGACAACACTTCGGGCAGGCACAGAGTATCGCCCGCAGCAGCAGCAGCAGCAGCAGCAGCAGCAGCAGCGGCAGCAGCAGCAGCCCACGGCGTCTCTCCCTCGAGCACCGGCGCGAGCACCGTTTGTGTCTCCCACTGTTGCTGCCGCGCTTGCGGATGACGACCTCCCCGCGTTGGAAAGTGCTGCCGATCGCTCGCTCCGTCCCTCGCTGCCTCTGGCTGCGAGCGTGCACGCCGCGCTGGACGATCGCGATGCCGTGGCGGCGTGTCCGCGCTGCACGTTCATCAACCCGCTCGGCGCGCGTCAATGCGGCATGTGCGAGAATCCGCTGACGCAGGCGAGTGTGGCACTCCTCAGCGGACCGGGCACACTGACTGCCAGCTTCCAGGACAAAGCAGCACGACGCGTTGCCAAATTGGCTGAGCAGCAGAGCATCGAAGCGGCCGTGCGAGCAGCGGCTGAGGCGAGCAGGACACCACCGAAACCCGCATCTCTACTGAACAGTCCACCTGCTCCTCCACAGTCGCGGGTCGAACAACCCGCTGCTGCTCCCCCTGTTGCCGGGGATGAGAGCTCTTCGTCTGCAATTGACATCAGCTTTGACGCCAGCGAGGTGTCTGCTGCCGCTTCTGGCACGACCGCTGCCGGCGACGTGGTGGACGAGCTGTTTGCGAGCATGCTGGCCGCGAAATCCATCGTGCCGGTACAATTGCAACCGAGCACGGCAGCTGCTGCTGATCCGAAGCCGAGCGCTGTGGCTCAGGCGGCGTCCGCGCCTGCCTCGGGTCCAGCTCCGGGTGTCTCTGTTCGAAAGTCGAGTGAGCTGGTGACTGCCGCGTCGAAGCCGCTAAGCGCCACTTTTCTCGAGCTATCCGACGAGGACGACGAGCAGGCGGTTGCATCGCCGCCGCAGGAGAGCGAGGCGGAACGCCGTGCGAGGGAGCAACGAGCGCTGCAGCGACGCGAGGAAGCACAGATTCGCCGTGCCACACGTGCGTCGCTTAAAGATGTGGCTGCGCGTGGAGGTGCTGCGAACAAATCCGGTGGAGGCGCGGGTTTGTCCCTCCATGCCGTGAGCGTTCCGAGTGCAATAGGAGCGGCTGCTGTGCTCGACCTGTCCGAGCAGCCGCTGGCTGGCGACTCGTTCGAGACGGCCGAGGCCATCGATGACGAGGACGTGCAATGGGAAGAGGACGACGCCGACGCGCAACCTGCGCAAAGTACGGCGCGCGTCATTGGCTTGCCTCTCAATGATGCTTCCGCGCCGCCTGAGCCTACGCCTGCCCTTCCTGTTGCCGCGCCACAGGCAGCAGATGCTGCTCCGATGGACATGGATATGGGAGACAGCAGCGACGACGACAATGCGCCCGCGGCGCACACACACGCAGCGAAAATTATCACTGTTAAACGGGAGGGGAACGCCGCTCAAACAAGCAATGCAGCAACGATCACTGCTGTTTCTTCCGCGGTGGGATCCACCGTTTCGGTGTCTCGCTCGCTGTCGACTGTCAAGCACATGGAGGACGCCATGACGGACGCTACTTCCTTTTCCCGTATCGATCGAATTGTCTCTCCATCACACGCTGCGGATCGTGATGCCTCGTCTCTGCCCGAGCGGCAGTTGCGTGGGGTCCAAGCTTCGGTGGCCGCAGTTTCTTCTGATGTTCCTGCAGCTGCTCCTCGCGCGCTGGCCGATTCTGACCCACTCGTGCTCGATCTTCCCTCCGACGACGAGGAAACCGCACGTGATCGCGCTACGCTGCACCAGCTGCTGGGTGAGCTGGACGAGCTGCAGGATTCGCTCAAGGCGGCCGAGCAGATGGAAGGGCAGCCGGGCACTGAACCCATTGTCGACATCACCGCGGACAAGCTGGCGAGGATGAACACGGCCGCAGCATCGGAAGCGGGTGGGACCAGTCGAACCACAGCGGCAGGGGACGCCGAACAGCAGGCGGCAGGGGACGTCGAGGAGGAGAAGCAACAGGTGGAGATGTTGCCCGCGGATGCGGCAGTTAGCGAGGAAGCCGCATTTACCCTTGCTGCAACTACCGTCGAACCTGTGCCGAACGTGCGCGGCTTGGGAACAGCGTTGGCATCGAAACCGCGCGATTCTGCCAGCGGAGTGCTATCCGCTGAGCGTGCTATTGCGCGTGCGACGGAGGCGCAGGCTGAGCGCGAGCGCCGTGCCGCCATGGATGCGCGCGACGCGTCTGTTCTTGGTCAGCCCATGTCCGTCGAAGTTGCTCCTGCGAGTGGCGCCTCGGTTTCGTCTGGTCGCGATGTCGGCTGGCAGGCATTCCCCGAGCATTTGAGCACCGAGGAGGCGGTGGGTCTGTCGAACTCGTTCGACAGCACGTATCTGGAGACCAACGCCGCTGCAAAGGCCGCGAACGAAGCGCGGCGCGGCATGGAGCACGTGACGGAGGACATGATTGCAGAAAGCAAAGAGCTGCTGCAGATGTGCGGCATTCCGTTCATCGAGGCTCCGGGCGAGGCCGAGGCGCAGTGCGCTGCGCTGGAGCAGCTGGGCCTCGTGTCGGGGGTGGTGACGGACGACAGCGACGTGTTCCTGTTCGGTGCACAGCAGGTGTACCGTCACTTGTTCGAGTCGAAGCAGTACTGCGAGAGCTACCGCGTACGCGAGATCGAGTCCAAGCTGGGCATGGATCGTCTGAAGCTGATTCACTTCGCGCTGCTGCTGGGCAGTGACTACACCGAGGGCGTCAAGGGCGTGGGCATTGTCAATGCGACGGAGATTCTTAACGCCTTTCCCGGTCCGAACGGTCTCGAGGATCTGCGCCAGTGGGTGTACAGCGACGAGCTCGACGAGGCACCCGTGCTGCCCCAGCTGCCCGACGATGTGTCAGACGAGGAGCGCGCGCGTGTAGCGCAGGAGTACCGCATCGCGCACTTCAAGCACGCGCACCGTCGCATCAAGCGAAACTGGGGTATATCGACCACGTTTCCCAATCGCGCTGTCATCGAAGCATACTTGCAGCCGAACGTCGATCGCAGCGAGGCGGAGTTCAGCTGGCGTACGCCGGATTGGGAAGCGCTGGCAGGTCTGTGCGGCAACAAGCTAGGCTGGAGTGCCGATCAGATCGCGCAGAACTTGTCTCCTGTAGTGAAGGCGATGGAGGCCTCATCCGGCCGCCAAGGCGCGCTAGATCGCTTCTTCCTCCCGAACGACCAGTTCGCTGCCATCGGATCGACGCGACTCAACCTCGCTGTGCGCGGACTGGTCAACCAGAGCCTGACCGCAGAGGAGCTTGCGCATCAGCAGGACACGCAGGCGCGCAAGGAAGCGCAGGCGGAGAAGCGGAGGCAGAAGGCACGCGAGAAGGCCGCGCAGAAACGGGCCGCCAAGGCAACCGCAGGTCAGGCCGTTGACGGCGACGGCAGCGATGCCGACGTCGTTGAGGTCGGTGCAGCTGCCTCTTCTGCAGGCCAATCGCTTCTGGACGATGATTTCGCGCTGTCCGCAGCGGATGAAGCGCGACTGGCGGCGATCGAAGCGCAAGCATCGCCCGTGAAGACGAAGCCAGCCGCGGGAGCAAGCGCGCAAGCATCGCCAGCAGCAGCCAAGACACGCCGCCCACGCAAACGCAAAGATGCTTGAGCCGCTGGTCAAACGCAAACAGGATGCTGATGTTTCAAACGCAATTCGAATAAATATGCGAGAGAAAGCTACAAAAAGCCGAGCGCGCAAAGTGCGCTGGCTGCGTGTGAGGAGTTTAGGCAACCGCTCCCCACTTGGCCGCCATCGCGCGCTCCTTAGCCGAGAGGAAGAAATGCGTGCCGCGCTTGAACTCAACGCGCTTTCCCTCGAGGCTGATCACGAGCTTTGCATCCGCCGCCGAGGCCGATGCGTTGAGCGCCGCCCAGTCCTTGAAGGCCAGGTAGAGCGAGGCGGTGCGGGCGGTCTGCGCGGGCAGGCCCGCCGCAGCAACCGCGGCCGCGACAGCCTGCTCGTCGACCGACACGAACATGCGCGTGAGGTAGAGCTGCACGGGCGACTCACCCTCGAGCTCCAGCGTGCCCTGCGCCAGCAGCGCGGCTCCCTCGGCGTACGACGGCAGGAACTGGTCGGCGGGGTACAGGTCGCGGCCGAGCACCTCGCGCACGTAGGCGGCCTGCTGCACGATGGCCGTGCACACGTTGCTCTGGGCGGCATCGACGCCCTTCGCCGGTCGGAAGAACACATCGCAGTCATCGGTCGGCACCAGTCCAGCCTCCTTGCGCAGCTGCTGCACGCGGCGGGTGACCTCGCGCGCCAGGCTCTCCTGCACGAGCTGCGCATCCTCCTCGATGTTGAGGATGACGAGTACGTCTCCGTCACCGGCATCCATGAGCTTGGTGCGGTCGCCCTGGAACTGCATCTGCACGTCAATCTCCGCGCTGGTCAGCACCTCGCCCGAGATGGTGACAGAGCCGCCGTGAGGGATCGGCAGCAGCTGCGCGTGAGTCAGCTCGCCGATCGCCTTGGCGAACGCCGGAGAGGTCTTGCCGAAGCGTCCGCCGAGCGCCTTGCGGTTCGGCAGTGCCTTGAGCAGAATGAACTTATCGACATCGCTGCTGGTGTCGAGTCCGCGCACGTTGAGCTCGTCCAGCACGTACTGCTTGAGCGCCTGCACGTCCTCGAGGTAAGCGGCGTTGTTGTGCACGATGAGTGCGCTGCGCAGCGGCTTGCGCATGGTGATCTTGGCGTTGTCGCGCGCCAGGCGGCCCAGCTCGATGACCTTCTGCATGCGCTTGACGCGCTCCTCAACGCGGGGATTCTCCTGGCTGGCATCAGCCTGCGGGATCATCTCGTAGTGCACGCACTCGCTCTGCTGCTCGACCGGCAGGGCGCGGCGCAGGTTCTGGTACATGAAGTCGACGAAGAACGGCGTGAAGGGCGCCATCAGCTTGCACAGGGACAGCAGCACGTGGAACAGCGTGGACAGCGCAGCGGCGGAGTCGGCCGCGCCGAACTTGCCTTTGAGGCGCGAACGGTTCATGCGCACATACCAGTTGGTCAGCTGCTCGATGAACTCAAGCAGCTTGGGGACCACCGTGTACAGGCGGTAGGCCGCCATCTCCTGGTGCACAAACTTGAGCAGCGACTGGAAGGCAGACAGAATCCACGCGTCCATGACGTTCGCCTGCGCGAGCGACGCGGCAGTGGGCACCGCGGGCACGAACGTCGTCTGGTTCTCCTTCTCGTAACGCAGCGTGTTCTCGACGAAGAAGCGGTACGCGTGGAACCACGGCAGGCACACGCTCTTCACCACCTCATGCACACCAGCCTCCTGGAAGCGCAGCGGCTCGGCGCGCACCACAGGGGAGTTGATCAGGTACAGGCGCAGCGCATCCGCACCGTACTTGCTCACGACAAGGTTCGGATCGGGGTAGTTCTTCAGGCGCTTGCTCATCTTCTTTCCGTCCGCCGCAAGCACGAGTCCGTTGACAATGAGGTTCTTGAACGCCGGCTTTCCGAACAGTCCCGTGGAGATGACCATGAGCGTGTAGAACCATCCGCGCGTCTGGTCCAGTCCCTCGGCGATGAAGTCGGCCGGGAAGCCCTTCTCGAAATACTCCTGGTTCTCGAACGGGTAGTGCAGCTGAGCGTACGGCATGGAACCGGACTCAAACCAGCAGTCGAACACCTCCTCGACGCGCTTGAGCACACCGAACTCCTTTCCACGCTTAGACGGGATGGTGATGTCGTCCACCTTGTCCTTGTGGATGTCGGTGATGCCCTTGACACCGCTGAGCTCCTCGAGCTGCTGGATGGAGGAGATGACGACGATCTCCTTCGCGTCCTCGCTCATCCAGATGGGCAGCGGCGTACCCCAGTAGCGGTTGCGCGACACGGCCCAGTCGCGCGCGTCGGTCAGCCAGTTGTGGAAACGCTTCTCCTTGACGAACTCAGGCACCCAGTAGGTCTGCGCGTTGGACTCCAGCAGCTGCGCCTTGATCTTCTCCACGTTGATGAACCACGACGGAACAGCCTTGTAGATCAGAGGAGTCTCCGAGCGCCAGCAGAACGGGTAAGAGTGGACGAGCTGGTTCTGCTTGACCAGGCGGTTGCGCTTCTTGAGGTTTGCAATAATGTCCTTGTCCGCCTCCTTGACGTAGCGTCCCTTGAAGTCGGACACCTCCTCGGTGAAGTGTCCGTTGCCATCGACGGGGCAGAGAATCTCCTCGCCGCGCTTGATGATGCCCTCGCTGGCGCACGCGTTGTAATCGTCCTCACCGAACGCGGGTGCCTGGTGCACAATGCCGGTTCCGCTGTCGTCCGTCACGTACGAGGCATTGATCACGCGGAAAGCAGTGTGCGACTCGGCGTACGAGGCGAAGTAGGGGAACACGGGCTCGTAGCGCAGGCCCACCAGCTTGTCGCCCTTGAACTCCTCCAGAATCTCGTACTCGTCGGTCTTCTGCGCGACCGGAGCGGCGGCAGGAGCATCAGTAGCCTTCTTCTTGTCGCCAGCGGCAGCGGCGGCAGGCTTTCCATCCGCGGCAGGAGCAGCGGCAGCCGCGGCAGCAGGCTTGGCAGCCGCCGCCGCCGCCTTCTTCGGCGGGTACAGCTCGCCGATGCGAGTCTTGCAGATAATGTACTGCTCTCCGGACTTCGCGTCGCGCAGCTTGACGTAGGTGAACTCCTTGTTGACGGCGAGCGCCAAGTTGGACGGCAGTGTCCAGGGCGTGGTGGTCCATGCCAGCAGCGAAGTCTTGGGCTCGACGCCCACCAGCGGGAAGTTGACGACGACGGCCGGGTCGGACACGTCCTTGTAGTTCAGACCGGCCTCGAAGTTGGACAGCGGGGTCGTGCAGCCGGTGGAGTAGGGCATCACCTTGTAGCCGCGGTAGACGAGGCCCTTGGCGTGCAGCTGCGAGAACACCCACCACACGCTCTCCATGAACGAAAGGTCCATCGTCTTGTAGTCGTTCTTGAAGTCAATCCAGCGGCCCATGCGCTTGACGGTGGCCTCCCACTCCTTGGTGTAGCGCTGCACAATGCCGCGGCACTCGTTGTTGTACGCAGCCACGCCCATCTTCATCACATCCTCCTTAGTCTTGATGCCGAGCTTGGTGTCGATCTCGTACTCAACGGGAAGACCGTGGCAGTCCCATCCGAATCGCCTCACGACATGGTGTCCCGTCTGGTGTGCATAGCGAGTGACGACGTCCTTGATGGTTCCTGCGAGGATGTGTCCGTAGTGCGGCAGTCCGGTGGCGAACGGCGGTCCGTCGTAGAAGGTGTAGATCGGCTTGCCCTCGCTCTGCTTCAGCGACGTCTCGAACGCAGATATGTCATTCCAGTACTTCAGAACCTTGTCCTCCTCGGCATTGAAATCCACCTTGTCCGACACTGCGGTGAGGCGCTGTGCCGGTGCGGCTGCGGCTGCCGCCGCTGCTGCGTGAGCACTCATGTTTGCGAGTGCGCTCTGTCGATGCAGTGTTCGCCCAGCGGTGTGCGCCAGACGACAACGGGCGACGAGCGGAGAACAGCGCAGGACGGAAC
>Ga0256779_1000360_pt1 | contig 12567 bp, 2 predicted proteins | sample MC6MC0930MT_FD_186048 | JGI IMG/M metagenome (GOLD analysis project Ga0256779, IMG submission 186048) | Metatranscriptome of enriched soil aggregate microbial communities from Iowa State University, Ames, United States - MC6-MC0930-MT... | ecosystem: Environmental > Terrestrial > Soil >...
GTGTGGGCTTCAAGAGCAGTCCCAGCAATTGGGTTCCAACACTTAAAGCGGAGCGAAAGAGAGAGACAGAAAGGGAGAGAGGAAACTAAACCGAAACTGAGGCGACCAACCCGCGACGCCACGGGACGCGAGCAAGCCAAGCCAAGGAAAGGAAAAGATACAGAGCCACGAGAGCACAACAGGCTGCTCGGAAAACGGAGAGATATGAAGGAAGGGAGAGGGAAAGAGCGAACCGGCAAGTGACTATAAACACAATTAGGGGAATGCGGAAGGACGGCGAGTGACAGAGTAAAGCACAGAGAGAACCCGACAAGGCACAAAAACGAGAGGAAAGGAAACAGACAGAAGGCCAACAACAACAGGAAGAGGGAAAGAGAGGCGGAGGAAGAGCCAACAATAAAAAAACGAAAAAAAGGGAGAGAGCGAGAGTGTTGGAAAACGCAGCACCCGGCTGACGCGTTGAAGCGACCGGGCACTCGCGGCAAAAATAATAAGGAGGCACAAAAACTGAAGGGGAAGGGGAAGAGAAGGAGGGAGAGTGAGAGAGAGAGAGAGTGGACGAGTGTGTGTGTATGTGCGTGCGAAGCACAAGAGCGCGGAGGGGGGTCAGATACGATCCATGCGCGAGCGCGAAGGCGAGTGATGCGGTCAATCCCGTTGTTCCGTGCCCCCTGCTGCTGCCGCTCGTGCTCATCCTCTTCAATCGCAGTGTTCCAGCGTCTTCTTGAGGATGCTCGCCCAGTTATGAATCATGGCACGCGCGTTCATCGTGATGTGGTTCCCGGGCACCTTGCAGATGCGCACGCCCTGCGGCACCAGCTCGATCCACGGCAAGTGCATGTGCAACACGTTGTGCTTGGGTGGTAGCGTCTCGCTCGGACGGATGTACAGCACCTCCCCCTGGAACGCCGCGATGCGCGCGGCGGAAGGTGGCTGGTAGGAGAACATGGCCTTCTCGTGCGCGAGCCACGTGGCCACCAAGGCGTCGGTGATGTACGCGGGCAGGCTGCGGCCATCGGTGCGATTGCGCGCGGCGGTCACCACGTCCGTGTGGGAGGAGCCCGCAAGCGCGCGCAGCTCGTCCGCCGTCACGCCCATGTGGCTGCCGGCGATGTACTCCAGCACGCCAGCCTCGTCGCCCAGGCGCTGCGGCAGTCCGCCCGGGGCGGGGGCGTCCACCAGCACGAGCAGCGGCACCTTGTACCCCATCGACGAGAGGATCAGCGCCATCTCGTAGGCGCACGTGCCGCCGAACGACACGCCGCCGATGAAGATCGGGCCCATCTCCTCGCGCTCATCGGCGGAGACGGGCGTCAACGTGCCCGGAGCATCGAGCGCCTCGCCGGAGGTGAGCGTCACCAATGCGCGCATGTTGGCCTCCGCTGCGGGGGACATGGGCTTCATCCCGCGGTTCCACCCCATACCGACACGGCGGGACGCCAGCAGCTCCGACACGTAGTGCGCGGCCATCAAGCGGATGTCTGTGAAGGGGGCCTTGTTCCCGTCGAGTGCCACGGCGCGGAAGCCGAAGACTGGACGGTTCAACCCGAGCAACGGAGCGAGGTCGCGGTAGTAGTAAAGCTCGCCGCCGATCGGGTGCACCATGTACAGGGGCGCCAGCCAGCCCGATGCACCGCGATCCAGGTTGCCCGCTTGCACCTGCGTCAGAGCCGTGTCAGCCGTCAGCATGAAGCGCGGCGCCGGAGCGGCCGCAGCGGCGACCGGAGCGGAGTTGGCCGACAGCAGCGCGGCCTGGGTGGCGGGGGCAGCCGACCTCGGACCGGCGGACATCGACTCCGTCGGGTGCTCCCTGACCGGGCTGAGCAGCTGCTGCAGCTGCTGCTGCTGGTGCTGCTGCATGTGCGCGTGCGCCAGAGGGAACTCAGAGACGCCACCGGTGCTCGCGGCGCCATTCGCGGCCGAGGGGCTGCCACCCGCCGAATGGATGTGCGCCGGCGAGTGCTCCTGCGCCGATTCTGCGGGCACCTGCGACAGATCCAACGTGCCAGCCATCTCTGCCGCCTCTGCCGCCGCGGCCGCCGCAGGGTCGATGAGCGCCACGATGTACTTGGCCAGCGCATGGGAGCTCGGGTAGCTCATCATGGCCGACCCGGGCAGGGAAACGTTGTACTGCTTGCGCAACTCGGCCAACACCTGGATCGCAAGCAGACTGTCGCCGCCCAACTCGAAGAAATCGTCGTGGCGGTGCAGGGTGCTGCTGTCCATGCCGAGGATGAGGCCGTACAGCTTCAAGCACGTGTGCGCCACCTGCTCGTACAGCGACAGCCCGCCCGCGAGGGAGGGCGACGTGGACACCGGGGGCGTCGCACCCTTCGATGAGGCCTGCGCACGCGAGGCCTGCTGCTGCTGCTGCGACGAATTCGACGCGCGTCGGCTGGAGGAGTTGAAGCTGCCTTGCGCGGGACTCACGTCCACCGATGCCGCGGCCACCGAGGGAAGCTTCGGCTGCATCGCACCCCGGGGCGGGAGGCCGTTGAACGCCCCGATGCTCGGCGAGACCGACAGGGGCTGATCGGAGGACGTGCGGCGACCGTGCGCCTTCGGAGCCGCAATCACGGCGGGCGTGGGCGGGCTGCTCTTGCCGCCACCGGGGGAGGAAGGCTGCGAGTCCAGCCTTGCCGACGACGATCGCGACGCCGACAAGCTCGACGTGCTCGCCGCGCGCGATCGCTGCTGCTGTTGCTGCTGCGCGGCCGTCTGCATCATGCTCTTCATGAGTGGGCTCTCCGGCTTGATGACATGATGGACATGCTGGAAGGGGTACGTGGGCAACCGGACGCGCTGGTGTCGCCGCGCGTAGAACTGGGCCCATGAAATCGGGACACCCATCAGCCACAGGTCGCCCGTACGTTGGAGGAGGTGCGTCAACGAGGGGAACTTCTCGAGGGACACGGCGGCGGCGCCGTTGCCATTGACCACTGCACCAGCCGGGGGAGCCAGCGATGGCGCCAGCTTCGGCTTGGGCACGGTGGTCATGGCCGCGTTGACATCCACCAGCACCGGTGCGCTGCGTGCCGGTCCGTTCGCAGCTGCCTGCTCCGTGGCCGCGGCCGCCATGCTCTGCGCCAGCTGCGCATGACGCTTGAGCAGCGTGACACACGTGTCACCCGGTCCGATCTCGATGAAGATCGGGTTGTGGAGGTGCACGGCGGGCTCTTCCACCGCGGAAGGCGACGCGGCAGCGGGGGAACCCTGCGCACCAGAGACGGGGTGCGTGGGCGGGCGAGCCGGCGCCTTCGCAGCCATGCCACCCTTCTGCGTCGCGGCGCGCAGCAGCGTCTTGACCCCCTGAGTGAAGCACACCTTGTTCCGCAAGTGGTCGCGCCAATAGTCCGGTGTCCGCACCGCCACGGGGTCGACCCACCCTCCCGTGAGGTTGCATACGAGCGGGATGGCCGGCTCGTTGAACTGGAGCTGCCGGAGCGCCTGCTCGAACGTCGGGACCATCGGGTCGAGCATCGGGCTGTGGAACGCGTGGCTGGTCGCCAGGAGGGTGCAGTGGGCCCCCTCGGCGGCAAGGGTGTCACGAATCTTGTGCACGGCGTTCACCGAGCCCGCCAGGGTGATGTGCACGGGCGAATTCGATGCGGCAATCGTGATGTCATTCCATTGCGCCGGGGGGTACTTCGCCAAGAAGTCCTCCTCGCCCATCCGGACGGAAAGCATGGCCCCTGATCCCGTCGGAACGAGCTCTTGCATCAGCTGGCTGCGCGCGATGATCGCCTTGAGGCAGTCCACGAGGCTGAACACGCCGGCGACACATGCGGCGACATACTGGCCCAGCGAGTGGCCCAGCATGGCCGTCGGGCGGATGCCCCAGCTCAGGAGCAACTGCGCGAGGCAGTACTCGAGGATGAAGAGCGCCGGCTGCGTGAAGCTGGTCTGGTTCATCTTCTCCTGGTGCTTCCACAGATCCTCCACTGTGACCAGCGCGAATTGGCTGGGCAACACCCCCCGCAACACGCTGATGCACTCATCTACCAACGCGCGGAACACCGGCTCCACATCGTACAACTCCATGCCCATCCCGGCAAACTGGGATCCTTGACCGGGGAAGAGGAACACGATGCTCCGGGGCTCTTTGTCGCGGGAACCCGAGCCCGAAACGCGCGGGGCAGCGGCAGCGGGAGCGGCCTTGTCCGCTGCAATGGGCGAAGCGAGAGTGCCGTCGAGAATGGCGCGCTCCAGCGGCGACTGGTTGGCTGCCGCGGCGCTGCCCGCTGCGGGCGCGACCGCCGGTCCATCGTGCGTGGAATGCAGGATAGAGATGGACGCCGGCCGCCGCGCGCGCGCCTTGGGCGAGGTGATGCTCGACGCGGCCTTGATCACCACGTTGGCCGTCGCCCCCGCGGGCGCGGAGGAAGATGCCAAGGCCGTGAGCTGCGTCAACGCGTCGGCCACCGTGGCTGCCAGCACGTAGCGGCGCACGGGGAACTGCGCGCGATGCATGTGCAGCGTGTAGGCGACATCCTTCAGCGGCGTCTCGGGGTTCTCCCTTAGCCACGCCGCGAGGTTCGCCGCGTGCGCCCGCACGGCCGCCTCGCTCACAGCGCTCCAACTGAGCAGGGTCAGGGGGTGCTCCGCGAGATCCACCTCGCTCACCGCGCCGGAACTGATCATTTCCGCAAGCATGTCCTTCGGTTGCGCCGGGGGGGCCTCCAAGATCGCGTGCGCGTTCGTACCGCCAATACCGAAGGAACTCACGGCGGCACGAGGGGGGTACAATGCGCTCTCCCCGTCTGCAGTGGAGTCGTCGCCAGAAGCACCACCGTTGGGGCTCGTGGCGCCGTCCTGCTCGTCATCTTCGTTCTCCTCGTCTTCGCCTTCCTCTCCCGATCGGGGCGACACGGCGCTCAGCCCGGCGGCCGCCGCGACCGCTCCCGCCAAAAGCTCGAGCTGCGAGCCCTTCTTCGCGGGCGGGCGGGGGAAGGGGACCACTTGGGTGTTGATGTTGAAGGGGGAGTGGGGAAGATCCAGCTGGGGGTTGGGCGTCTTGAAATGCAGGGTAGGCGGAACGAGCTTGTTCTGCAACACGAGCGCCGCCTTGATCAGTCCGGCCACACCGGCCGCCGCGTCGAGGTGTCCCACGTTCGTCTTGAGTGCCCCCAGCAGCGCGAACTGCTGGTCCAACGTGAACTCCTGGTACGCCTGCGTCAAGGCGTTCATCTCGATGGGGTCTCCCAAGATCGTGCCGGTACCGTGCGACTCCACGTACCCCACCGTGCGGGGATGGACGTCCGCGGCCCACAAAGCGGCGCGAATGGCTTCCACCTGACCGGCAACAGACGGAGCAGAGTAGCTCACCTTGTGTGAACCATCGTTGTTGATGGCGGAACCCTTCAGCACCGCGTAGATAAGGTCGCCGTCAGCCATAGCCGCCGAAAGCTTCTTCAGCACGACGGCTCCGCTGCCCTGACCGCGAACGGTACCGGCGGCAGAGGCGTCCCATGCGCGACAATGCCCATCAGGCGACATGATCATACCCTCGGAATACAGGTATCCAGTGGGCCGGAGCATGCCCAGCGACACTCCACCGGCCAGGGCCATGTCGCACTCACCCCGCCGAAGCGCCTCGCACGCCATATGGACGGCAACCAAGGAGGTACTGCAGGCGGTCTGCACGACGACGGCAGGACCGCGCAAATTGAGTTTGTAGCTGACGCGGCTGCTCAAAAAGTCCTTCTCGTTGACAGTCATGAGGCTGTGTCGTTGCGCCGGGCTCAAGTGGGCGAACTGTAGGGCGCAGTAGTCGGTGAGGTAGGTGTTCTGCCCGGATCCGGCGAACACGCCGATGCGCGGCGCATGCGCAGTGGCCTCCGCATCCTGGTCCGGCGACGGACAATACCCCGCATCCTCCAGGGCGGTCCACGCGGTCTCCAGGAAGATGCGTTGTTGGGGGTCCATGCTATCGGCTTCTCGCGGATTGATGTGGAAGAAATTGGCGTCGAAACCGAAGACATCGTCGAGCACTCCCATCGCGCGCACGTAGTTCGGTTGGGCCAGAAGGTCCGGTGACACGCCCGCAACTTCCAGTTCCTCCTCCGTGTAGAACGTGATGCTCTCCTTCGCTTGCAACAGGTTCGACCAGAAGGACGAGACGGAGTTCGCGCCGGGGAACCGACCGGCCATGCCGATGATCGCCATGGGCTCTTCGGCCTGATGCTGGAACGCGGCGGAAGCGGGGACGTCCATGTCGCCGTAGCCAGGCAAGGTGCCCGTGGTCATCACGCCGGCGGGAGGGGAGGCCAGCACGCTGGGGGGACCGGTCGGGGAGCTGCGCGCCTGCAGGCTCGATGCACTGCTGGGCGACGCCGCAGCACTCGGTGTCGCCGAGGAGTTCAAGCTGCGCATCCCTCCGAATCGCGGACTAGGTGCCCCATGCCCATGTCCGTACCCCGTGAGCAAAGGTGTAGAACCCACCACACCCATGGCCCCCATGGGCGGGGACATGTTCGGCCCGCCACTGGAGGAGGTCGGTCCGACTTTCTGCTTGAGGAACGAGAGCATGCTGTTGATGGTTGGGTACTTGAAAATGTGGAGCATGGTCAGGTGCTGCTTGAGCTCGGCCGAGAAGAGCTGGTGCAGCTGGGCCGCGAGAAGGCTGTGACCGCCCACTTCGAAAAAGTTCTCCGAAGGGCCAATATCGGCCCGTCCCAGGACCGTCTGCCACGCGCTCAGGAGCTGCTGACGCCAGTGGCTGACTTGGTTCTGCGACACGCCCGTATGGATGGGGGTTCCGGGCACCGATCCTGCGGGAGTGGTGACCGAGGCGCGGTGGCGCATCACCGGACCAAGAGCAGGCGAGAAGCGTCCGGGGTTCGAGGAGGCACTTCCGCCCGGAGACACGCCGAAATGGCTCGGGTAAGGGCTGCGCGTTTGCATGGCCGGAGTGCCGCGGGGGCCGGACACGCCGCGAACAAGGGGGGTGGACGGGCCGGCCATTCCGGTCAGCAACGGCGTGCCGCGATTGTTCGCATTCACCGCCTGTCCCACCGCACCACCCATGCCCATGCCCATGCTCGCCCCCATCGACGGCGCCGCGGTCATGCCCGTATGCTCGTCTCCAACGGGGATGCGCGCCAGGGCCTGCAGGTCCGTCTTTGCGGAGTTGTTGAGTGGCAGGGCCGGGAGGACGACGAAGTACGTCGGACGAAGGTGCACGGGCAAAGTGGCCATGTGCTTCTTGATGCTCTTCAGCAGAGCGCTCTGGACGACGGTGCTGTTAGTCGACGCCACCGACGAGCCAGAGGTAGCGCTGCTCTGCGACGCGCTCGAGCTGAGGTTCGACGCCGCATTGCCGCCCGAGATGCGTCGCCCATTGGCGCCCTTCGGGGAGGATGACGGCGGCGCGGTCGGTGGTGCGGCCGACACGGTCTTCTTCAAGACGATGTAGGCCACAAGCATCTTGCCCCTGCTCCCCATCTCCTTGGCCTGGACCACCGCTTGGTGCACACGGGGGTGCTGGGTCAGGGCGTGCTCGATCTCGCCCAACTCGATGCGCACACCACGGATCTTCACTTGGTGGTCGTTGCGACCCACATAGAGCAATGTTCCGTCGGGCAGCCAGCGCACGACGTCACCGGTCTTGTACATGCGGTCATGCTTGGGGTTCGCGTTGGGCAACATGAACGGGTCGGGGAGGAACCGCTCAGCGGTCAGGTCTGGGCGGTTGAGGTACCCGCGCGTGACGCCGGCGCCTCCGACATACAGTTCGCCATTCACGCCAATGGGCACGAGCTGGCGGTTCTCGTCGAGCACATAGTTGGTGTAGTTGGGCTGCGGGCGGCCAATGCAAGACGCCGGGTGGAAATCATCGTAGAAAAACACGGACGAGCACACCGTGATCTCCGTGGGCCCATACCCGTTCAGCAAGCCGATGTAGGGTCTCCACGCCCGGAGGACCGCCTCGGTGTTCGCCTCGCCCGCCACGATGAAGTACTGGACCGTTGGCAGCGGGCAAGGACTGATGGACGCCAGCACCGAGGGGGAGACAATGGCGATGTTGATGCCGTACTTGGCGACCGTATCCAGGAAGCCCGTGCCGATCTTCTCTTCCTTCCCGCGCGTGAGGCACAGACAGGCACCGTGGATGAAGGTGGACGACCACTCCGCCACGGCGGCATCGAAGCTCTGCGAGGCGAACTGGAGCATGCACGTTCCGGCAGCCATGAGCGGCACGGCATAACGCGCGGTATTGCAGAGACTGTAGTGCTCCACCATGACACCCTTCGGGGTGCCCGTTGATCCCGAGGTGTAAATCACGTACGCCATGCTCCTGGGTCCCGATGCCGCGGGTGCACACGCCTGTGGCTGCTCACGAAGCTCCTCCCAGTCGTCCTCGAGCACCATGATCGGAATGTCCAGCTTGGACGCGGGAGGAGGCACCGTGGTCGTGGCAGGGGAAGACGTCGCTTGGCCCGGCGAGCTGGCGGACACGATGCCCGCCCCGAGGCTCAGGGAATCCGGTGCGCCCACGCCGCCGGAACCGACAGTCGCCGGGCTCTGCACAGCCGATGGTCCCGACGACGGCGTCACCGCGATCCCCGCCGTAGCGGGCGTGAGAGGCGAGTTCTGCGGCTGTGGTGCCGTGATGGCCGCGAGCATCTCCTGGGTGGTAATGAGCATCTTCGCCCCGGAATCCTGGAGCATAAAGTTGATCCGTTCCAGGGGATAGTTGGGATCTAGGGGTACATACGCTGCACCAGTCTTCAGGATTCCCAGGATCAAGGCGAACATTTCCATGCAGGGCTGCATGCACAAGGCGATCATGTCGTCGGGCTGGATGGCTCCAATGGCCGCCGCGAGCTCCGGGGACAAGGGGGCGGCCGAGGCATCCATCATCTGTGCCACGCCGGCTGCAAGCACTTGTTCGTCCACCTCGTCCGGCTGGTAATGCTGCTGGAAGATCGTTCGGATCAGGTTGGCCGCCTGCGAGGACAGCTGGTTCAGCTTGGCATAAGAGCACTTCTTGTCGTCCAGCCTGAGGGCCGGCAGGTTCGGCGTGCGGGCCGCCTGGAGCATGAACATCTCATGCAAGGTCCCATCGGTCTCCAACGGTCCCGGCCGCTGGTCGGCATTGAAGTCCTCCAGGAGCACCCTGCGTTCGGAGGGCGAGATCAACGTGTACTCCGCCAAGGTCTTCCGGGGGGAATCCAGGATCTGACCGAGCAAGAAGAGGTACAACTGGGAGAGCCGAAGGATGCTCTGGGTGAGGAACAAACCGGTGTTGTACTCGAAAGCGATGTCGAGACCACCGGCATCCTCGTCCTCGACTGCAGCAGCAGAGGCCGAGGTCGCCCGCCGCTCCTCCACCACCAAGGTCAAATCCATCTTGTTCGTTTGGACCTTGTGGTGCTTCAGTTCGACCTTGACGTCATGGCCGAGGTCCAGCAGGCCACCGCGGCGGGTGTTCTGGTTTTGGAGCACGAGCATCACCTGGAACAGGGGCGACTTGTCCAGGGCCGCACCAGGAGCGGGGGCGGGAGTGGAGGGAGAAGGAGCGGCGCTGCTGTCGAGACCCAGGGTCTTGTTCGCCTCGGCCTGCTCGACCGCGTGCACGACCTGGTCGAAGGGGGCATCTTGGTTCTGCAGGCTGCGCATGGTGCGTCCATGATTCTCCGCCAGGAACTCCGCGAAGGTCGTCTGAGCCGGGGTCGGGAAGCGCGCCCTGCACGCCATGGGGTTGATGAAGCACCCCACGACCTCCCGCGCGCCGGGGTAGTGGCGCGACGCGGTGGCCGTGCCGACGATCACGTCGTTCTGGGCGGTGTACTTGCTGAGCAACAGCTGCAGCACGGACAGCAGCAGCGAGAACACCGACGCGTGCGACTCCTTGCACAGGCGCTTCATGGCTTCATGCTGCGCAGCCGACACGCGCACGCGCACGACGTCCCCCTTGAAGCACGGCGCCCCATTTCCCGAACGCGGGTAGTCCAACAGCAGCGCCAGGCTCTCATACCCCGCCAACTCGCGCTTCCAGTAGTTGAGCTGGTTCGCGACCAACGGGTGCATCTCCGGTCCAGCACTGGCGACACGACGGTGCCACGCGGCGAAATCCGCGTAGGACCACTTGGGCAGCGGGGGGAGCAACTCGTCCACTTTCACCGGCTTCGCGTCCGCCTCCGCCTCGGGCAACAGGCTCTGCGCATGGAACGCCTGGTACAGCACTCCGAGTTCATGGAGGAGGGTGCCCATGCTCCACCCGTCGAGGATCACGTGGTGGAACATGATGAACAGTGCGTTGCGCCGCGAGCTCGACCCGAGTTGAGCCACGTGCGCGCGCACCAACGGAAGGCGATCCAGGGCGAAAGGAACGAGGTCCAGCGCAGAGCTCCAGGCCAGGGCGGCGTCGAGCTCCGCCTGTACGCCGCCACCCGCGGGGAGGGGCAGGGTGCTGAAGTTGATGCTCAGGTTCCGGATGGCCTGGGCGGGGGGGAGGAGCTTCTGTACGGCGCGACCGGTCTTCGTGTCCGTGGTGAACACCGTGCGCAACTGCTCGTGCCGGGACATCAACGCGCTCAACGCCTGTTGCAGCGCGGAGAGATCCACGGCCCCCCGGAGCAAGAACAGGCGCGAGATGTGGTACGATGTGAACGGGGCACCGTTGGCACTGGCGTTCGCCTCGCCGCCGTACAATTGCTCCATGAAGAAGATGCGCTCCTGGCTGAAGCTGAGCGGGCTGGTCGTCGCGGCCTCGTCCGCGGCGGACGTCGCCGAAGCCGACGTCGCTACAGCAGACGTCGCCGTCGAAGCAGAAACCCCTTCGGTAGACACGACCGACGAGGCTCCAACGCTGGCGTTGTCATCGCTGCCCGCGGAGAGAGGCTGGTCCGCGAGCGGGGAGGTGGTCGCTGCAGCCGCCGCAATCTTCCACGCGGGCAGCTCGACCTCGAGGGGTCCATGCACGACGGGGGCGGCGACGGGCACCGGAGTCTCCTTCGCTTTCTCCTCGTCGGACGTGTCGGAGATGGGGGACAATTGCGCCTCGGGCACGGTGCGCATGGGCGCCGCGGGGGAACCCATGCCGGGCAGGCCGGACAGGCCCGGCGCCGGCGTGCCGAACAACTCTTGCATGATCGACAGCTTGGCCACGCCATCGGCAGCGGCGGCGACGTCGGCTCCTTGTGCCGGCGACAACGGCGCCTCGTTCGATCCGGCGGCTACGGACGACGAGGACGTAGAAGTGTCGACGGGCAGGGACTCCACGGTTCCGTTCGCGGTGGCGGCAGCGGGGACGACCTTCGCCGCCTCCTCCGCCTCCCGAGCAGAAGCGGCCTCCTGGCGCTCCACGGCGGCGCCAAGGCGCGCGTGCCAAAGGGTGGCCATGGCGGCGAGGGTGGGCGCCTCGTACAGGTCCGCGAAGGCCAGGGGTTCCGGCAGAGACATCGCGGCGCTCGCGCCCCCATTCGCAGCGAACACCGGGTGCTTCGCCAGCAGGGCCACGGACAACAGGTGCACCTGGTGCAGCAGCTGTCCCGCGGAGAGGCTGTCACCGCCCCGCTCGAAGAAATCATCTTGCTCCTGCAGCGACGAGGCCTGCGCAGCGGGCAGCGCCAGCACGGAGCACCACGCCGCGTGCAGCGAAGAGCGCAGCGACGACACGGAGGGCACCGACTCGGCCGAGCCCGCACTCGCACTGGACACGGCGGCGGGACCACTCATCGCGAGAGAGAACGAACAAAACAAAGGTGAAGCGAAGCAAGCACGCGCCCCACTGCGCAGCGGAGCGAAGCGACGAAGAAGGCGAAGCGCGGATCGATGGTGGGTGAATCGACCGCGGGCCGCGCTGCAAAAGGTGCACGGGGCCGTGCGGAGGGAAGGTGAGAAAGGGGGCGGTTCAGGCGAGGGGGGAGGCTCGGCCTGGAAGCACGTAAGGACGAGGAGCAACCGCAAAGCGAAGTGCGTGAGCAACCATGCACCCCCCTCAGTCCGAAGCGCGGGTTCAGGAAACGCCGCCGGGAGGCAACGGTTCCCTCGCAGCCCTCCAACTCGCGACACCCTCTCTTCGCCTTCGCCCGCGCAACCCTCCCCTCCCGCTGTTTTCCACTCCGCGCTGCCGGCCCCCCGGCGGGCGCCGCCGTTGTGGCGCTGAGGCGCCGGCGGGGCGGCGGATCACCAACGACATTCGGGCGCGCGGAGAGGGGGCGCGAAGGCCGAGCGGGAGCGGGAGAAGCGCAGTGCACCAGCAACAAGGCGCGTCGGCCTGCGCGCGAGATGGGGCGCACCGCGCAGCAGCGTGATATGGCGCGGCGGATGGGCATGCGTCCAGGCCGTGTTGCGGCGACGAGGGCGCAAGGAGGCAGAAATCCGTCCTCTCGAACGAAACAAGCGCGCACGCGCCACCGGACTCGGCCGCCCCCCCATCCGCCCGGCCCCACTCGCGGTCACAGTGGGCACACTCGGCGCACAGGTACACGCAGCTGCCCCCTGCCTCACCCCTCTGCCGCGAATCCTGCGCACTGTGAGCGAAGGAGGAGGGGGCGTGCCTGCTCTCGCAACCGCAAAGCGACGGCCGCAGCGCCGTCGCACACGTCGCACATACCAAAC
>Ga0256779_1000369_pt1 | contig 12487 bp, 11 predicted proteins | sample MC6MC0930MT_FD_186048 | JGI IMG/M metagenome (GOLD analysis project Ga0256779, IMG submission 186048) | Metatranscriptome of enriched soil aggregate microbial communities from Iowa State University, Ames, United States - MC6-MC0930-MT... | ecosystem: Environmental > Terrestrial > Soil >...
CTCGATGACGCTTTTGAAAACCACGAAAGTGAGCTCGCTTATCTTTATAACCAGCTAAGCAAGGATGTAATTGGTAAGCTGATGAGCATTATGTCAAGTAGTTCACAATATTTCGCATCTAGGAAAGTGGACGAATTATATGCAAAAAAGTATAAGAAAGAGGTCCCGCGCTTAATGGGGATAATTTACGATTTATCGTCAGACCCCTTAATGGACAAATATGATGTGTCTGCTGAAGACCGGGAATCGTTTAAAAAACTCTTCTGGGCAGAGTACAGGAAGTTGATGGAAGAAGGACCGGATGATATGGCTTCTTAAAAACAAATGGTGAGATATACGCAACTTTTAACCCTGACGCTTTAAGGTTTTGCAGCCGATAGATGGATCACATAGGATTGCGCAAATCGTCGGTGTATATAAGTTGCCTAGCGATCAATTTGTTTTATATTTGTTTGAAAGAACTTACGGGTTTGATAATTAAATTTCGTACCGCCGAAGGCTAAAGCTAAAGACTAAATGAATACCAAGAAGATAAGCATCGATAAGTTATTCCTGGACCCGAACAATTACAGGTTAAGAAGTAATCCCGCCTATAAGGAAATTACCGGGTTGACGGATGACCAGATCACTGGGGCACTTCTTCAACAACGCACCCAGAATATCGTAGGGGGCAAGAACAATTCGGAAGTACTCGATCTGATCAATAGTTTTAAAACAAACGGCTTTCTTAAAGTTGACAATATCCTGGTTAGGGAATTGAAAGATGACCTTGGGTATGTTGTTGTTGAAGGGAATAGGAGGACTGTTGCCCTGAAAATGTTAAAACGCTCTTTTGATGAGGGGTTTGACATTGGTAAGATGGACCCGCGGTTATTTGATGGCCAGGATGGCGGGATCGAAGTTGTTATTTACGATTACCCGACCGATGAAGATTACCTGGTGCTGATGGGCCTAAGGCACGTAAGTGGTACCCGAAAGTGGGACAGGTATAACCAGGCCAAGTTAATTGCAGAATTGAGTAGCAAAGGTTTGGGCATCGATGAAATATCTTCGAAATTAGGGATTCCCAATAGGCGCGCAGTCCAGGAGCAATTGGATGCGTATTGCGCGATCCAGCCATTTATCGCCACTAAATCTTTATATGAGATGTCGCCAGCGTTCAACCCGCATGATAGGTTCATGATATTTGTGGAGGTACTCTTAAAGCGTAACGTGAGGAATTGGATGGGGTGGAACAGTGAGAGCAAGACTTTTGGGAATATTGAAAACACCAATAGGTTCTACTCCTGGATTACACCAAACTTTATTCAGGAGGATGATGATGAAGCAGGGATAAATGATGGGGAATTGTTGGACCCAATTATAATTAACCACAAGCAAATTAGGGAACTGGATGAGATTATCGACGATCCTGATTCCCTCGAACGTTTGGAACAGGCACGGAGTATCACCGAAGCAATTGAGCAGAATGATGGCTACACAAAGAAAAAGTTTTCTAAAGAGATCAAACGTGCCGAGACAATCCTTAAAAACGTAAAGCTTGGGCCATCGTTGGAGCTTAATAATGAAGATGGGCAATCGTTGAACAATATTAAGAGATTGGTTAATTTGATGTTGGATGAACAACAAAGCAGAAGCTAGAAGGTTTGCTGTCCTAGAAGCTTTTAAGTCCGATACTACAACCAATTTATCATTATCGAAAGGGGTCGAAAACGAGTCTGACCTTTCTGATTTGATGGTGGAACTGGAAATGTATAGTAAAAGGCACCTTGATAGCGGGATCTACCTTGATAGCTATACCCAATCATTTCGGGTTTCGCATAACGTGATGCTTATTTCGAATTATTTGGATTCGTTGGAGGCTACACGGTTTGAAAGATATGTTGCTTTGTTGGTAAAGATATTTGGATATAACCTTACCTACGCTACAAAAGCCTCTCACGACCAGGGTATAGACTTTTTTGGGGTAAAAGCATTCGAATTGTTCGATTCGCCCCGAAAGAGTTTTTTGATGGGACAGGCCAAGAAATATAATTCCCTGGTAACAGTTGAAGAGATAAGGAACTTTGCCGGTTCTTTGTTTTTAATGAGGAGTAGGGAATTTAGCCAGGCTAAAGCAACATATTCTTCCATGGTAACAAGGTCTTTCACACCTGTAGAGGGGCTTTTTGCTACCTCGTATTTCTTTTCCCCCCCAGCACTTAAACTTTGCGAAAATTCCGACATAATCTGCCTGGACTTCGTAGATTTAGTCCTATTGACCGAGAAAGCTATCCTGAAGCATGATCTGGAAATCGAGGTGAATGATGTTTTTGATGCGGTTAAGACCGATGCTGAGCTCGATAAAATTGAAGTATTGAGGTGATTGTACCCTCCTTTCATAGCCTGTTAGGTGGTTTTTAGGTAAAAGTGCGGAAAAGCGGGTTTTGAAGGGGCTCGCACCTCGGGGGGTAGGTTTGCTATGGCAGTTTTTTCTGTCGTTGGGTTTTATTGCTATATTTCAATTTTCAATGGTGTGGTATCTTAGCGCGGACCAATATTTAGGGGTATTTGAGGAAATGCACTGAAGGATTAGGAATTTGTCGATATTTAAATAATCTTTGGCCCAAGATTATTCCAGCAAATGCAATTAACACCTCAAGAACTTTACAACAGGTTAGTAAACGAATACAAAATCGTTGGAGAGAAAGCCTTTATCAATTTTGAACTGAAAGATTTATCGATCACAATTGAAAAACGTGATACAGTGGGCAATTTACTTCAAGAATGGCTAAAAGCCTGGATGATGCGGGAGATGATTGAGTTTGAAGAAAACACAAACTCGCAAGTATTCCCTGATTTCTATTTAAATAAACACAATAAGAAAGTAGACTTATTGGAAGTCAAGACATTTGATTGGGACACAGGACCTGGGTTTGATCTGGCGAACTTCGACTCCTATTGTAATTCCCTTCTCACTAGCTCTTACAGGTTAGACTCTGATTACCTGATATTTGCTTATCAGATGAGGGGCAGTGAGATAACAATCAAGGATGTTTGGCTCAACAAGATCTGGGATATGGCCTGCCCTAGCAGTACCTACCCATTAAAAGTCCAGGAAAAGAAAACCATTATTTACAATATACGCCCAGGACTGTGGTTTTCTTCCAAGGCAAAATTTAAACCTTTCCGTTCCAAAGAAGCTTTTTTGACCGCACTGAACAACACGCGTTACCAGTATCCGCCAACCAGGGCAGCAAATGGCCACTGGATGAGGAACGTTTTAAAAGATTACCAGGTGCATACAGGGGAAACTCTAACGGTAATTTAGTAAAATAGGCAAACAAAAAAAGCTTTTATCAGGTATGAAAGGTGAGTGACTGGCTTAGATAGATTAATTCATTAACTTAGACCGTAATTTTTTTTTGATGGAAGAAGGTAAATACGAGGAAGACCACTGGTGGAGTAAAGGGGGGGAATCGAAGGTCAATAAGATGTTTGATCCGAAGGACATCGCTGTCGATATCCGCAATGTCCCTGTCGAATTACTATTGCGAAGGATACAGAATGATGGCATAGACCTTTTTCCTGCTTTTCAACGCCGTTTTGATCTCTGGACAATCGAGGCCAAAAGCCAGCTTATTGAGTCGATCCTATTAAGCTTCCCTATCCCACCTTTATACTTTGATGCCAGTAACCCTGAGGTGTGGGTGGTGGTGGACGGCCTCCAGCGGCTTTGGACTTTACAACATTTTGTACTGGAAAGGAAGTTCGAGCTAAGTGGGCTCAGCGTCCTTAGCCATCTCAACGGGCAAGGTTTTGACCAATTGGAAAGGCAGTACCAAAGGAAAATAGAGGAATATGATCTTGGTATCTACCTCATCAGGCCAGGTTCGCCAAGGTTTGTTATCTATGATATTTTCAGGAGGCTGAATACCGGTGGTGTTGCGTTGAACGCCCAGGAGGTCCGCCATGCGCTCAACCCCCGGGCGAGTCTTTTTCTACATACGTTAGTGAACAATGAAAATTTTAAGGCGGCCGTCCCTAAGAAGAGGGGAAAGAGGATGGAGAACGATGAGCTCGCACTTAGGTTCTGCGCATTTTATATCCAGCATTATAAAAGCTATGAGCCGCCAATGTCGTTGTTTTTAGATAAAGCAATGGAAGAGCTGGAGAAGACCAGCAATGATGGGCTTGTTAAAATCGAAGAGGCATTCTCACGCTCATTTCAATTTATTGCGTCGGGTTTTCAGGATGACAAAGTTTTTATCCGTAAAAACCGCTTGAGCGGAAAAGGTGTTTTCAACAAGGGGCTTTTTGAGGCTTGGAGTGTGCTGCTTGCTATCTTGGACGGGCCTTACCTGGACAAGCTGGCCAGGCGCAAACCACTTCTGATGGAGGGCTTCGGCCAGCTAATGGCCAATCCGGATTTCAACGAGTCTATTTCAATTACCACAGCTAGCCGGAATGCGGTCATGGTCCGGTTCTCGCTGTTGGAACAATTATTAGTTCATACACTAAAATGATAAACAATATTAAGCTGACAAACTTAAAGGCTTTTGGCCGTTTCGATGAAAATGTCAGCGCGCTGAATTTAATTACCGGGCTGAATGGAATGGGTAAATCTACCGTCATCCAATCACTTCTATTGTTGCGCCAATCCAATCAAATCCAAAAAGGTATGGCCAAAGGGCTGTTTTTAAATGGTGATTATGTAAGGGTGGGGAAAGGGATAGATGTTTATTGGATACACGGCCAAAAAGACGAAGTCGGAATCGAAGTGTCCTGGGATGGGGATATTTCACTTAGTAATTTTTTTAAATATTTGAGTACGGACGATGTACTTCCACACTTAGCTTTCGGGCCAATTGGGGATGTTTTCCAGGAATCGTTATTTACCCAACGGTTCCAATACCTCCATGCAGAGAGGATTGGGCAAAAGGATATCTACCCATCTTCTGAATATGTAGTGTCCGAACTGAATTCCTTGGGTAACCATGGCGAGTACACAACCTATTTTTTGGAAAAAAATTCGGACAAACCCTTAAGTATCCTGGAATTTTTACATGATGGGGACAAGACCAATACGCTCGCAGCACAAGTCGATGCATGGCTGGGCGAAATATCGCCAGGGGTTTCGTTTATCCCGCAGTCCATCACAGATTCGGAAATCTCCCGCCAATTCTATTCTTATGAGTTCGGTGGCCAGCGTACCAGGAAGTTCAGGTCGACTAATGTTGGTTTTGGTTTGAACTACATACTCCCGGTTTTAACGGCCGTACTGAATTCTAGTCCAGGTGACCTCTTGTTGATTGAAAACCCTGAAGCACACATACACCCGCGGGGACAGTCAAGGTTAGGTTGGCTCTTTGCGATCGCGGCATCGAAGGGGGTGCAGCTCTTCATTGAAACGCACAGTGACCATGTACTCAATGGGATCCGTGTTGCGGTGAAAAAAATGAAACTAAACCCGGACCTGTTTTCTTTGTTTTATTTCGATAGGGATCTCAGGGCTAATGCGCACGAAACTATTATACATAGGCCAAAACTAAATGCCGAGGGCAAGGTGGACAAATGGCCCGATGGTTTTCTGGATGAATGGGACAATATGCTCGATGAATTGATATGAGGTTTTATCTGAACGAACTATCCATTACTGGATTGCCTGTTGTACCGCAGTTACTGGAAAAAGAGGTTAGGTTATTTGTCAAACGCTGTATCATGATGAAAAAACTTGGTTTTAAAGAACTTAGGTCGCATATCTACCCTTTAAATGTGGAGCTGGCCCCAGGTGTGCTATTGGCCAATTGGGTGACTGACCGCTCAAGTGGCGATAGGGAAATCAAATCGAAATTTAAGAGCCTAGGTCTAAATGCACCGTTGTTCCATGAATCCGAGGCAGATTTAACGGCTGAAAATGAATGGTCAAACTTTTTTTTTAAAGATCAAAAAGCCTTTGGGATTGCCGCTGCTTATCTCTCGGATTCAATTGTGATCAGTTTTGCAACCCACGAGGACTGGTCGCCCCCCCAAATACACCCAGTTACCCGCCAGTTTTTTAATGTCGATAAGGGCTCGATTGATAATGAAGAGCTATCGGTAAAGAATGTCTCGACTTTTGGCCACCTCCTGGAAAATAGGGGGCATTGCCTGGAGCGTTCGAAAAAATTCTTTAGCCTTGGTGACTGGAGGCCAGGCGATGACCCTTTGCCCAATAAGGATATCACCAACGGTACTTTTAGGGTCAGTAGTTTTTATAAATTTTTCAATACCCTCGACAGGCAACGTAAGCTCTCCGAAGCACAAATAATGGGGCATAAGGTAGCCGGGCTGAATAATTATAGCTATGACAAAGGGCTTAGTAAGCTAAACACCACCAACAACCACATCAGGGAAATTTTTGTATCCAACAATTTGAAAGGCAAGAAAACCTATCTTTCCATTGATGTCGAAAAAGCAGCCTTTGAGGTTTGTGATTTCCAGGGGGTACACCAGAAAGAAATCCTTTTTGATGGAAGTGAGAATGGTGGCCAGAAATTGGACCATAGCATCAGGCTCAAAAAATAACAAGCAAACGGGCTGCATATTGCCTTTTATGGTGATGACAGCCTTTTGGTTTCGGGAAAGGCTGTAGTTCCGTCCCTGGATTGGAGGTTGTACACGGGGAACACTAAATTTGAGGATTTGGCTTATTTTTATCCATAGGGTAAGCGGCTTTCCAGGTGGCCTCCTAGCAGGGAACGGGTATTGTAGACAGGTTAGGGATTTTAAAAGGCTAGGCCTCTGGCATGTACTTCCGTTCTCACTCGGTCTAGAATTATATTTTAACTGGTCTGAATTTTGGGAAGTGCACATAACCTACTGAAGACCAAAAGGCAGGGGACGGCTTAATGCTTTGGTTTTTAAGTGCCAAGGATAAGCAGTGCCAATGGCATGGCCGGATATCCCTGGCGACTTAAGTGATGGCTGAAGCCGGGTACAACTTTGACCGGGGTCGTTTATGGATGTCGGTTAATGATGTCGCATGTGTTGGTATACAGGGGTATATGTTTGTTTTTATCGCTTTTTTTCCCTAGCTGACCTTGCCCCCAGTCGGGTGTAGGGTGGTTTGCCCCGGCATATGGCTAGCTGCCATGGCATTTTTTATATTTTTTTCCCGATCCGCAGGGGCATGGGCTATTGCGGCCGGTCCGTCCGGCAGCAGATAATCTGGCATCGCGCAGCCTCGCTTCTCTTTGGTGCCGCTCCAGTCCTACCGTGAGTATGTTGTCTAAAAATAAATTGGGGTGCCACCCGGATAATAATTTCCCTAAAAGGTATGATTCTGCGAAAGATGCAGCGACACCGATAGGGGTATTGAACACGCCTATTATGGTAGGGATAGCCCAGCGGATATGTTTAAGCAAGTCCCCCTTTATGCTGCGCTTTGGTGTTGACATCAAGACTTTGTATACTTTTGCCTTATTGTAGTCTTCGCTTTCAAACCATTCCCTAAACTTGCGCCCATCCACCGAGTTGCGTAGTTCGACTATTGTTTTGATGCTGATTACATTATTAAGGTAAAGCGCGGTTAGGTCTGGAAGTTGTTTAAGCGACCTGATTTCCTGAAAAAGCCCAACGGGGTCTGTCATTTGCCCTGCCTGGTAGCTGCCAAATTTACTGGCAAGGATTTCCCTTGTGCCAAATTCAGTGGAAAGTGTTGTCAGGTCCAGTTCCTTTTGGTAGATCAAGCTCCTGTTTGCCTGGTTCAAACGGAAAAGTGGCAGGGTATCGGCATCGCTGACCATTATATTGGAATATTGGTTTTCAAACCCCAACAAGTTGGTTACCCGCCCATTTGTTAGGTCGGAAACATCTTCCCATCTGACCAGTTCGGACATCCAGGCCCCATCGATACTTAAACAACTTTGCCCTGCGGTGTATACAAGCGATTCAACGATTTTCCTGACGGTAGGACCGGTATACCGCTTTCTCAGCCGCCCTAAAATAGCGTCGAATTGCAAATTGGTAGAGCTACTGAAGTTCATGAGCATGTTGATACCTCCATGGGGAAGAAAAGCTGTCGAAGTACCCCCATCGTCGATAATGCGCATAGCGCCGTGCTGGAGCAGGTAGAGGGTATTTACCGGGCCGAGCATCTCGGTAACCCCCTCAAGGAGGTCGATCCTAATGATGATCTGGTCATGGGTCAGCAATGCGGTTAACAGGCGGGATAACTGGTGGCGTTTTTCAAATGCCTCCGTTTCTTCCCGCCACTCATCGAAGGGCCCTGTTGGGTAGCACAGGTCATCCAGGAGTATGGTAGTTTCGGCCATTGGTAGTATATCTATTTAATCATGGTAAAGCCTCCGCGGCCGGCAGGGCCATGTTATAACGGGAAGCTTAAAGTATTAGGTGGGAATATAGTTGTTTGGCCGGGGATTTTTGTGTAAAACCGAAAAAAAGTTAAGGGTTTGGTATTATATTATTTCCGGGATAGGCTTTTCCTTGGCAGATTCGATGTAGAGGGAAACCTGGTTGACACATTTGCCAAGGTCCTTGATGACCTCATGGTCCCAAAAACGCATCACGGTATAGCCTGCCCCTTCCAGCATCTTTTGGTTGGCCCTGTCCCGTTGCATGTTGCGTTCTATTTTAGGTATCCAAAATAGGGGGTTGGCCTTGATCCTGTTTTTTTTTTGTGCCATTGGTAGCCATGCCAAAAGGCCCCGTCGACAAATATCGCCAAGCGGTATTTGTTGCTTACAATATCGGGCCTGCCGGGCATGTTTTTGACATGGATACGGAAGCGGATCCCTTTGGCCCATAACCCGCGCCTTAAAAGTAATTCGGCCTTGGTATCCTTGCCCCTGATCTTGGCCATTAACCGGCTGCGCTGCTGGGTGGTATGGAAACCACCTGCTTTCCCAAACCTTGGTACTTGGATGGGTTGCTCATCGATAGTTTTTTTTGGGGAGGCCATATATTTTAAACAAACTTAAGCAAAATAAGTTCTGGTACCGCTGGTATTAGGGCCTGGGGTTATCCTTGCCGGTAAAAATGTTTGTCCGGAGGGCACTGGGTGGGTTTTTTGTCCCATAACCAAAGCTGACTATTGTGGGGGATGGTGTATGGCAGGGTTTTGATATGTGGATAGAAAGGGGGGTGGTACAAAAATTATTTTAACTTTGGGCGTTCTCAAAAACCAATCTATGTACGAAAAACCCACTTTTGAAAAATACCTTCAGAGTTTTACCCCGTTTTATGTCAACCATGACTTTGACCGGCAGGTTCTCGATACGGTAAACCAGGAAGTTGAAAAATATAGGCACTTGATCCACCAGCTGGATAGCTACGCTGGTATAGAAAAATTTATTTCCGAACACCCAGATTCGCTCCGTATTATACTGAGCCTGATCGACCTCTCCGGTGAACGTTTCAAAAGGATTGTTACCACTATCAGGATCGGTCGCGGGGATATTGTGTCGACAGAATGGGATGAAGTGAAGATCCGCAAGGAAATTATTGCAGATGTGGCGTTCCGGAGGGTGATTATCGGCCTGTTCATCGATGGTAGCAAATCTGAAATCGGGAGCCAGTTGCCAAGTTATTACCTGGAAAATGTTTCCCTGCAATCGTCAGCTATAGCCAAATTGTCGGATACTTTCTATCTGAAAAGGATATTGAAAAAGGTGGGGGACGGCAAATATAACAACAGCGTGGGCGATAAGGTCGAAGACCTCATTGCCGCAGAGCTGGACAAACTGGGCCGGAAGTATGGTGTTACTTATTCCCGGGAAAAATTTGTAACCTGGATAGACCGGAACATGGACTTTTGTATACCAAACGAACATGACCCATATGTGATCCTGGAATCATCGTTCCAGGTTACCACAGGGAGCGGGCAGACTACCAAACGTGTGGATGAGCTAAAAGCCGCGGCCGAAATACGTAACCATAATATCCAGAAGGGGAAAAATATCGCTTTTGTAAACCTTTGTGATGGTGCTGGGTGGATAGGGAGGCAGGCCGACCTCAGGCGGATTTACCAGGCTTCGGATTATATGCTGACGATCAACACCATAAACCGCCTAGAAGATATTATCCTCAGGCATGTACCTGACAAATATCTGCCGGGGAAATAACGGGGTAGCCAGAGCTGTGGAAAATTATTTTCTATGGCCAAAGAAATATCCGGTATTTTTACACATGGATGCCCGTTTAAAATTTGGTTTTTACAGGGCTGGTAGCAATATTTGCACAATTATTATTGTCGGAACGAAAGCGTGAACATGAAAGAGAAAAAGGTTAAGTTTATAGATTTATTTGCGGGGCTAGGTGGGATCCGTTTAGGTTTTGAGTCTGCCTTCAAGGCCCTTGGCTATACTACCGAATGCGTAATGACATCTGAGATCAAACCTTATGCAATAGAAACCCTGAACAGGAATTTTGAACATGGCAAGTTTGTTGGCGATATTTTTAAGGTCGACAACAAATCCGTGCCGGATTTTGACTTTTTGCTTGGTGGTTTCCCATGCCAGCCTTTCAGCGCGAGTGGCAAGCGCCATGGCTTTATGGATACACGGGGCACGCTTTTTTTTGAAATCGAGCGAATATTGCAAGAAAAGAAACCAAGCGGTTTTATCCTGGAAAACGTAGAGGGGCTTGTCAAGCATGATATAGGTGACAAAAACGATGAGATCGGGAGGACGTTGGAAACAATCCTTTACAAGCTCGGGGAGGAGTTAGGCTATAAAGTGACCTGGAAGGTGTTCGATTCATTGGGCTTCGGCCTGGCCCAATCGCGTAAGCGTATATTTATTGTCGGCCTTAAAGATACAGAAGTTGACCTTGAGGGGCAACCGGTTACCTTTAAAGCGCTCAATGCGTTTTTAGAGCAGGGGCTGGAAACGATAGATTCCGATTTTACCAGGAAGCTCCTTTCCCATTTCGAACTGGGGGACCTGTATGGCAAATCGATCAAAGACAAACGGGGTGGGGACAACAATATCCACAGCTGGGACATCGGCCTCAAAGGGGAAGTCAGCAAAGACCAATCAATCCTCCTTGATAAGCTGTTCAGGCAGCGCCGCCAAAAAAAATGGGCATTGGAAATTGGCATAGATTGGATGGACGGGATGCCGTTGACCCTTAAACAGGTTGCGGGCTTTTCTGGACATGGCCAAAAGGAAACCAAAGAAATGCTTGATGACCTGGTCAAAAAAGGATATTTAAGGCTCGAACACCCGAAAAAAACTGGTCAAATCCGTTGCCGAAAACGGTTTTACCACCTCAAGGGAATATGATACCACAAAGGAAAAAGGGTATAACATCGTTACCGGAAAGCTGAGTTTCGAGATCAACAAAGTTTTGGACCCCAACGGTATAGCGCCTGCACTGGTGGCTACCGATGTTTCCAAACTGGCCGTTCCCGACGGGGTCGGGCTGAGGAGGCTTACCAAACGCGAAGGTTTGAGGTTGTTCGGTTACCCTGAATGGTATGAGATCCCTGTCAAAGACGACCTTGCTTTTGACCTCTTGGGCAATACGGTTGCCGTCCCTGTGGTCGAGTTTGTCGCATCCAGGGTAGGGGCCGGCTTCAAAAAAACTAGGCCGAAAAAGGTGAAAAGCAAAAAGGAGCAGGAGCTAACCGCTTGATAATGCCGCGCTATATATCCTGTATCAGGCCCAATTGTGCTGCAATATCCTGGTAGAGCTTGCCAAGTGGCCGCTTATGGGCATCTGCCTTACCTGTATAGTTCCCTATGATCATCCGGTCCAGGTCCCGGTCCAGGAGCTCTTTGGCTGGAAGGTCGTACTTTTTTAGGTATTCCCGATAGCTCTCTGCGTACCTTACTTTGCTCTTCATGATCAGTTCTACGACGTGGTCTTTGTGCTGGTCGTAGAGTTCCTTGAGCTTGAACACCTCAACATTGCCTGGGATATGTTTGGCCATTTTTAGCTCTATACTTTCTTTATCGGCAAGGGAGTTGACAACTTTACCTGTTTTTATCTCATAACTGAACTGGAAATCGTCCTCCGAGATCAGGTAAGGGTGTTTTAACTGGTAGCGGATGGGGTCTTTCTGCTCTTTTCCGCCAAAGCCGTTGCAGGACTGGCAGCTGGGTACCAGGTTGTAGAAAGATACGCCAAATATTGGGTATTTGTCTTTTGGGTAAAAGTGGTCGATTTCAGGCTTGATGGATTTTGGGTCCGATATGTAGTAGGTATAGTTCCGGTTGCAATAGCAGCAGGTATCCAGTGCAATGCCCTTGATAAAGCCGTGCTTGTCGAATACTTTTAGGTTTTCATAACAGCTGGCCACAAAAAGGTTGAACAGGATCTTGTTTGAATCGGTCCCGCGCTTGAAAAAATCAGGGTAAAACCGCTTCATGGATGCAATCATGCCGATGAAATCTTCTGGTTTGGCAAGTATGATCCGCTTGATTGCGGCATCATCGGAAAGTGTTTTCAAAAACGATACCATACTTTGGTCTGCCCGCACTTTATTGTCCTTGCTGCCGGTCCC
>Ga0256779_1000383_pt1 | contig 12298 bp, 14 predicted proteins | sample MC6MC0930MT_FD_186048 | JGI IMG/M metagenome (GOLD analysis project Ga0256779, IMG submission 186048) | Metatranscriptome of enriched soil aggregate microbial communities from Iowa State University, Ames, United States - MC6-MC0930-MT... | ecosystem: Environmental > Terrestrial > Soil >...
CGAAGGGGCCGCGCAACAGGAAACCACACCATGAAGAAGATCCTCGGCGTGCACGCCAGCCCCCGTCCCCACTGGGTGGGCGACGGGTTTCCGGTGCGCTCCATGTTCTCGTACAACGACAAGGGCCGCGACACCAGCCCGTTCCTGCTGCTGGACTACGCCGGCCCCGCCGAATTCGGCCCGGCCAGCCAGCCCCGCGGCGTCGGCCAGCATCCGCATCGCGGGTTCGAAACGGTGACCATCGTCTACAGCGGCGAAGTCGAACACCGCGACTCCACTGGCAACGGCGGCGTCATCGGCCCCGGCGACGTCCAGTGGATGACGGCGGCTTCCGGCATCCTGCACGAGGAATTCCATTCCCACGCCTTCACCCGCACGGGCGGAAAACTGGAAATGGTGCAGCTCTGGGTCAACCTGCCCGCCAAGGACAAGAAGGCGCCGGCCGGTTATCAGGGCATCCTCAACGCGGACATCCCGGTCGTGGCGTTGCCGAATGACGCCGGTACGCTGCGCGTGATCGCGGGCAGCTACAGCGGCCAAGCGGGTCCGGCGCGGACCTTCACGCCGATGGATGTTTGGGACGTGAAGCTTGCTCCCAGCAAGACGGCGACGTTTCCGATTCCAGCGGGCCGCAACAGCATGCTCGTCATGCTGCGCGGCACGGTTCTGGTGAACGGCGAAGCTGTCGCGCGGGATGCGCAGTTGGCGCTGTTCTCGCAAGAGGGAGAGGACATCACGGTCGAGGCAAACAACGACGCGGTGTTTTTGATCCTCAGCGGCGAGCCGATTGACGAGCCGGTCGTTGGATATGGACCCTTTGTGATGAACTCGCAAGCCGAAATCGTGGAGGCAATCCAGGACTTCAACGCCGGAAAGTACGGGCAGATGCACTGAGGCCGCCAGCCACCCCGCGTCCGCATGCCAATGACCGGCATGCGGACGCGGTCGCGCTTTCGGACCAGGCGGATCTGACGATCACGATGCCGCCTGGCGCGTCGCAAGGTCGCTTATTCCAATGGCGCCTCGTAAGGCACCTGCACCAAGTCACCCGCCGCAGTCCGGGCAAACGCCGCCGGCGGCGGCGTGTCGAGAAGCGGAATGATGTCGGGGGAAAGGTTTGCGATGGTGTTCACGTCGAAAACCCCATGGTTCGACGGGTCATCCATATATGCCTGCGTCTCGTCCCCGGCTTGGAAAGCCCAGCCGCTGTCTTCGGGAAACATCGGTTCCTCACGGACCATATAGCCCACCGGCCTGCCTTGCACCGTGATCCTATCGGTGGCAATACATCCGCCCTTGCCGGTAGCGAGGGGTTTGAGTTCAGCCGGTGAAAGCTTGAATTTTTTCGTGGGTCTGTTCATGGCGGACACTCAATCCCGTTCCAGTTGACTGGCAAACTGCTTGGCGACGCTTTGATAGTGCTTCGCCGATGCGGTGTTCTTTTGCTGGGCGTAATACGCGCTGACCTGCTTGGCGGCGCGCTCGGCGACTTTGAAACTGTCGTCGATATCCACCCGCTCGGCTTCTTTGGATGCACCGATCTCTTTGCCGTCAAACAGTCCTGCGCGGTAGCCTGCTTCATCACTGACAACGCCGATGATCGGCACGCCCGCGCGCAATTCGCCATAAAAGGCGGGGCCAGCTCGATTAGCCGTGCGAGCCACAATCGTGCCGACGCCGGTCGCCACGCTAGTCACGCCGGAGCAAAAACCCGTCCAGTATTTCGGTCCATCGCCCAGCGATTCAGGCGCGACGAAGCGGCATTGCGTGCTGGGATCCGTGGACCATTTCAAACTGGCGCCGGCTTCAACTGCCCCGGCCCAAACCGGCATCGCTGCGCAGACTAGCGACGAAGCGATACCCAGCGCTAACTGGCACATGCTCTTAGCGTGAAATTGCACGTTCAAGACTCCCATATTCAGCGAGGGGAAACTCGCGCATCCGACGGTTTCCCACCGGCGTGCGCATCGTGGCTGGCTTTGTATCACCGCGACTTGCGCGCGCGTATTGCCAACCGCGGCAAACCCGTAATAGGAAGTGGCTGACGTGAAATTTCGTTTCCAGCGAATTTCGGCGGGCGATCCGCGCGGCCGGACGAGCCGCGCCGATGAACCTTGCGGCATGGCGAAATGCACTGTGAATTGATCGTGGAGACTTGGGTTCTCCCTTAGAAATCCCCAGTAATAGTCAGCAACGAAATCGACGCTAAGGCCCTCGCGTCTCGCACGGTAGTGCCGTGCTATGTTCGATCCCTAATTATCTCGTTGCTGTTATCTCTCGACACTTCCATAAAACGTTGATGACCGCTCCCGCCCGCTCCCCCTACTCTCTCGCCTGGCGTCTGGCGTTGACGGCCGTCCTTGTGCGCGTGGCCTACGCCGCGCTGCTGCAAGGCTACACGCTGGTCGGACTGCCCGAGTCCGCGCAACTTCGCGAGACATTCAGCCTGCCGCAATATCTCGTGCCATTCCTGGCAAACATCGCGGCTTCGTCCATCTTTGTCGGTTTGACTGTATGGAGCACCACGCATCGCTGGCTGCGGCAGCAAAATGCGCACGCCGTGGACGCGCCGGGCAGACTTTTCGGCGTCGTTATCGTCTTGACGCTGGTGTTCTCGCTGGCCGTGTCGGCCCTCATGATCTATATGCAAAGCGCGCTGGTGCTATACGCTGCGCAACACGCCGGCGCGGCCAACAAATTCCTGACAATGGGCCTGTTACTCAGCGCCTTGGCCGTTGTGCTGGAAGTGGTGGGCGCGTACCTCGCCGTGCACATCGCCACGCGGACCGTGCAGCCTGCGGACCATGCCGGCGGTCCGGCGTACGAACAGCGCCACGCGGCCTGGAGCGCCGGGTTGATGATCCTGGGCTGGCAACTGAGCGTGTGCATCGCCATGGGCAACTACCTGAACGCGCAATCGCTCACCGTCGGCTGGCTGCAATACGCGCTGGGTTTCCTGATTCTGCCGGCAATGCTTCTGGTGCTGTGCACGGTCGTCTGCCTGAGAATTCTGCCGCACCCGATCGGTGACGCGCGCCAAGGCCGCGCAGTCGCTCTGGGCACGCTGGCCTTCTGGCTGGCGCAGGTGCTGGGGGTTGGCCTGGGCTTTCTGGCGATTCGGGCAATGACATGGGACCAACTGATACGCGCCGCGGATTCCAATGTGGTGGCGGTGGTGATGCTCGTGGTTTATGCGGCGCTGCTGGTGCTGGGCTGCTGGGTTGGGAAGCTGGCGTTTTATGGCGGTTCGAGAAGGCTTGCACCGGCTGGTTGAGCGCGTCGGGCCAATAATGCCGGAGTCGCTCGGTTTTCCCAGTGCGCCAGTCTGCTGAGAAACTCCCCAAAAATCCGTCGATGACGGACAAAGACCGGAATAAATGATCGCTCAGGGCCGCGAGCCGCCGCTGGTGACGGACGGCTTCCGACCCACAAGAGACATCCGCAATGCGTGTTGCGTTATTCGAAGTTGCCGGAAGCTAGTTCTCGACCGACCTCTGAGAGCCGTGACGTGCTATTGATTGGGAAAGCTGACTCGACGGTGTCCAGCTGTCATGCGATCTGTGAGACACACCAGGCCGCGTTGGGAGAGTACGGCTGAGCCGTGGCGCCGTCGAGGCACTGTCTTCTCCGGAACCTATACGACGCGTTCCACCCCTGGCGGCTGCCACGTCCCTTCCCCGGCTGGCAGGACCGAGGGTGGTGTGATCTTTGGCCAGTACAGCCGCATTACCAGGTAGACCGGCCCATCGGGAGCGGGGAGCCAGTTGGCTTGCTTGTCGCCGCCCGGCGTCTTGTGCTGGATGTAGAGTGTCAATGACCCGTCCGCGTTAACCTTCATCGCAGGCAGCATGGGCGAGTTGATTAGGTAGCGGTCGATCGGGTTCCTGACCAGTAGCTGCGACTTGCCGTCGTACATAGTCAGCGACCAGAACGAATTAACCGGCGGAAAGGCGCCGGCCGGAAACGTGAGGGTGTAATTGTGCTTGCTGCAGTCCAGCGTCTGGCCATTCGCGTCTACGCGCGTGAAAGGGTAAGTCGCCTCGTCCGGGTCATTTCCATAGATGCCTGCCTGAGCGGCGACGGCGCGCTTGAGCCAGTCGCCATTGTAGTGTTCGCTGTTACCCGGCAGTCCGCTTAGCCGCCAGCCATTGATCGCCTTTCCGGTGCTGGCGACGGCTTCGTCCACTTTGCGCTGGCCTTCTTTCATGCCAAGACCGATCTCCAGTTTTTTTGTCCAGCGGCAAATCTCTGAAGTTGAAGGTCTTGCCTGCTCCCACGCCGATGCGCGCGAGTTCCGCGCGGACTGCAAGCTCGTTGGCTTGCGGAGGCGCGAACTGCAGCGCAAAGTCCAGAAACTCGAAGAAGTTGGTCTTCGCCAACTCTTTGTTGATCATGGGAAAGCTGATAGCCGTTGCAGCCGGTGGCGACGCCTGGTTCAGGTACGCCGAGAGCATGCGCACCTGGTAACCAGCCTGCACCGCCTTCACGCCGTCGAGATCGTCTGGACCAAAAAGTTGGGTGCGGTAGCCGGCGAGCGAAAACTGTGTGCTGGACCGAAACACCCGCTTGATGCCCGCCGGGACGGCACCTTTCCAGTCGGGTCCGACCACCATGTAGTGGCCAGCCTCGTTTCCGGTGGTGCGAGTGCCGATATAGCCGTAATTGTAGGTATTGCCGTCGCAGAGCATGACCGAGTAATAGCGCTTCGGGTCGATCGCCGGCACGGAAAGCACCACCGGCTCTGCCCGCAAGTCCATCCACACAAAGGAATACGGCGTGTCGCTATTGGGCGTGACAATCGCCGTGTCTTTGTACGTGAATACGTTGGGTTCGTTCTTGATATGGTTGAAAGGCGCCTTGAATTGCCCCGAGCCGCGATCTACCGCGTACTCATGCATGACGGCGTAGTTCATCACGATAGGCAGGCCGTAAATGAATCCCGCCTCCGCGATGTCTTTCGCGCCGAAGAACCCAGGGCGATCCGCGCTTGCCTGGGCCCAAACCCGGACCGGACCAAGCGTCGTGCCGGTGAGCGCTACAAGCGCACTGGAACCTAGAAGTTCTCGTCTTGTGGTCATTGAACGCCTCACCTGTCAGAGCGAGCTTTCCGATGCCCGCTCGGAAAGTACTGGTCATGGAAATAACACTCTATCGGAATCGCTAGCAAGACGATATGAGCAGAAAACACCCGGTAAAGCGTTCCGGATAAGCCAACTTCATCGAATGCCAAATCGACTGTTTAATTTGGACAGTTCCGTCTTCAGGTAGCGACCCCGTCGTCCAAAGCCAAAGGGCCGAATCCCCTGTTTCAAAGGATTCGGCCCCACTTGCTAGGTGCCAGACGGCTTGCCTTCAGACAAGCCAGCCAGTTCTTAAATCGGTTTGATCATTGTCGCCTGAGGACCTTTTTGTCCTTGGCCGGCGACGAACGACACACGCTGGTTCTCTTCCAGAGATTTGTGCCCGCTACCCTGAATCTCAGAGTAGTGAGCGAAGAGGTCCTTACCGCCGAGCTCCGGCATGATAAAGCCGAAGCCCTTGTCGTTGTTGAACCACTTCACAATACCAGTTTCAATCTTCAATGTAAGTCCTAGATTTTCCAGGGAAAAGTATCCCTGTACCCACTATGGGTCATAGGCGGTCACAAAGATATGAGCGTTTCAAAATGACACAGGAAATGGATCGGCCCAACGGTCATGCTGAGCCGGACGGGGTATCCCGCTGGGGGCTGAACCGCCAGGCAGGTGCTGGCAATGTTTTGGTCTTCGGCTTGCAAATCCTGGGCTGGCTGCCGGGTACCGCTTCTGAACGGCTTGCTGACCAAGCCGAGTTGGCTACTTCCTCGTTTTCGGCGGCACCGCTAGGGACTCTACGAGCTCCCCGTCAGCATCACAGCCAAGTCCTAAAAGAAAAGTGTGGACATCAACCCCTTTGCGGGCGGCTTCTCCTTGTGCGGCTCGCCAGCACTCCACCAGGCGCGACTCCTCCGCACTGACTTTCATTTCGTGAATCGGCTGAGCCGGCCGATTTAACGCATTTTCCCCGCATAGGCGGCTCTCGTAGCAGAACCGCTCCAATCCCCTGCGGATAGCCGCTCCAAAACGGCTATTCGAGTCTTCCATTGTGACCTCCAAACCAACGTGGAATCATAGCCCGACACTGGAAAATCCTCGCGGAAGGGCTATTCAGTTACATCGCCCGTCGGCGTGGCATGGCCCCATGCATAGCGAATTGATACGTCTTTGCGTGCTGACAAGGCTGCCTCATAGGGGCGAGCAGAGTAGCGGCCCCCGCCTGTTCGGCAGCCATCGCATTCTGCATCGACAGCGCCTGGAACTGAAGCATGCCGTTCTGTTGGTACGAGGCGGACGCTTGGCGGAATGCCAGCGCCGATTCAGTATGCCGCTTCATTTGGCCGTAGATTTCCCCGCGTGTGAACAGCGCCCAACTGCGATAGTCGGGATCCAGCGCAATAAGGCGGTCGCAGGCCGCAAGTGCCTCCTATGCCACGCGAAGCGCGCGGATTCTCGATAGCGAGTGAAGCTCGCGATTGACGGGACTGGTTTGTTTCAATTCAGGCTTAGGTTATCAGGAGTGGCGAGCGTACTGTGAAGGGGTGGCGTTGGCCACAACAACCTGTGGCACATGCCCAGGACTGAATCTCTAAATGCTGCCCGGCTTCGTCTGCCGCAGACCCCATGGAACCTAAATGCCCTTCCCCTTCATCAATCAGCTCGTCACAAGTCTGCATCAAATAGCCGAGAAACATCTTTCGCCGAAGGGCGCCGCACTTCCGGCGCTACAGTCAAACCACACCGCTCAATCCGTCGTGCCCAAGACAGCAACCACCCTAATTGACGACCCTTGGACGCCGGACAACTATCACTACGCCGGTTAAGTGCATACCTTGAAGCCTACCCAGCGCAATCGGCTCTGGACGTCTTCGCTGGTGCGTCGCCCACGCGCAGTGGACCGACCACGTCAGCACAACGGGCGGAGACGCTCTTACCGCACGAGGTGAGCCCTACTCTTTAAATAGAGGCCGCGTCATGACACTAGACCATACCAAAAGCGCCACTGAGATAGTAGCGGTGGACGCCAACGGGATTACGTACATCATCCAACGTCGCTACAGGGCTGCTCCGAATCACGACGGCGCCTGGGCCAATTACTACTGCTGCTTGCGCGACGGCGAGCCCGTCACGTGGCTCGGTGACAATGATTACCGGTTGCCGGACGGGACAGCACTCCTCGCGATTGAATGCCGTCTGCCGGACCTCGAACCATTAAATTGAAGGCACCTGGTTTGAAGTGCAACCTAGGCTCGCGAGCCGGCGGCTTGCCATCAACCCTGACCAATAAATTGAGCGGCTACATCGTGACGCGGCTTAAAAAGTCTTATCTAGATGCGGTGACGTATGCAAACGGCTCCGAAACAGAAAATCCGCCGCCTTTAGCCCTCGCGCCTCGATCCATGCTTCAACGCTCTCACGGGTTTGCTCCGTGATCTCGAATTGCACCGGACGCTAGGTCTTTTGTTGCATGACGGTGGCTCTCGCTGCCACGTGACTTCCGTGACGGATGTCCTGCACCTGCAGTCGCGTGAGATCGCGCGCTCGAAGCTTGCTATCGATTGCGAGATTGAACATTGCGAGTTCCCGGACATTCGACGCCATCCGCAGTCTCGTTCGGATTGCCCAAATTTCTCCTAGCTTTAGAGGTGGCTTCTGCCCGGTGAGTTTGCCCTTGTTCCACGGTACACGACGGCCAGCGATGACATTCGCGGATTCCATGACAATCTTCTTTCGCGTAAAGGGAGATTCAGCGTGTCCCTACGGAGGGTCGCTATCCGACCCAAAGCGGTAGTTCGATGGGAAAAGCTCAATGGCTGCTTCGCAGCGAACTCGATCGGCGCTCGTCAATGACGCATAGGCCACGCCCTCGCCGCTGTTCAGATTCATCGCCGGCGACGGGTACAACTTTGCACCACGGACGTCGAACTCGGTCACGTCGGTAGTCCGCCATGTGCGGCGATGAACATTGCCACAGCCGATCGACAATAGGATTCAATCTCGTGGTCGTCTTCTGCCATGGCCTCATCGAAGCGAGCGATTGTCAGCAGGTCAGAACCTTTGAGGAGCGCGGCGAACAATCGAGCGGACCCGCGAGGATCCGGCACGTTCAGAGCCGCGCTCGCGTGCAACTGACGCAACAGATCTTCGATCTGGGCGATGACGTACGCCGGGCCGGCCTCGTAATGGAGCTTGCTTAACGACCTTTGATTCCTCTTGTCGGCCACGATCATGGCTTCGACATTGCGGACCTCCGGGCTTAGAAGTGTGCGTAGCAGGAATGAACCCACCGCCAGGAGCTGATCCGCCGCCGAACCCTTGACGTTTTCAATAAGCGCCTGAGGTGCAAACTGGTGGCAGTGCGCCGCGATGGCCGCACTGAATAGCGCCTCCTTGTTCTCAAAACGGCGATAGATACTCAGCTTGGATATCTTCGCGCGCTGGGCCACCTTCTCCATGGTTGTCGCTTGAAAGCCTAGTTCGACAAACAGTTGGGTGGCTGCATCCACTATCTTTTGGCCCAGCGCCTCGTTGGCAGGCCGTCCGCGCCGCCCCGGCAATTTTCTTTCCATCACATTATTTCCAGTACTTGACAGTATCTTAAATAGTCATTTAGGATACCCCATGGTATCTGAAACGTGCACGCCGGTGAATAGGCTTCAACTCGGTAGCGGCGTTTTCCGGCACCGCCTCACGCACTTACGGCTCACAGCGAGTGCAGCCCCAATCCCTTCTATCGAGAACACGGATCCCTCACTATGAATGACGTCATCATCATCGGCGGCAGCTTTGCCGGCCTTGCTGCGGCACTACAACTTGGCCGTGCCCGTCGCACGGTCACCGTGCTCGATACGGGTCTGCCGCGCAATCGCTTTGCCGACCACTCGCATGGCCTGCTCGGCCACGACCACAAGCCGCCGCTCGACATCCTGGCCGAGGCGCGGCAGCAACTGGCGCGCTACCCCACCATCCGGCTGGTCAATGCTCGGGCCGAGAGCGTCTCCGGCGCAATCGATGATTTCTCCGTCCTCACGGGCGAGGGTGAAACCCTCCAGGCGCGCCGGGTAATCCTGAGCTATGGCGTTGCCGATCAGATGCTGGACGTTCCCGGGTTTGCCGACGGGTGGGGCTCTTCCATCGTGCCTTGCCCCTATTGCGATGGCTTCGAGGTCGCCGGCCGGCATTGGGGCTTGATCTGGTCCGGCCCGCCGTCGCACAACTACGTCCGCCTGTATCGCGACTGGACCGACACGCTGACGGTCTTCGCGAATGGGCACGACATCGAACCCGACATCCGGGCCGATTTGGCACGCCGCGGCATTCCTGTGGTCGATGGACGGATCGCCGCAATCAACCATGACGAGAGTCACCGCACCACCGTCCAACTCGTTACCGACCCCTCGGTCGCGGTGGACATCTTGTTCGCTCACCCGCGCAACCAGCCCTCTGGACGCCTGCATGAAGTGCTGGGCCTCGCCACGGTCGAAACGCCCCAGGGCGTGGCCCTGAAGGTCGACGAGCGCCGTCAGACCAGCACGCCTGGCATCTACGCCGCAGGCGACCTTGCCAACCCCGCCATGCATTCAGTCACCACGGCATCATGGCAAGGGGCGATGGCGGGAATCTTTGCGCAGCAGTCGATGCTTGTTTGAAAGCACGAAATCCATTTTCTGTTGCGTCGTCGCCGTTGGTAGGTTGGCGTGGAAGGGCGCGATGAGGTACGTATCGACGAGTCAAGGAGATGACATGGCAAAGCAACGTGCCGATCTGGCCGCGGACTGGGGCGGTGAAAGCGGAGAGCGTTGGGTGGCCAACCAGGCCCGGCTCGACGCCATGGTCGCGGTCTTCGGCCAGGCTGCGATAGAAGCCGCCGCGCCCTCGACGGGAGAGCGCGTGCTAGACATCGGCTGCGGCGCGGGCGCGTCGAGCCGGGCTCTCGCAGCGCGTGTCGGGGCAGTGGGTCAAGTGTTGGGCGTGGACATATCCGAGCCGCTGATCACTCGAGCGCGCGCGCTTGCGCAACCGGATACGCCGGCCCTCTTTCAGGTGGCCGACGCCAGCAGTGCAGAGCTGCCCAGGGGCGCCTTCGACCTTCTTTTCTCGCGTTTCGGAGTAATGTTCTTCGACGATCCAATAGCGGCGTTTGCCCACATGCGACGCGCGCTCCGGCCTGGTGGAAGAGTCGCTTTCGTTTGCTGGCGTGCCGCGGCGGCGAACGAATGGGTGTACCTGCCGATGGCCGCGCTCAAGGGTATCGTCCCGCCGAGCGAGCTGCCCGAACCAGATGCGCCCGGCCCATTTTCGTTCGGCGACCGGGCGCGCGTGGCACAAATTCTGACAGCAGCCGGCTTCTCGGACATTGGGTTTGCTCCCTTCGACGCTGCCGTTCCGTTCGGTGAAGGCAAGACTCGGGACACAGCGATCGACGACGCGGTGAAGATGACACTTGAGGTCGGGCCGTTATCGCGCGCTCTCGCTGACCAGCCTGACGAAACACGCGGGCGCGCCTCGGCGGCAGTTCGTGCCGCCTTTGCCGGGCTCCCCGGCGAGCGGTCGGTGATGATCAACGGGGCTGCGTGGATCGTCTCGGCACGCAATCCGGTAAATTAACTGGTGACGTGGACCGGTGTGTCAGAACCGACATTTCATTTCGCAACTCGGTCAGATTGAACCCCGGAGGCACGAACGTAGCGACCGACTTTGATCAAGGTTCTCTAATCTTGGATATCTTTCAAAATCAATCGATTGCGATGGCCATTTGCGACCGGCTTTATTTCCAGTTTTCAGATCCAAGGCCCGCTCAAGCGGGCCTTTTCTCTACAACAGACTGCCTTTAAGGCCGCCACGTCATAACCCGCGTTCTGCGCTTGGCCGGCGCCGCGTTCACATTCACGGCGAAGATCCCGACGGTGGGTAGCAAAAGTGCTGATTCACAGCCATTGCAGCGCGGCACCATGCGGATCCGTCCAGGCCAACGCATGGCCGTCGGCACATAGCAGGAACATGCCGGACCGTTGCGGCGTGGCGGCGGGCAAGAACTGTGGAAATACCAATGGACTTTCGTTGCTGATCCAGACACAACGCGAGGCCAACATGTTGCGCGCAAATTCCTTGCGCAGTGCCTGGTCCGAAACATAGTTCAGGACAGCGGAGTGATACACAACCACGGTTGCTTCCGCCGGCGCCTGTTCGATTAAGCAAGCAAGGTCCCGCAGCAGATCGCCTCGGACGATTTGAGGCGGCTCGCGTCTGCTGATCCGCAGCGCAGACTGAAGGCGTGCGAGCCGACAGCTATCCTCGGGCCACACCAAGTCTTCAAGCCACTTCCTATCCTCGTCGCAGTGAACGTCGATTGGGCTCAAATCCAGTCCAGCCCTCCACACAATTTCAGGATAGGTGTGGGGGAGCGGGCCCGCGCCGGTGACCTCACATGGGAATACCGGATAGTCCGAATCGTCTCGACACGGAACCAGGCGTTGGGAGCCCCAGTCGTAGCCGTATTTGTCCATCAGCAGGCACAGCCCTGCAGAGGCCCCCACTTCGATGAGCGCTATCTTGCCCGCGATCGAAGCGAGAGCGGGCAACAATGCCGCACAGCGCCCTGGTTCGTTAGTCTGCGTGGAACGAGCCAGCATAAGAGCCCGGATGGCGTCGCCATGTTGCGCCAAGCCTGCATCGAATTCCGCAGTCGATGTGGGCGCGCCTACGGTATGCCGGAACGCTGCAAACAGCAGATTTGGTTGCTGCTTATCTACAGGTAGACCCTGTAAAAACGCCAGTGCATCAAACGAATTCGCGACATGCAACGCCCATTTTTCATACAACGGCGAGCGACCCGCCGCCTCGACTGTTGCAAACCTCAAATAGCGGTCAGCAATTCGATCCATGCCATCTCCCATTTCGCAGATGAGTCCCGGCTGATTGGCATCGCTCGCGGCGTCAGTCATGCCACTAAGCAGCCGCCAGCTGTTGCAAATTGACGTTGCATTATGACCGCTACTGGCCGTGATGCATCAAACTTCGGTTTGTTCAGCCATCTCAAGACCATCGTCTACCTCGATGCCTAGGTAGCGAACTGTGCTTTCCAGTTTGGTATGCCCAAGCAGCAGCTGTACAGCCCGAAGATTCTTTGTCCGGCGGTAGATCAGCGAGGCTTCTGTACGGCGCATAGTGTGGGTTCCATATGCGCTGTCGTCTAGGCCAATCGATGCGACCCAGCGATGCAC
>Ga0256779_1000393_pt1 | contig 12137 bp, 6 predicted proteins | sample MC6MC0930MT_FD_186048 | JGI IMG/M metagenome (GOLD analysis project Ga0256779, IMG submission 186048) | Metatranscriptome of enriched soil aggregate microbial communities from Iowa State University, Ames, United States - MC6-MC0930-MT... | ecosystem: Environmental > Terrestrial > Soil >...
CGACGATCAGTGGTTGGTGATTCGGCAGCATGACCCCACCGCTCCCGAGTCTGATCTCGCGCGTCTGCGCGCCGATCGCGGCGAGCAGTACGGCCGGCGACCCGCTCCCGATCCCGGGCACTGCGTGATGCTCGGCCACCCAGAACCGGTGGTAGCCGAGCGCGTCGGCATGCGCGGCGCGATCGACGGAATGCGTCAGAGCTGCGGAGTCGGGGTATCCGCTCCTGGTTCGGGATCGGTCGAGCAGTGAGAGAAGCACTCTCGGAGCAACAAGGAATTCGGAAACTTTCATCCGGGCGTCGAACGAGGACCGTTTCTGACCGCAATACCCGCAACACTGGACCTGTCGCCGGAATTCACCATCACATGAAGGGCACGTCATGGACATCAAGCTCGAACTGGTCGCCATTCCCGTCACCGACATCGACCGCGCCAAGGACTTCTACGTCCGCCTCGGCTTCAATGCCGACCACGATCACACGGTCAGCGAGGACCTGCGATTCGTCCAGCTGACACCACCCGGCTCCGCCTGCTCGATCTGCATCGGCAAGGGAATCACCGACGCCGAGCCCGGTTCCGTCGTCGGCATGCAGGTAGTGGTCAAAGACATCGAAGAGGCCGAGCGCGAGTTCAAGAGCCGCGGCATCGACATCAGCCCGATCGACGACCAGGCCTGGGGACGGTTCATCTACTTCGCCGACCCCGACGGCAACAAGTGGGCTGTCCAGGAGATCGTCATCCCGGACCTCAGCGGCAGTAACTCCTGAACACGAACGACTCCTGCCATGAAAAATCCCCCCACCTCTTTCGAGGTGGGGGGATCTTCTACGAACTAACCGCTAGCGGTAGTCGTCACATGCGACTACCCGACTAGCGGTAGTCGTTGCTGAAGCCGTAGTCGTCCAGCGGAACTGCAGCACCGGTGTTCTGGCCGAAGCCGTCCGGGCTGTAGTACTGGTCGTCGTACGACGGCACTGCGTAAGCAGCGGCGCGTGCCTCTTCGGTGGGCTGAACCTGGATGTTGCGGTAACGGTTGATACCGGTACCGGCAGGGATCAGCTTGCCGATGATGACATTTTCCTTCAGACCGATCAGCTTGTCCGAGCGGCAGTTGATAGCCGCGTCGGTCAAGACACGAGTGGTCTCCTGGAACGATGCCGCGGACAGCCACGAATCCGTCGCGAGCGACGCCTTCGTGATACCCATGAGCACCGGACGGCCGGCTGCGGGCTCGCCACCCTCGGCGACAACGCGGCGGTTTGCCGACTCGAACTCGGCGCGCTCGGTGAGCGAACCGGGCAGGAACTCGGTGGCACCGGAATCGATGATCGTCACGCGACGAAGCATCTGGCGCACGATGACCTCGATGTGCTTGTCGTGGATCGACACACCCTGGCTCCGGTACACCTCCTGGACCTCGTTGACCAAGTGGATCTGAACCTGACGCGGACCCATGACTCGCAGGACCTCGTGGGGATCGGCAGCACCTTCCATGAGCTGCTGTCCGACCTCGACGTGGTCACCGTCAGCCAAGAGGCTTTCGCGACCGTCGGCGTGCTTGAAGACGCGCAGACGCTGACGCTTGCTGAGCTTGTCGTAGACAACCTCTTCGCCGCCGTCGTCCGGAACGATGGTGATCTTGTAGAAACGATCGCCGTCTTCGAGCTGTACCCGACCGGTGACGTCCGCGATAGGAGCCTTGCCCTTGGGCACACGTGCCTCGAACAGCTCCTGGACACGCGGCAGACCGCCGGTGATGTCATCTCCTGCGACACCACCCTGGTGGAAGGTACGCATGGTCAGCTGGGTACCGGGCTCACCGATCGACTGAGCGGCGACGATACCGACAGCCTCACCGATGTCGACCAGCTTGCCGGTGGCCATCGAGCGGCCGTAGCAAGTGGCGCAAACGCCGGTGCCGGTGGTGCAGGTCAGGACCGAGCGGACCTTGACCGTCGTGATGCCGGCTTCGAGCAGAGCATCGATCGCGGGGTCACCGAGATCGTGGCCACGCTCGACGATGACGGTGCCGTTCGCGTCGACTGCATCGGCCGCCAAGGTACGGGCGTACGTGCTGGTCTCCACGTGAGCATCGCGGATCATCGTGCCGTCGGCCTGCTTCTCGGCGATCGTGGTGACGATGCCGCGCTCTGTTCCACAGTCGACCTCGCGGACGATGACGTCCTGCGAAACGTCCACCAGACGACGGGTCAGGTAACCCGAGTCGGCGGTGCGGAGTGCGGTATCGGCCAGACCCTTACGAGCACCGTGCGTGTTGATGAAGTACTCGAGAACGGTCAGGCCTTCCTTGAAGGAAGACTTGATCGGACGCGGGATGAACTCACCCTTCGGGTTTGTCACCAGACCCTTCATACCGGCGAGCGAGCGAACCTGAGTCATGTTGCCGGCTGCGCCGGACTTCACGATCATCGGGATCGGGTTGCTGTCGGGGAAGTGAGCCTCCATGGCCTTGCCGACCTTGTCGGTCGCTTCCTGCCAAATGGTGACCAGAGCGCTGTTGCGCTCCTTCTTGTCCAGAGCACCACGCTGGTACTGCTTCTCGATCTTGTCGGCCTGAGCCTCGAAGTCCTCGATGATGGCAGGCTTCTCCGGCGGCACGAGCACGTCGGAAATCGAGACCGTGACACCCGAACGGGTGGCCCAGTAGAACCCGACGTCCTTGAGCTTGTCGACGGTCTGAGCAACCACGATCATCGGGTACCGCTCGGCGAGATCGTTGATGATCGTCGCCTGGCGCTTCTTCGGCATCTGCTCGTTGACGAACGGGTAGTCCGCCGGAAGCAGCTCGTTGAAGAGCACACGGCCGAGTGTCGTGGTGGCGGTCCAGCCGTCACCGTAGTTCCAGCCCTCGGGGAACAGTTCGTTCTCGAGGTCGCGCGGCGGACGCTGCTGCGTCAGACGCACCTTGATCTGAGCCTGAACCGAGAGCGCGCCGCGGTCGACTGCCATCTGAGCCTCGGCGGGCGAGGAGTACACGCCCTGCTCTGCCTCGTCGTTGGTCGGAGCAACGAGCTCACCGGTGACACCCTCGTCGAGACGGGTCAGGTGGAACAGACCCGTGACCATGTCCAGACGCGGCATGGCGAGCGGGCGACCCGAAGCAGGCGAGAGGATGTTGTTCGAGGACAGCATCAAGATGCGTGCCTCGGCCTGAGCCTCTGCCGACAGCGGGAGGTGAACAGCCATCTGGTCACCGTCGAAGTCGGCGTTGAAGGCCTCACACACCAGCGGGTGGAGCTGAATGGCCTTGCCCTCGACGAGCTGCGGCTCGAATGCCTGGATACCCAGACGGTGCAGCGTAGGTGCACGGTTGAGCAGCACGGGGTGCTCGGCGATGACCTCTTCGAGGACGTCCCACACCTGGACGCGCTTGCGCTCGACCATGCGCTTTGCCGACTTGATGTTCTGCGCGTGGTTGAGATCGACCAGACGCTTCATCACGAACGGCTTGAACAGCTCGAGAGCCATCAGCTTGGGCAGGCCACACTGGTGCAGCTTGAGCTGAGGACCGACGACGATCACGGAACGACCCGAGTAGTCGACGCGCTTACCGAGCAGGTTCTGACGGAAACGACCCTGCTTGCCCTTGAGCAGATCGCTCAGGGACTTCAGCGGGCGGTTACCCGGTCCGGTGACCGGACGTCCACGACGGCCGTTGTCGAACAGGGCGTCGACGGACTCCTGCAGCATCCGCTTCTCGTTGTTGACGATGATCTCGGGAGCACCGAGGTCGATCAGTCGCTTGAGGCGGTTGTTGCGGTTGATGACGCGGCGGTACAGGTCGTTGAGGTCGGACGTCGCGAAACGTCCACCGTCGAGCTGAACCATCGGGCGAAGCTCCGGCGGGATCACCGGAACAGCGTTGAGGACCATGCCCATCGGCGAGTTGCCGTTGGTCTGGAAAGCCGCAACCACCTTGAGGCGCTTGAGTGCACGCAGCTTCTTCTGGCCCTTGCCGCTGCGGATGGTCTCGCGGAGAGACTCTGCCTCGGCGTCGAGGTCGAAGTTCTGCATCAGGATCTGGATGGACTCTGCGCCCATCGCACCCGTGAAGTACTCGCCGTAACGGTCGACCAGCTCGCGGTACAGGAGCTCGTCGATGATGAGCTGCTTGACGCTCAGCTTGGTGAAGGTGGTCCAGATCTCGTCGAGACGATCCAGCTCACGCTGCGCGCGGTCACGGAGCTGACGCATTTCGCGCTCGCCGCCGTCCTTGACCTTGCGGCGGACATCGGACTTCGCGCCCTCTGCCTCCAGCTCGGCGATGTCGGCTTCGAGCTTCTGCGCACGTGCCTCGAGATCGGCGTCACGCTGATCTGCGACGGTCTTCTTCTCGACCTGCATCTCGGCTTCGAGGGTGGACAGCTCGTTGTGACGGAGCTCCTCGTCGACGCCGACGATGACGTAGGCAGCGAAGTAGATGATCTTTTCGAGATCCTTCGGAGCCAGGTCGAGCAGGTAACCGAGACGGCTCGGAACACCCTTGAAGTACCAGATGTGCGTGACCGGTGCGGCCAGTTCGATGTGACCCATGCGCTCACGACGAACCTTGGCGCGAGTGACCTCGACGCCACAGCGCTCACAGATGATGCCCTTGAAGCGGACACGCTTGTACTTACCGCAGTAGCACTCCCAGTCCCGGGTGGGGCCGAAGATCTTCTCGCAGAAGAGGCCGTCCTTCTCGGGCTTGAGCGTGCGGTAGTTGATGGTCTCCGGCTTCTTGACCTCGCCGTAGGACCAATTGCGGATGTCCTCTGCACTGGCCAAGCCAATGCGGAGTTCATCGAAGAAGTTGACGTCGAGCACGTAACTTCCTTTCCCCGTTGGGGTTACGGTTGCCGGTCACCCGGCAACCTGACTGCCAATTCAAATGTGAACTACGCCCCCGGGCCGCTCTTTCAAGAGCAACCCGGGGACCGAAACCTAGTTCGCGAGGTCGTCGACCGTCGCAGCTTCGTTCCTGGACAGGTTGATGCCCAGGTTCGCTGCGGCCCGCTCCAAGTCCTCGTCGTCGCCGTCCGCCATCGTGATGGCCGCGCCGTCCGAGGACAGCACCTCCACGTTGAGGCAGAGCGACTGGAGCTCCTTGAGGAGCACCTTGAACGACTCGGGGATGCCGGGTTCGGGGATGTTCTCGCCCTTGACGATGGCTTCGTACACCTTGACTCGACCGACCACGTCGTCAGACTTGATGGTCAGCAGTTCCTGCAGCGTGTAAGCCGCGCCGTAGGCCTGCATCGCCCAGCACTCCATCTCACCGAAGCGCTGGCCACCGAACTGGGCCTTACCGCCGAGAGGCTGCTGCGTGATCATCGAGTACGGACCGGTCGAACGAGCGTGGATCTTGTCGTCGACCAAGTGGTGCAGCTTGATGATGTACATGTAACCGACCGAGACCGGGTACGGGAACGGCTCGCCGGAGCGGCCGTCGAACAAGGTGGCCTTTCCGTCGGGTCCGACCATCTGCTCGCCGTCACGGTTCGGCAGCGTCGCGCCGAGGAGACCGGTGAGCTCGTCTTCCTTCGCACCGTCGAACACCGGGGTGGCGATGTTCGAGTCGGCCGGAGCGGACAGCATCTCTTCCGGCAGGGTCGCAGCCCAGTCGGGACGAGAGCCGTCGGACGCGATCTGAACGTTCCAGCCGGTCTTGCCGATCCACCCGAGGTGGGTCTCCAAGACCTGACCGATGTTCATACGACGCGGGACGCCGTGCGTGTTCAAGATGATGTCGACAGGCGTGCCGTCCGAGAGGAACGGCATGTCTTCCTGCGGCAGGATCTTGCCGATGACGCCCTTGTTGCCGTGGCGGCCGGCGAGCTTGTCGCCGTCCTGGATCTTGCGCTTCTGTGCCACGTAGACGCGGACCAACTCGTTGACACCGGGAGGCAGATCGTCGTCTTCGTCACGCGAGAACACGCGGATTCCGATGACCTTTCCGGTCTCACCGTGAGGAACCTTGAGGGACGTGTCACGAACCTCGCGAGCCTTCTCACCGAAGATGGCGCGAAGGAGGCGCTCTTCGGGGGTCAGCTCGGTCTCGCCCTTCGGCGTGACCTTTCCGACCAGCACGTCGCCGTCACGAACCTCGGCACCGATACGGATGATGCCGCGCTCGTCGAGGTCGGCGAGGACCTCGTCGGAGACGTTCGGGATGTCGCGAGTGATTTCCTCGGCACCGAGCTTGGTGTCGCGGGCATCGATCTCGTGCTCCTCGATGTGAATCGAGGTCAGGACGTCCTCTTCCACGAGACGCTGCGACAGGATGATCGCGTCCTCGTAGTTGTGGCCTTCCCACGGCATGATCGCGACGAGCAAGTTCTTGCCCAGCGCCATCTCACCGTTCTCGGTGCAAGGGCCGTCGGCCAGAACCTGGCCGGCCTCGACACGCTGTCCCTCGTCCACGATCGGACGCTGGTTGGCGCACGTGCCCTGGTTGGAACGCGCGAACTTGCGCATCCGGTACGTCTTGCGGCTTCCGTCGTCAGCCATCACCGTGACGTAGTCCGCGGAGATCTCCTCCACGACACCGGTCTTCTCGGTGATGATGACGTCGCCGGCATCCACAGCTGCACGCAGCTCCATGCCGGTTCCGACGAGAGGTGCCTCGCTGCGAACCAGCGGGACAGCCTGACGCTGCATGTTCGCGCCCATCAGGGCACGGTTTGCATCGTCGTGCTCGAGGAACGGAATCATCGCGGTTGCGACAGACACCATCTGACGCGGCGAAACGTCCATGTAGTCGATGTCGGAGGACGCGACGAACTCGACCTCGCCACCCTTACGGCGGACGAGAATCTTCGAGTCGGTGAAGCGACCCTCGCGGTCGATGGCCGAGTTGGCCTGCGCGACCACGTGGCGGTCTTCTTCGTCAGCGGTCAGGTAGTCGACCTCGTCGGTCACCTGTCCGTCGACGACGCGACGGTACGGGGTCTCGATGAAACCGAACGGGTTGACGCGTGCGTAGACCGACAGCGAACCGATCAGGCCGATGTTCGGGCCTTCCGGGGTCTCGATCGGGCACATGCGGCCGTAGTGCGACGGGTGAACGTCGCGAACCTCGAGGCCGGCGCGCTCACGGGACAGACCACCCGGGCCGAGGGCGGACAGACGACGCTTGTGCGTCAGCCCCGACAGCGGGTTGTTCTGGTCCATGAACTGCGACAGCTGGGAGGTTCCGAAGAACTCCCTGATCGCAGCGACGACGGGACGGATGTTGATCAGCGTCTGAGGCGTGATTGCCTCGACGTCCTGCGTGGTCATGCGCTCACGAACCACACGCTCCATGCGGGACAAGCCCACGCGGATCTGGTTCTGGATGAGCTCGCCGACCGTACGCAGACGACGGTTGCCGAAGTGGTCGATGTCGTCGACCTCGACGGGAACCTCGACGCCGCCCGGAGCCGTCATCGAGGTGTCACCTGCGTGCAGACGCACGAGGTACTCGACGGTGGCGACGATGTCTTCTTCGGTGAGAGTGGATGCAACGATCGGCTGACCCGCGTTCAGGCCGAGCTTCTTGTTGATCTTGTAACGACCCACGCGAGCGAGGTCGTAGCGCTTGTCCTTGAAGAACAAGTTCTCCAGCAGGGTCTGCGCGCTCTCCTTGGTGGGGGGCTCGCCCGGACGCAGCTTGCGGTAGATGTCGAGCAACGCCTCATCGGTGCCGGCGGTGTTGTCCTTCTCCAGCGTGGCCATGAGGATCTCGGAGAAGCCGAAGCGCTCCGTGATCTGCTCGGTGGTCCAGCCGAGTGCCTTGAGCAGGACGGTGACAGGCTGACGACGCTTGCGGTCGATACGGACACCAACGGTGTCGCGCTTGTCGACGTCGAACTCGAGCCATGCGCCGCGACCCGGGATCACCTTGACGCTGTGCAGATCCTTCTCGGTGCTCTTGTCGACGCTCATGTCGAAGTACACACCGGGGGAACGCACGAGCTGCGAGACGACCACACGCTCGGTGCCGTTGATGATGAAGGTGCCCTTGTCGGTCATCATCGGGAAATCTCCCATGAAGACCGTCTGGCTCTTGATCTCACCAGTGTTGTTGTTGATGAACTCCGCGGTGACGAACAAAGGCGCCGCGTAGGTCATGTCCTTGTCTTTGCACTCGTCCGTCGAGGCCTTGACCTCGTCGAATCGAGGGTCGGAGAAGGACAGCGACATAGTGCCGTTGAAATCCTCGATCGGAGAAAGCTCCGCGAGGATGTCCTCGAGACCACCGGACACTGCATTGTCGCCGAGTGCCGCTGCTCGTTCGCGCCAACTCTGCGCGCCGATCAGCCACTCGAACGAATCTGTCTGTACGTCAAGAAGCCCGGGAACTTCGAGGGGTTCGCGAACTTTCGCGAACGAAACCCTCTTCGGGGCTCCGGGGATTCCGGAAACTGCCTTGGTCTGGCTAGAGACTGCCAAGATGCGTCCTTCCAGCACCTCACGCGGGCCGCTCCGTGCTGTTGCGACCGCCGCTGTATCTGCTTCGAATTTCGCTGGTTACAACCCGAACGAAACCCGTCGCAGAAAGCAAGAAGTACTTGACTTCGCAGCGGTTGAGACGAGGGGTGGACAGGAGGCAGCCAGCGCAACGTCCAAAAGTACACCCTTACTCTGGAAATGTCGAGTCGGGTGTAACTGAGGGTCGAATTCAGAAACTGACGTGAGACTGCCGATCACTCGTCCGTGCATGTTCACCGATCAGAGTGGACCTTGCGGACCGCTCCGTCAAGGGCGAGAGCGCGTGTCGCGGCATTCGAACATTCGTGACGCGCATTCGAACACTGCCACCGGAAGTGTAGCCAGCAACGGCGTCACATACGAAAAATCTGGACCGAGATCGTGCGTCGGTCCAGATCCTCGTCGTGGTACGCAGGTGCTACTGGTCGCGAATCTCCGAGATCAGCCAGTTTCCGTCTTGTTTCTCCAGGCTCACGATGACCATTCCGGAGCGAGAGTCTGCCGCCACGCCGTTCTGCGTCGAACTGACGTTCAGTTGGGCGAGCAACTGTGCCCGGTCCTTCTCGAGTCGTGTGATCCCGATCAGCGGGACATCAGCGGTCGTTGCCGTCTGAGTTTGTTCGACGCCGGCCTTCTGCGTGTCCTTGTACTGCGTCAGCTGGTCACGCATCGACTGATTCAGGCCCTGGACACCCTTGTCGAAATCGGCGTCGAACGTGTCGGGAGAAAACGTGAAGACTGCCGCCAAAGCCGACGGCGTCACGCGAAGAACCTCGGCCGTGGCGCCTTCGTCCACCCAGGCGATGTCGTCCGTCTTCGCGCCGACTTTGAAGAAGGCGATGCCGGCGACGATCGCGACGATCACCGCCGCGGCCCCCAGGATCGCAACCAGGCGCCAGCTGCCCTTCGGCTGTGTGGATGTTGCCGGCGACTCCCCCGCGTCGGCCTGCGGGGCAGTGGGGGCGGCGCCCTCCGCTTCTCCCGCGGCTACCTTCGGTTCGTCTGCGGCTGTCTTCACCGGCTTGGTGAGATCGGGGCCCGGGGTGGATTCCGGAGCGTCGGTTTCCGGCTTCGGCGGCTCGGCGTCTCCGGATTCTGCCTTCGCGAGCGTCGGCTTCGCAGCCTCCGGCTTCACAGCCTCCTGTGTTTCTTCTTCCGGCTTTTCGATCGTGGGCTCGACCGAATCCGAATCGGACGTCCCCGCGGGGACGTTGAGTGAACGAGCGCTTCCGGCGATCTTCGGCCGACGGTTCTGCGGGGAGGACGGTCCGCCGGTACGACGTTTGGGTGGCATTACGCGCTTCTCCTTCGAGGGATGTCGGTGTGCAGGTTCGACGAACTACTGGCCACCGGAATCACCACCCTCGGTTGTCGGTGCAGGAGCACCGGATGCAGGTGCCTCGGTCCCCGAACCGGGGGCGGGCGTTGCATCAGGTGCAGGCGTGGAGCCGTCGGCCGCCGGCAGAGTGCCGGAGCCGAGATCGAGTCGCGATCCGATCGGATCAGCCGACTGCGCCTTCCAGACCCCGTCGACCTCGACCATGCCCAGCCGCATGCCGAGCTGATTCTTGACGAACTGATTGCCCTGCGTCGTGGTCACTCGAACGACGACCAGAGCCGTGGCGGTCCGGTCATCGGTGTTGAGTTCGGTGAGCGCGGACTGAACGACTTCGGTGTCAGCCTTCGAGCCCGAGTTACGCAACTCGTCGGTGATGGAATCCTGAACGGTCTGCAGGTACGTCGTCATCTCGTCACCGGTCACCGAAGAACGCATGTTCTCGATCGACTGGTCGAGATTCGCCGAATCCGCGTTGTTGAGGTTGATCGCGACTTGCTGCGCACCGACCAGCGCGTCGTCACGCATCTCGGCGGTAGTGCGGTCGGTGGTGAGCGCCCGGACGTACGGGACGCCGAACACACCGAGCGCAACCACTGCCGCCAGAAGCAAGACACCGACCGCAATCAGAGACGCTGTCAGCCCCTTCGGTCTACCGGTTGTCGGCGCTCCCGATTCGACTTGCTCGGGCCCGCCGGACTGCGGGGAACTGTTTCTCTGAATCACACTCACTACCCTACTTACCTGTTTTGCCCAGCCTCTGGCCGCGAATCGTCAACTGCCACAACTCAGTAGCCTGAACTGCACAAACTCGATCACATTCGGATCGGTCTACTTCGGTGTCACTCCGAGCAACGGCGCCAACTGCGTCGCGATCGGGTTGAGGTTCAACTTGTCCGGATCGACCTTCGGCTTGAAGTCCCAAGGCTGGATCGTGTCGGGATCGGCGTACACCACGCGGTTGGCGCTGCGGACGCCCGTCTCGCTGCCCAGCGGCGTCTCACACGACGCCGCGGTGTTGAGTGGGAAATCCTGCTGCGTGTCGTCGAAATTGGGGTTCTGACGCTTCATCTCGTCCAGGATTGCCATGGTGCCTTCGTAACCAACCGTGCACGAGAGCGGATTGTTGGTCTCCAGCACCAAGCCCTGATGGACCGTTCCGTCGCCGGGAGCAACCGTCGGTGCGGCAGCGGCCAGGCCGGGAAGGAAGATCAGGAACGGCTGCAGCGCGATCGTTCGCGGTGCAAGCGTTTTGGTGGTGGCCGCCAGGTTTGTCAGGTCGGTCGTCAGGCTCGGACCACCCTCGTTGATCAAGGCGCCGATCTGATCGCTGGCCGGGATGCCGTTGTCGATCAAGCGTCGGATATCCGGATCGCTGGTCCGCAACTGCGCCGTCACGGCATCGAGATCGGTGCTGAACTGCTTGATCGCGGAGGACTGATCCGACTGCGTCGTCAGTACCGTCTCACTGTTCCGAATCAGCGCGAGCGTCTGAGGCAGAGTGTCGAGCCCGGACTGCGAAAGACCGGACAACGAATCGGCCAGGACCTGAATGTCCTCGCCCTTGCCGTTGAACGCCGCACCGAGTTCGACGGCGACGGTGTGGAGTGCGTCGACCGGCACGGACTTGACCAAGCCGTTGGCACTGGTCAGCACATCCTCGATCGGGATCGGAGTTGTGGTGTCCCCCACCGCGATCACCGAGCCGTCCTCGAGGAACGGTCCCTGATCGGTATCGGGCTGGAGGTCGACATACTGCTCACCGATGGCGGAGCGGTTAGCCACGACGGCACGGGCCGACGCAGGAATCTCCGGAGCGCTGTTGTCGATCTTCAGGTCTACCTGAATTCCGTCCTCGGTCAACGACATGTCGCCCACTCGCCCGACCGGCACGCCGCGATACGTCACTTCGGCGTTGGTGAAAATTCCACCGGACGTGGCCAATTCGGTCTTGACCGTGTACTGCCCGAACCCCATGAGGTTGTCCAGGCGCACGTACTTGGCGCCGACGTAGATGAGACCCAGGAGCGCAACCACGACAAAGCCGACGAGCTGCCATTTGACCAGAGCTGATCTCACTGTCCATCACCGCCGATTCCGAACTGTTCCAGCATTCCCTGGATGGGGTTGAGTGGGTTCGCCGCGGGCGCCGGCGTTGCCGGATCACCCGCTGTTGTGGCGGGAAGACCGGCGACAACGGGAACCTGCGGCAGGATCGGAGCGATCGGCAGCAGTGACACCGTCGGCCAACCCGGACGCGGGCCGTTTCCGTTGTAGTACGGGTTCGACGGATCGACTACCGGCTTGGGATTGCCGAACTTCGGCTGAC
>Ga0256779_1000403_pt1 | contig 11959 bp, 9 predicted proteins | sample MC6MC0930MT_FD_186048 | JGI IMG/M metagenome (GOLD analysis project Ga0256779, IMG submission 186048) | Metatranscriptome of enriched soil aggregate microbial communities from Iowa State University, Ames, United States - MC6-MC0930-MT... | ecosystem: Environmental > Terrestrial > Soil >...
CTGGAGGAGAGCAAATGGTTGACCCACTCGATCCACGCAACGATCCACTAAACAATCCGCGTCACGCTGATCCAATGGCCGACCCGGTTGCCAGACCGCCACAACCCCGAGGCAGCAGCGGTATTTTGCTTGCGGTCATCCTGATCGCTGCAATTCTGATCCTGGGCTATTTCTTCTATCGAGGCGGCGGCTCCACAGATACGGCTGCACCGCCACCACCGCCAGCAGCACAGGGCGAAACAACAACGCCACCAGCAGCACCGCCTGCAACACCACCGGCACAGAACTAACCCTATGAAAAAGGCCCGCTTTCGCGGGCCTTTCTGCATCCGGATAAACCCGGAAATTACGTGTGACCACGATTACATGTGAATTGGCTTGGCAAAGGTTGCCAAGGCAGATTCGCGAACCGCTTCCGACATGGTTGGATGCGCGTGGCAGGTGCGTGCAAGATCTTCGGAAGAACCACCGAATTCCATCAGTACGGCCAGCTCATGGATCATTTCACCGGCATTGTAGCCGAGGATATGAGCGCCCAGAACGCGATCCGTTGCCTTGTCGGCGAGGATCTTCACAAAGCCGTCTGCGTGCAGCATGGCGCGTGCGCGACCGTTTGCAGTGAACGGGAACTTGCCGATCTTGTATTCAATTCCAGCGGCTTTCAGCTCTTCTTCGGTCTTGCCGACGGAGGCTACTTCCGGCTGCGTGTAAACAACGCTTGGAATGACGTCGAAGTTTACGTGTCCTGCCTGACCAGCGATGATTTCAGCAACGGCAATGCCTTCATCTTCGGCCTTGTGTGCGAGCATCGGGCCCTGAACCACGTCACCGATGGCATAGATGCCTTCGACATTGGTGCGCCAGTGACCATCGATTGCAACGCGACCGCGGTCATCGACATTCACGCCAGCTTCCTGCAGACCAAGACCATCCGTGTATGGACGACGACCCGTCGAAATCAAAACCGCATCGGCATCAATGGTTTCAGCATCGCCACCCGTGACCGGCTCAAAAGTCACTTTCGCGCCCTTTCCAGCCTTTTCAACACCAGTAACCTTTGCGCTCAGCTTGAAGGCAATGCCCTGCTTTTCGAGAAGACGCTGGAACTGCTTGGATACTTCGCCGTCCATCGCACCCAGAACCTTGTCGAGATATTCAACAACGGTCACTTTTGCGCCAAGACGTGCCCAGACGGAACCAAGCTCCAGACCAATCACACCACCGCCAACAACAACCAGATGACCCGGCACCTTGTCGAAAGCAATCGCACCGGTTGACGACACGATGACCTTCTCGTCGATGTCGACCTTGACGCCCGGAATGCCGGCAACATCAGAACCAGTTGCGATGATGATGTTCTTACCTTCGATTTCCTGAACGCTACCGTCTTCGGCAGTCACGGAAACCTTGCCCTTGGCGACGATCTTGCCGGTGCCGATGTAAGGCGTGATCTTGTTCTTCTTGAACAGGAACTCAACGCCAGACGTGTTCGACTTAACGGTCGCGTCCTTGTGAGCCAGCATCTTTTCGAGATTGAGCTTTGGCTTGCTGATTTCAACGCCCAGCGTATCGAACGAGTGACCGGCTTCGGCAAACACTTCAGACGCATGAAGCAGCGCCTTGGAAGGAATGCAGCCAACATTGAGACAGGTGCCGCCAAAGGTCTTGCGCTTTTCGACTACGGCCACCGAAAGGCCAAGCTGTGCGGCCTTGATTGCGGCTACATAACCGCCGGGGCCGGTACCAATGACAACCACATCATAAGACATTGAACTATCCTTCTTCAGTCTGATCCAGAATGACCAGCAATGGCCATTAAACTTTTATAAGATCGGCGATCCGATCATTCTTCTTCAGGCGAGCACGACTTGAAACGGAAGCTTTCAAATTGAAGCGCCTTTTCTGGTTTCGCTGCGCCAAAATCATATCCGTCAAGCGCTGTTGCCAGATCGGGAAACAGAATTGCCTGCGCGGCCGGCTCATCGGCCTTTGGCAGCACATCCGCTTCCGCGCCTTCCTTCAGCGCATAGACAACGCTCTGCCAGAGGCTGCAATCATCGAGGTCTTCCGGTTCGGTGCCCCCATTCTTGCAGTTATAGGTAATGAGCGCATAGGGGCGTGCAACCCCTTCTTCCGGCCAAATGACGAGACCTGAGAGTTTGAACTCCGGCTTGTCATCAGCGGTAATCGTGAATTCATTGGTCGGTGCCGGGGTCATCTTGAGCGCATTGGACTGCACGGCATGGAAAGTCAGCGTGTATGCATCGCCCTGATCGCGATAGACTGCACGGTTCTGCGTACAGGCGGCCTGAACGGCGCTTGAGAAAACCGTCACGGCAAGAGCTGATGCCGCCACCACTTTGAAGAGCTTCTTAACGTCATGCATCTGTCGGTTCTCCTCGTATTCCCGGCAGTGATTACTGCGCTTTCGCTCTGTTACTGTGCTTTTGCAATGGCAAGTTTCAGACCAAGTGCAATGAAAACCACACCACTTGTTCTGTCGATCCATTTGGAGGCGCGCGAAAAAACCGCGCGCATCTTTGGCGTCGTCATAAAAAGGCTGACACCGATAAACCATGAAATCAATGCCGTGGCCATCACCACGCCATAGCCAAGCTTCACTTCAGTCGGAGTATGAAGGCTCACAACCGTCGAGAAAATCGAAAGGAAGAAGAATACGGCCTTGGGGTTAAGCGCATTGGCGGCAAAGCCCAGACTGAAAGCCTTGAGCGCGCTCTGCTTGCGCTGCTGGTCCTGTGCGCTCATATCGATATCGATCTTCGTCGTACCAGCACGCAGTGCCTTGATGCCGATATAGACCAGATAGGCCACACCGCATCATTTCACGATATTGAAGAGATAGATCGACTGGGAAATGATCAGCCCAAGACCAAGCACCATATAGGTGACATGCATCATGAAGGCCGCGCCAATACCAAAGCTGGTAATGATTGCCTCGCGACGCCCCTGCATCAGTGACTGGCGGATAACCATGGCGAGATCAGCGCCCGGCGAAACGATGGCAAAGACGAAGATCGCCATCAGGGATGCAAGTTCAAACAGATAGGGATGCATCACTTTTCCTCGCCCCGCATCTCAGGGATGCAGGCAACCGTCAAAAAACCAGATTGAAAAACATGAGTGCAAGCCCGGCCAGCGAACCGATCCAGACGAGCGAGCGGATATAAGGAATACCCGCCAGATAAAGTGGCACATAGATGATGCGGCAGGCAAACCAGACCCAAGCACCATAAAGTCCGAAACCTGCTGCATCGCCCTTGAACACAAGTGCAAGTGCAAGTGCTATAAATGCGGGGTAGGTCTCGCGGAAATTGGCGGAAGCACGTTCCGCGCGACCAGCCAGATGGCCGGAGGGCTTACGCCCTTCATCACGCGGACCCGCATTCCATTGGGAGCCGAGTTCCTTCGTCGCCGTCCAGCCCTGCAGGAGGATATGAACCACCAGCAGAACCACACTCCAGCCGATCAGCGGGAGAAAAGGCGACGCGGAAAAGATACCCGGCTCCATAGCTCTATTCCTTACAGGTCAAGAACCAGACGCTCTGGATCTTCCAGGCTTTCCTTGACGCGAACGAGGAAGGTCACTGCTTCCTTGCCGTCAACAATGCGGTGATCATAGCTGAGAGCCAGATACATCATCGGACGGATGACGATCTGACCGCCGACGACAACCGGACGATCCTGGATCTTGTGCATGCCGAGAATACCCGACTGCGGCGAGTTGAGGATCGGCGAAGACATCAGCGAGCCGTACACACCACCATTGGTGATGGTGAAGGTGCCGCCCTGCATATCAGCCATCGAGAGCGAACCGTCGCGTGCAGCTTTTGCAAGACGACCCAGTTCCTTTTCAACGCCAGCGATCGAACGCTGATCGGCATCGCGGATGACAGGAACAACAAGGCCCTTGTCGGTGCCGACAGCCATGCCGACGTGAGCAAAGTTCTTGTAGATGATGTCAGTGCCGTCGATCTCGGCGTTAACAGCCGGGATTTCCTTCAGCGCATGGGTCACGGCCTTCGTGAAGAAGCCCATGAAGCCGAGCTTGACGCCATGCTTCTTCTCGAAGATGTCCTTGTAACGCGAACGCAGTTCCATCACCGCAGACATGTCGACTTCGTTGTAAGTCGTCAGCATCGCAGCGGTATTCTGGGCGTCCTTGAGGCGCTTGGCAATGGTCTGGCGCAGACGGGTCATCTTCACGCGTTCTTCGCGTGGTGCATCGTCAGCCGACGAAGCAGGACGTGCAGCGGCAGCAGGAGCCTGAGCGGCTGGAGCAGCCGAAACACCCTTAGCAATTGCGTCGAGAACGTCACCCTTGAGAACCTGACCGCGCTTGCCCGAACCTTCAACCTGATCAGCGGAAAGGCCGTTTTCAGAAAGAAGCTTGGAGGCAGCAGGCGCAGGCTGCATTGCCGGACCCGACGATGTCGACGCAACAGGAGCTGCCGCAGCCGGAGCAGCAGCTGCTGCTGGCTTGGCTTCTTCCTTCTTAGGAGCGGTCGCAGCACCTGCGCCAGAAATCTGGCCGAGCAGTGCGTTCACTTCAACCGTGTCGCCTTCCTGTGCCACGATTTCGGCCAGTACGCCCGCAGCCGCAGCTGGAACTTCCACTGTTACCTTGTCGGTTTCCAGTTCCACCAGAGGTTCATCGACAGCGATAGCATCGCCGACCTTCTTGAACCACTTTCCGATGGTTGCCTCAGTAACGGACTCCCCAAGCGTGGGAACGCGAATTTCGGTAGCCATGGTTTCTTCTTCCGTTGATCTTCGATCTTTAGATTTGATTTCAATTCAAGCTGGAAGCAGCTTTTCCAAACCGCTCCCCGCTGAAAATTAAATTAGTTTCCCAGCGCATCCTCGAGGAAAGCCTCGAGCTGTGCAAGGTGCTTCGACATCAGGCCGGTTGCAGGCGATGCCGCAGCCGGACGACCGGTGTAACGAACGCGCTGATGCTTGGCGTCGATGTGAGCGAGAACCCATTCGAGATACGGATCGATGAACGACCACGCACCCATGTTCTTCGGTTCTTCCTGACACCAGACGATTTCCGCATGACGGAAGCGCGACAACTCGTTGATGAGCGCCTTGGCAGGGAACGGATAAAGCTGTTCCACGCGCAGCAGGTAGACATCGTCGATGCCACGCTTTTCGCGCTCTTCGTAAAGATCGTAATAGACCTTACCCGAGCACAGAACGACGCGGCGGATCTTGGCATCCTTCTGAAGCTTGATACCATCGCCCTTGTTGTACTGTGCGTCATCCCAAAGCAGACGGTGGAACGATGAATCGCCCGACAGTTCGTTGAGGCTCGAAACAGCACGCTTATGGCGCAGCAGCGACTTCGGCGTCATCATGATGAGCGGCTTACGGAAGTCACGCTTCATTTGACGGCGCAGAATGTGGAAGTAGTTAGCCGGCGTCGTGACGTTTGCGACCTGCATGTTGTCTTCCGCACACATCTGCAACCAGCGTTCCAGACGAGCCGAGGAATGTTCAGGACCCTGACCTTCAAAGCCATGCGGCAGAAGGCAGACGAGACCCGACATACGCAGCCACTTGCGTTCACCAGACGAGATGAACTGATCGAAGACGACCTGAGCACCGTTGGCGAAGTCACCGAACTGGGCTTCCCAGAGAACCAGAGCGCGCGGATCGGACAGCGAATAACCGTATTCGTAGCCAAGTACCGCTTCTTCCGAAAGCATCGAGTTGATGGCTTCGTAGATCGCCTGACCCTTCTGAATGTTGTTCAGAGGGATATAGCGGTTCTGGGTTTCCTGATCATAGAGGACCGTGTGACGCTGCGAGAAGGTGCCGCGCTCCACGTCCTGACCGGACAGACGGATCGGGCTGCCTTCGGAAACCAGCGAACCGAATGCCAGCGATTCAGCCGTTGCCCAATCGAGGCCTTCACCGGTTTCGATCATCTTGGCGCGGTTGTCGAGGAAGCGCTGAATGGTGCGATGAACATTGAAGTCCTTTGGCACTTCAACGAGCTTCTTGCCGATTTCTTTCAGCGTCTTGATCGGAACACCGGTTTTGCCACGGCGCTGTTCGTCGGCATTGTCTGCCGTGCGCAGGCCAGCCCAGGCACCGTCCAGCCAGTCAGCCTTGTTCGGCTTGTAGCTCTGACCGGCTTCAAATTCCTGTTCAAGCTTTTCGCGCCATTCAGCCTTCATCTTGTCGATGTCAGCCTGAGCGAGAAGACCTTCAGCAATCAGCTTGTCGCTGTAAAGCTGAACAGTTGTCTTGTGCGCGCGGATTTCCTTATACATCAACGGCTGGGTGAATGAAGGCTCATCACCTTCATTGTGGCCGAAGCGGCGGTAGCAGAACATGTCGATGACCACCGGCTTATGGAAGGTCATGCGGAATTCCATCGCAACCTTGGCTGCGAAGACAACAGCTTCCGGATCGTCACCATTGACGTGGAAAACAGGCGCTTCAACCATCTTTGCCACATCCGATGGATAAGGCGAAGAACGCGAGAAGGCCGGATTGGTGGTGAAGCCGATCTGGTTGTTGATGATGAAGTGCAGAGTACCGCCAACGCGGTGGCCTTTCAGACCCGAAAGACCGAGACACTCGGCAACAACACCCTGACCTGCGAAAGCGGCATCGCCGTGCAGAAGCAGCGGCAGAACCTTGGCGCGTTCCGTCAGCGGCACCATGTCGTCGCGGGTACGGCCAACAAGCAGGTCCTGCTTGGCGCGTGCCTTGCCCATGACAACCGGGTTGACGATTTCAAGATGTGACGGGTTTGCAGTTAGCGAAAGGTGAACCTTGTTGCCATCGAACTCGCGGTCCGACGATGCACCAAGATGGTACTTCACGTCGCCCGAACCTTCCACATCGTCAGGCGCATAGGAACCGCCCTTGAACTCGTGGAAGATTGCGCGATGCGGCTTGCCCATAACCTGGGAAAGCACGTTCAGACGACCGCGGTGTGCCATGCCGAGCACGACTTCCTTGAGGCCCATTTGACCGCCACGCTTGACGATCTGCTCCAGCGCCGGGATCAGCGATTCACCGCCATCAAGACCGAAACGCTTGGTGCCCTTGTACTTCACGTCGATGAACTGTTCGAAACCTTCAGCTTCGATCAGCTTCGACAGAATGGCCTTCTTGCCTTCAGCAGTGAAAGCATAGCCTTTGTCCGGACCTTCGATGCGTTCCTGAATCCAGGCCTTTTCGACCGGATCAGAGATGTGCATGAATTCTACGCCGATATTGCCGCAATAGGTGCGCTTGAGAATTTCAAGCATCTGCGGAACAGTCGCGTATTCAAGACCGAGAACGTTATCGATGAAGATCTTGCGATCGTAATCGGCAGGCGTGAAGCCATAGGTTGCCGGATCAAGTTCGCTAAAATCGTTTGGCTTTTCAGCAAGGCCAAGCGGATCGAGATTGGCATGAAGATGGCCACGCATACGGAATGCGCGGATCATCATGATGGCGCGAACGCTGTCGCGTGCAGCCTGTGCAATCTCTTCCGAAGTCAGTGCGGCAGCAGAAGCGGACTTGGCATCACCTTTTGCAGACTTGCCCTTGAGCTTGTCGGTCACATGCTTTTCGACTTCGGCCCAATTGCCGTCGAGTGCCGAGATTAACTCGCCATTGGCCTGAATTGGCCAGTTCTTGCGAGTCCAGCTTGCGCCCTGTGCGTTCTTACGCACATCGTCGGCATTGTCTTTCAGCTGTGCGAAGAAATCGCGCCATTCCTGATCAACCGAAGTGGGATCATCCTCGTACTTGGCATACAGCTCCTCGATATAGTCGGCATTGCCGCCATAGAGGAAAGAGGTAAGGGCGAAAACGTCGTTGGCTTGTTCTTGCCTTGCCATAACCTAATCCGGAGCCTCCGCTCCGTCTCCTTGTAGTAGCTCATCATGCGCGGGCCGGAAGCTTTTGACCTTCATCCCTCACGCCGCCGGGGAGGAACCACAACAGACCCCGGCATAACTCGATCGCAAATTCAAATCTTGCGGAAGAATGATGGCCAAAGCCTGACATTCCCTTAAACCGGCCGCCCCGGTATTTTTGCGCGCATCTTGTCCGAAAACCGCTTCACACTTTTCGGGATGCGCTTGCCCCGGCAGCAGCTTTCGCCACTGCCGGTTCATTTCAATCAGCTACGTAGTCTCAGCCCTTGAGGACTTCAACCAGCGTCTTGCCGAGCTGTGCTGGCGAAGGAGACACGCGAATGCCAGCCGATTCCATGGCTGCAATCTTGTCTTCTGCGCCACCCTTGCCGCCCGAGATCACGGCGCCAGCATGGCCCATGGTGCGTCCGGCAGGAGCTGTACGGCCAGCGATGAAGCCAACCATTGGCTTCTTGCGGCCGCGCTTTGCTTCGTCCTTCAGGAACTGCGCTGCTTCTTCTTCAGCGGAGCCACCGATTTCACCGATCATGACGATCGACTTGGTTTCATCGTCGGCCAGGAACATTTCCAGCACGTCGATGAATTCGGTGCCCTTGACCGGATCGCCGCCGATACCGACAGCAGTGGTCTGGCCGAGGCCTTCGTTCGAAGTCTGGAACACTGCTTCATAGGTAAGTGTGCCAGAGCGGGAAACAACACCCACCGAACCCTTCTTGAAGATATTGCCCGGCATGATGCCGATCTTGCATTCTTCAGGGGTCAGGATGCCTGGGCAGTTTGGTCCGAGCAGGCGCGACTTCGAGCGTTCCAGACGCTCCTTGACGCGAACCATGTCCATGACTGGAATGCCTTCGGTGATGCAGACGATGAAGCCGACTTCAGCTTCGATCGCTTCGATGATTGCATCTGCTGCACCTGCTGGCGGAACGTAGATCACCGATGCGTCTGCACCTGTGCGTTCCTTGGCTTCTGCAACAGTTGCGAAGATCGGAAGCTTTTCGCCCCTCGAGCCTTCCCAGGTTTCGCCACCCTTTTTCGGGTGAATACCGCCGACCATCTGCGTGCCGTAATAAGCAAGCGCCTGTTCGGTGTGGAAAGTACCGGTCTTGCCGGTCAGGCCCTGTACGAGAACCTTGGTGTCCTTGTTAACGAGAATGGACATGCCTTAGTTTCCCTTCACTGCAGCGACGATTTTCTGCGCCGCATCGTCGAGATCGTCAGCCGAAATAACATTCAGGCCGCTCTCGTTGATGATCTTCTTGCCAAGCTCAACATTGGTGCCTTCAAGACGGACAACCAAAGGAACCTTGAGACCGACTTCCTTGACCGCAGCGATAACGCCTTCAGCGATAACGTCGCACTTCATGATGCCGCCAAAGATGTTGACCAGAATGCCCTGAACAGCCGGATCAGCGGTGATGATCTTGAACGCAGACGTGACTTTCTCCTTGGTAGCGCCGCCACCAACGTCGAGGAAGTTAGCTGGCTCAGCACCGTAGAGCTTGATGATGTCCATGGTTGCCATGGCAAGGCCTGCGCCGTTGACCATGCAGCCGATGTTGCCATCAAGAGCGACGTAAGCGAGATCGTGCTTGGAAGCTTCGATTTCCTTTTCGTCTTCTTCCGACAGATCGCGCAGTTCCTGAATGTCAGGATGACGGAACAGTGCATTGCCGTCGAACGATACCTTGGCATCGAGAACGCGCACGCGGCCATCGGTCATGACGATCAGCGGGTTGATTTCCAGAAGGCTCATGTCCTTTTCGGAGAATGCCTTGTAGAGGATCGGGAACAGCTTGAGGCCGTCTTCACGCGCTGCATCCTTAAGCTCTAACGCATCGGCGAGCTTGTTGGCGTCTTCATCGGTCACGCCCTTGGCAGGATCGATAGCAACGGTGATGATCTTTTCTGGCGTTTCTTCAGCAACAGCTTCAATGTCCATGCCGCCTTCGGTCGAAACGACGAAAGCAGGACGGCCAACGGTGCGGTCGATGAGGATCGAGAGATAAAGCTCGCGCTCGATGTCTGCACCATCTTCGATGTAAAGACGGTTGACCTGCTTACCAGCTTCACCGGTCTGCTTGGTCACGAGCGTGTTACCGAGCATTTCCTTTGCATGGGAAACAACTTCTTCGATCGACTTTGCAAGGCGAACGCCGCCCTTTGCATCAGGACCGAGTTCCTTGAACTTGCCCTTGCCGCGTCCACCAGCATGGATCTGGCTCTTGACGACATAAAGCGGGCCTGGAAGCGTCTTTGCCCATTCTTCCGCCTGTTCGACGGAATAAACAGCCACACCATTGGCGATTGGGGCGCCGAAAGTGTGAAGCAGGCGCTTGGCCTGATATTCGTGAATATTCATCTGGTTGTCCTCTGCGGATTAACAGCCGGAAAAGGCCGGGCTGCTCTCAAGAGCGATCCGGCCTTGTCTGGAACTTATTTCAGTGACGGAGCGATACCGACGCAAGCTTCGCAAAGACCGGCAACAGATGCGACCGACTTTTCGAACTCGGCCTTTTCGTCCTTATCGAGATCGATCTCGATAATACGTTCAACGCCGTTGGCACCGATCACAGTTGGAACGCCGACATACATGTCCTTGACGCCATACTGACCGGAAAGCTGTGCTGCGACTGGCAGAACGCGCTTCTTGTCCTTGAGGTAGGATTCAGCCATCTGGATTGCAGAAGCAGCCGGTGCATAGAAAGCAGAACCGGTCTTGAGCAGGCCGACGATTTCTGCGCCGCCATCACGGGTGCGCTGAATGATCTTGTCGAGCTTTTCCTGGCTGGTCCAGCCCATCTTGACGAGGTCTGGAAGCGGGATACCGGCAACGGTCGAGTAACGAGCGAGCGGAACCATGCTGTCGCCGTGGCCACCAAGCACGAATGCAGTGACGTCTTCGACCGACACGTTAAATTCCTCCGACAGGAAGTAGCGGAAACGGGCGCTGTCCAGAACGCCAGCCATGCCGACAACCTTGTGTGCTGGCAGACCGGAGAACTTCTGCAAAGCCCAGACCATCGCATCAAGCGGGTTGGTGATGCAGATGACGAAAGCTTCAGGCGCATATTTCTTGATGCCTGCGCCGACCTGTTCCATGACCTTCAGGTTGATACCCAGAAGATCGTCGCGGCTCATGCCCGGCTTACGCGGCACGCCTGCGGTTACGATGACAACGTCTGCGCCTTCGATTGCGGCATAGTCGTTTGCACCGGTGAACTTCGCATCAAAACCGTCAACCGGTGAAGATTCTGCAATATCCAGTCCCTTACCCTGCGGAGTACCTTCCGCAATGTCGAAAAGGACGACGTCGCCGAGTTCCTTCAGACCAGCAAGATGAGCGAGCGTGCCGCCAATCATACCGGAGCCGATGAGGGCAATCTTGTTGCGTGCCATGTTGTTTCTTTCCTCAAGTTTGATCCAGAAACGCATGAAGCTATCCGGTTTCCTCCCGGAAAACGCGTCTGCGCTGCGAGGGTTCGATAGGACTCTTTGCAAAAAAACTCAACTCATTATTTTGCGACCAATGTTTTCAATCGGTTAGATTTATATGTTCTTACGTAAACGTAAGATATTTTGGCAAAATGGAGGCAACTGAGTCTTATCGTCCGGCTGTTACGCATTGCTCAGAACACGCCAGCCGGGCCGTCATTCATTTTTAAAGGCCATTCACGTCTACAGGAGGAAACACGATCAGCAAACAACCGCATTCAACCCAAGCTCTTGCCAAAGCAACATAGCCCTCGAATGCTATAAGTCGAGTCTGTGGCAGTTCGATGATGGAGCGCATCCCAAAAGCAGAGGAATGCGAACCGTCTCAGCCTGCTGATTTTTCTGCAAATGCTTCCAGATATTCCGCGCTCTGCATTTCAAACAGGCGGGAAGCCGTGCGGTCAAACTCAAAAGCTTCTACGCCTTTGCTTGCTTGATAAAGCTTTTCAGGCTGTGCTTCGGCAGAGATGAACAAACGCGCGTGATGATCGTAAAGCACGTCGATCAGCAGAATGAAGCGCTTGGCCTCATTGCGTCGCGAATAATCGAGCACCGGC
>Ga0256779_1000436_pt1 | contig 11442 bp, 10 predicted proteins | sample MC6MC0930MT_FD_186048 | JGI IMG/M metagenome (GOLD analysis project Ga0256779, IMG submission 186048) | Metatranscriptome of enriched soil aggregate microbial communities from Iowa State University, Ames, United States - MC6-MC0930-MT... | ecosystem: Environmental > Terrestrial > Soil >...
TGCTTGAAAAATGTCTATATTTGTGCGATTCACGATCAAATTGAGAAATAGCTGATTATCATCGCGAATCATTATGGGATTCACGCATTAATAATAAGGATTGATAGGATTACTTACCCCAAGCTTCCGGATTTTCCCTAAAGCTCTCAAGTATATCTAAGTCTTTTTCTTCGATGATGCCATTTTTCAACGCTGCTTTAATTAAACTGCTGTAGTCAGTCAATGAAACTGCTTTAATATTTGCTTCTTCCAATCGATGTTTACCTTTTTCTAGTTCATATGTAAAAATGGATACTATCCCCAGAACCTCAATGCCGGCTAAACGGAGTGCTTCGGCTGCAGCAATCGCACTGCCTCCAGTTGAGATAAGATCCTCGATGACAACAGCTTTTTGGCCCTCTAAAATCTTTCCTTCGATTTGATTCCCTTTTCCATGTCTTTTTGCCGAGGATCTGACGTAGCACATCGGCAATTCTAAAAGATCGCTGACCCATGCAGCATGAGGAATACCCGCTGTTGCTGTACCGGCGATTAAATCGACATTTGGAAATTCTTTTTTTATTATATCCACAAGCCCAGTGGCAATTTCTTTTCTTAAAGTTGGATACGAAAGTGTCATTCTATTATCACAATAGATCGGAGATTTTAAACCAGATGACCAAGTGAATGGATCATTTGGACGTAAGAACACCGCTTTTATTTCTAATAGTTTTTCGGCAATTTTTTCTGATATCATTTATCTCAACTCCCATTCTAATTTGGCCCGTTCGTATGCTTGTAAAGGATTATCGGTTTGAGTGATGGACCGCCCTACTACAATGTGAGTGGATCCTAGTTTTCGAGCATCTGATGGTGTCACAATCCGTGATTGGTCATGCGAGCTATCTCCAATCATACGAATGCCTGGAGAGACTTTTAAAAACTCTTTATTAGTCGCTTCAGAAATTGCTCGCGCTTCAAGAGCGGAACAGACGACCCCATCAAGCCCTGCTTCATAAGCAAGTGTTGCGTAATGTAAAACTGAATCCTTTAATTCTCGATCAATCAATTGTTCACGCTGCATTTGTTCTTCACTCGTGCTCGTCAATTGAGTGACGGCAATTAATTTCGGTCTTTCCATTCCATCCGGTGTTCCTTCCTCTAAGCCCTTTAACGCATATTCCATCATCTTAGAGCCACCAGCAGCATGAACATTGACCATATCCACCCCGAGACATGCCAATATCTTCATCGCACTATAAACGGTATTCGGAATATCATGCAATTTTAAATCAAGAAAGATATGATGTCCTTGTGACTTTAACAAATTGATAAAAGATGAGCCCTCCTTGTAAAATAACTCCATGCCTACTTTTACAAAAAGCTGTTCATCTCGAAAATTTCGTAAAAATTGGTCGGCATAAACCCTATCCGGATAATCAAGAGCAATGATTGGCTTTTGCGCCATACTTTTTCCAGCTCCTTCCGGTCAATTCACTAATATGCGTAACTTGAAGTTCATCAAGCTTTCTTGGGAGTTCCTCGATTAGTCTTGGACAAATGAATGGATCTGTAAAATTCATTGTTCCAATGGCTACAGCACTTGCACCTGCATAAAAATACTCGATAATATCATCGGTTGATTCAATTCCGCCCATGCCGATAATTGGAATGTTCACTTTCTGGCTTACTTCGTAAATCATTCTAACGGCAACTGGTTTGATTGCAGGACCTGATAAACCACCGCTATTATTGGCTAAAATTGGCTTCCCTGTTTTGATATCTAGTCGCATACCAAGCAAGGTATTAATCATTGTAAGCCCGTCTGCCCCTGCCTCTTCAACAGCTTCAGCCATCCCTACAATATCTGCAACATTCGGAGACAGTTTCACATATACGGGAACGGATGAAACTTCTTTTACTCTTTTCGTTAGCTCTGCTGCCACTTCAGGTATGGTCCCAAAGGCAATTCCACCTTTTTTAACGTTTGGACAGGAGATGTTTAGTTCTAAAGCTTTTACATTTGGTGCAGTAGAAATCTTTTCAGCAACTTCAACGTAATCTTCTGTTTCTGACCCTGCGACATTCGCGATGATAGGAACATCAAACCGTTCCAACCATGGAAGTTCATTAGCGAGAACACCTTCAAGTCCTGGGTTCTGCAAACCAATAGCATTCAACATACCAGCTGAAGTTTCCGCCACTCTTGGTGTAGGGTTTCCGAACCGAGGCTCCAAAGTAGTCGCCTTGATCATGATCGCTCCGAGAATGGATAAGTCGTAAAATTGACTATATTCTTTTCCGAAACCGAAGCAGCCTGAAGCAGGCATAACTGGGTTTATCAGTGACAAACCGGGTAATTCTATTTGTAGTCGATTCATGATAAAACCACCTTCCCGATTGGAAAAACAGGACCATCACTGCATATTTTCACATATTTAGACCCTTTTGGATCATCAGTGAGATGACAGACACAGGCAAAGCAAGCTCCAATTCCACAGCCCATTCTCTGTTCAAGCGACAAATAGGCTTTTCTTCCACTGAATCGTTCTTCTAATGCCTTCAACATTGGTGTGGGACCACAAGAATAGAGCACATCAAAATCAAACTGATGTTCATCGATGACATTCGTGACAAAACCGCGCGTACCAAGTGAACCATCAACCGTTGCGATATACGTTTCACCTAATTCGGAAAATCCCCTTTCATAAAATGCCTTTTCTGCCGTTTCAAACCCGAGTATATGAATTGTTTTCGTTCCTTGTTTGTTCAACTGTTTCGCTAGTTCATATAATGGTGGAACACCGATGCCTCCCCCAACAAGCAAGGCTGTTTCGCCTTGATGTGCCTCATGAATTGGGAATCCATTACCAAGTGGCCCTAATACATCGATCCGACTGCCCTCCACATTCATAGAAAGCAGTCTTGTTCCTTTCCCTTCAGCTCGATAAATAACGGTGAACTGATTTTTCTCTTTATCGATTGATGCAATACTGATTGGTCTGCGTAAAAGAGGATCAAGTCCGGGATTAGATCTTATATGGACAAATTGTCCCGGCTCCTTCATTTCATGAACAAGATTACCTTCTAATGTCAGCTCAAAAATATCCTTCGCAATTTGATTCTGAGAGATGACTAGCATATTTTCTTGTTGGATCATTTATACATCGCCTCTTTCAGCCCGACTTCTCCTTTTCCCATTGCCTCTGCGGAGAAAACCATTGATTCAAGGACTCCGAGGATTGCTTCTGCTGTATCAAGCGATGTTAAACATGCCACGCCATTTTCAACCGATTCACGTCTAATTCTAAATCCATCCCGTTCTGGTTGTTTTCCCTTTGTTAATGTATTAATGACAATTTGTGCTTTTCCTTGTCTAATGACATGGATAAGTGTCGGTCCAGTAGATCCAATTTTATCAACAACCTCGACTTTAATACCTGCTTTAGCTATAGCAGCTGCAGTCCCGCTCGTTGCAATAATTCGATAGCCGATCGCGGAAAATCTTTTCGCAAGCTTCAGCGCTTCATTTTTATCTTTATCCGCAACCGTTATTAAAACTGTTCCATATGTTTTAATTTCCATACCAGAAGCGACAAGCCCCTTATAAAGTGCTTTTTCCATCGTGTGGTCCTTGCCCATTACTTCACCGGTTGATTTCATCTCAGGTCCGAGCGTAATGTCCACTCTTCTTAGTTTTGCAAAAGAGAATACTGGTACTTTTACATACACACCATCTTGTTCTGGGGCAATTCCAGTTTCATAGCCTAGTGATGTTAAAGATTCACCTAGAATCACTTTCGTTGCTACATTTGCCATTGGTATACCTGTAATTTTACTTAAAAATGGTACCGTTCGACTTGAACGAGGGTTTACTTCAATGACATATAATTCATTTTGCGAAATGACATATTGGATGTTTAAAAGTCCTACAATTTCGAGACCCTTCGCTAGTCTAATTGTATAGTCGACGATTTTATCTTTCATTTCTTCGCTTATATTTTGTGGAGGGTAAACAGCTATCGAGTCACCTGAATGGACCCCTGCCCTTTCAATATGTTCCATAATGCCTGGAATGAGCACATTTTCACCATCCGAAATGGCATCCACTTCTATTTCTTTACCAACTAAATAGCGGTCTACAAGTACCGGTTGTTCCGGATTCACTTTTACAGCACTTTCCATATAATGAAGCAATTCATGCTCTTCATAGACAATTTCCATGGCACGTCCACCAAGGACATACGAAGGTCTGACAAGAACAGGATAACCAATTTCTGTTGCAATTTTCACCGCTTCTTCAACCGAGATAGCTGTTTTTCCCTTTGGTTGTGGAATGTCCAGTTCGGATAATGCGTGTTCGAACTTATCTCGATTTTCGGCACGATCTAGACTTTCAAGTGAAGTACCGAGAATTTTCACTCCTCGTTCCTCAAGCGCTCCCGCAAGATTTATCGCTGTTTGACCACCAAACTGGACGACTACTCCTTCCGGCTGCTCCAAATCGATAATATGCATCACATCTTCGATTGTAAGCGGCTCGAAATATAGTTTATCTGAAATGCTGAAGTCTGTTGAAACTGTCTCTGGGTTGCTGTTGATGATGATTGCTTCATAGCCTGCCTCTTGAATTGCCCATACGCTATGAACAGTTGCATAGTCGAACTCAATACCCTGGCCAATCCTAATTGGACCAGATCCAATCACGACGACGCTCTTTTTATCAGTTTTGATCGATTCATTTTCAGTTTCATACGTTCCGTAAAAATATGGAGTGTCGGATTCAAATTCCCCTGAGCATGTGTCTACTTTTTTATAGACTGGAATGATTCCATTTGTTTTCCGCCATTCATATACTGTTTTTTCAGCAGTTTCCCATAATTTAGCTACAGTTTTATCTGAAAAACCCATTTCTTTTGCTTTTTGTCCAACTTCTATATCGAAAGGATGGTCCTTTAGATTTTGTTCCAATTTGATGATTTTTTCCATTTTATATAAGAAGAAAAGATCAATTTTACTCCACTCATGAATTTCTTCAATAGTTATTCCTTGTCTTAACGCATCACCGATATAAAATAAGCGCTCATCTGTTGCTTTTTCAATCTTTTTTTGTAAAAAACCTCGATCTAAACTATCGCCCTCCGGATGTTCCAAATGATAGACATTGCTTTCGAGGGATCTAACAGCTTTTAATAATGACTCCTCAAAAGTCCGTCCGATGGCCATCACTTCACCTGTTGCTTTCATTTGTGTTCCAAGCAAGCGATTCGCTGATTCAAATTTATCAAATGGCCATCTCGGAATTTTCGTTACGACGTAATCGATCCCAGGCTCGAAGCAAGCATATGTTTTACCCGTTACAGGGTTCATAATTTCATCCAATGTATAGCCAGCTGCTATTTTTGCTGCTAGCTTCGCAATCGGAAATCCAGTTGCTTTCGATGCAAGTGCTGAAGAACGGCTAACACGAGGATTTACTTCAATAACATAGTAATCGAAGCTATATGGATCTAGTGCTAGCTGGACGTTACATCCCCCTTCAATTCCAAGTGCACGAATCAATTTCAACGACGCATTTCTCATCATTTGAACTTCACGATCACTCAATGTTTGACATGGTGCTACAACAATGGAATCACCTGTATGGATGCCGACCGCGTCAACGTTTTCCATATTACAGACAACGATCGCATTATCATTGCTGTCACGCATTACCTCAAATTCAATTTCTTTAAAACCTGCAATACTTTTTTCAATTAAACATTGTCCTACAGGGCTGTTTTTTAAACCACTTGTCACAATTTCCTTTAACTCATCAAGATTTTCACAGATTCCCCCACCTGTTCCTCCTAGTGTATAAGCTGGGCGAACGATAATTGGATATCCTACTTGCTCAGTAAAAGCGATCGCTTCTTCAAGTGTATGGACGATATCACTATCAGGAACTGGCTCATTCAATGCATTCATCAGTTCCCTGAATTGGTCTCGGTCCTCCGCTTGTTCTATGGCAGATAGTCTCGTACCTAGGATTTCGACTTCACATTCAGCCAAAACTCCCGCTTTAGCAAGCTGCATCGCCATATTTAATCCAGTTTGTCCTCCTAATGTTGGAAGGATGGCATCTGGTCTTTCTTTACGAATGATTCTTGATACGAACTCAAGGGTGATTGGTTCAATATATACAGCATCGGCAATTTCAGTATCCGTCATAATGGTGGCTGGATTTGAATTTATCAAGATGACCCGATAACCCTCTTCTTTCAAAGCTAGACATGCCTGAGTTCCTGCGTAATCAAATTCTGCTGCTTGTCCAATGACGATTGGTCCTGACCCAATTACTAAAATACTTTCAATATCAGTACGTTTTGGCATGTTGCTCCACCCTTCCAATTTGTTCATTCATGATTTTTAAGAATTGATCAAATGCTTTTTTCCCATCCTCTGATCCTGGGGAAGCTTCTGGTTCATATTGAAGTGAGAATGCTGGAAATTGATTATGTTTGATTCCCTCAATTGAACCTCCATTTAACGCTTTATGTGTAATCGTAAGGACAGTGGTATCGATTGATGATTCTACTACTTCATATCCATGATTTTGAGATGTAAAGATAATTTTGCTAGTTTTTAATTCTTTAACAGGGTAGCTTGATCCTCTATGACCAGAAACCATTTTTTCAATTTTACACCCATTTGCTAGAGCAAATAATTGATGTCCAAGTCCGATTCCGAATAATGGAAACTGTTGTTGTATCTTTTGAATCATTTCACTTACTTCTAAAATATGCTCCGGATTACCTGGTCCGTTTGAGAGCAGTACCCCATCTGGTTTCAATGAAATAATTTCTTCTGCGGAAGTATGATAAGGGACAACTGTAATATCACAGCCTCGCTTTGTTAGTTCACGTAATATTCCGTGTTTTACACCAAAGTCCACTACGACAACACTTTTACCACGTCCAGGGCTTGGAAAAGGCTTTGTAGCAGAAACTTGTTTTACCGCATCTTGAGGAATCGTATCAGATTGCAGTTGTGAAAGGACCGTTTCGGTATTTTCTTCATATCCACAAATGGCACCTTTTAGCGTTCCTTTATCCCTGATTAATCTTGTTAGCATTCTAGTATCAATCCCTGCAATGCCAGGTATTTTCTTTAATGTTAAAAATTCATCGAGCGACATATTGCTTCGCCAATTGGATGGAAAGTCACTCGATTCCTTTACGACAACCCCTTTAATAACAGGCTGAATACTTTCAAAATCATCTCGATTAATACCATAATTTCCGATTAGTGGATAACTAAAAGTAATGATCTGCCCATAATTTGACGGGTCCGAAATCACTTCTTGATACCCTGTCATACCCGTATGGAAAACGACCTCGCCTATAGAACCTATTTCACTGCCGAAAGCTTCTCCCACAAATACTGTTCCATCTTCAAGTACAAGTTTCCGTTTCATTGTCCTTCATTCCCTTCAGACCAAATTAATTCGCCATTTACAAAAGTTGCTGCTGGCCATCCTTTGCAATCCCAACCACCAAAAGGTGTGTTTTTTCCTTTTGAAGCAAAATATTCAGGGTCAATTTCTTTTTCAAGATTTAAGTTAAGCAAAGTAATATCCGCATCTTGTCCAATTTCCAATGTTCCATTATTTAGTCCAAAAGTTTTCGACGGAAGGACCGTTAACCAATCAACTAGCTGCTCCAATGTACAGATTCCTTTTTCCACAAAATGTGTATATAAAAGCGGAAAGGCCGTTTCTAAACCGACGATGCCGAAAGGAGCCAATTTCATCCCTTTTGCCTTCTCTTCAGCGGTATGAGGTGCGTGATCAGTTGCAATAAAATCGATTGTTCCATCAAGAAGTCCTTCGATTAATGCTTTACGGTCATCATTTCCCCTTAAAGGTGGGTTCATTTTAAAATTCGTATCTTCACCATTTATGTCATCTTCAGATAGTAATAAATGATGTGGTGATACTTCAGCTGTAACATGAATGCCTGCTCGTTTGGCATCTCTCACAGCTCTTACGGATTCTTTCGTACTTATATGGCAGACATGATAATGGCAACCGGCTGCCTCCGCGAGTAGTACGTCCCGTGCTATATGGACTGACTCACATATTGAAGGGATTCCTGGGATTCCGGATTGTTGAGAATAGTTTCCAGCGTGAATGGCTCCGCCGTAAATTAAAGAGTTATCTTCACAATGAGCGACGATTGCCATATTTTGCTCAGCTGCTTTTTTCATCGCTTCATACATCATGCCCGCCGATTGAACACCGACTCCGTCATCTGTGAAAGCAAAAGCTCCGGCTTCTTTTAGCCCAGCGAAATCAACAAGTTCTTTTCCTTCTTGATTTTTCGTAATAGCTGCATATGGTAAAACTTTAACAGAACCACGATTTTTACATTCTTGAACGAGCCAACTCATTTGATCGTCATTATCTGGGACAGGCTTTGTATTTGGCATTGCCGCTACTGTTGTAAATCCACCTTTAGCCGCGGCAAGTGTGCCTGTTTCAATTGTCTCCTTATGTTCACCGCCCGGTTCACGTAAGTGGATGTGAAGGTCGACAAATCCTGGTGCCAGTGTTAGTCCTGTTGCATCAAATACTTCCTCGCCTTCATTAACAAGTCCTCCCCTAATTTCAGTAATTTTTCCATTTTTAATTCTAAGATCGGTTGTTCCTGATAGTTCGTTAATCATTTTTGCATTTTTTATGAGCCAATTCATTGTGCAATCCCCCTATTGTTCTAGTAATTTTCTTAATACAGCCATTCGGATAAACACACCATTTTCCATTTGCTTGAAAATTCTTGATCTCTCGCATTCCACGAGACTATCTGCGATTTCTACATTTCTATTAACAGGAGCAGGATGCATAATGATACTCGACTTTTTCATTCTTTTCTCCCTTGCTTCTGTTAGGCCGAATTTTTGATGATACTGATCGGCTGATATTGCTGTCAGGCTGAAGTGACGTTCATGCTGGATTCTTAGGAGCATTAAGACGTCAGCCGTTTCAACTACTTCATCAATATCATAATTATTTTTGGCTTCACTTGTCCCGTTAATAAACCATTCAGAAGGTCCTGAAAAAATCACATCCGCACCTAGAGATGTTAATGCATCTCTGTTTGATTTTGCCACTCTACTATGGCTCAAATCCCCAACTATTGCGACCTTCAAACCTGCGAAAGTTCCAAATTCCTGCTTGATTGTATATAAATCTAAAAGTGATTGGGTTGGGTGCTGGCCGCAGCCATCGCCGCCGTTGATGATCTTAACGTTGACTCTATTAATTAGTTCATCATAATAATGATCCTTTTCATGGCGGATTACTGCTACTTCAATTCCTATCGATTCTAATGTTTTGACAGTATCATATAAGGATTCACCCTTTAACAAACTAGAAGATCCCGTTTCAAATGGAATTACATCCAAACCAAGCTTCCGTTCCGCTACTTCAAAACTTGTCTTTGTTCTTGTGCTCGGTTCAAAAAACAAATTTGCGGCAAATGTTTTCTTATGAGGAGACCATTGATCACCATTTGCGAATGACTCAGCCAAATGTAATACTTCCATTATTTCATCTGTAGATAAATCATTCATTGACAGAAGATGTTGTTTCATTTGTCTTGCCTCCATCTCATTCAAATTAAAAACCCCTCAATGTCCAAATTCGACAAAGAGGGGTACAGTGAAGAAGAAGCTTACCTTAGCTTCTATGCATCCTCCCTTTGCCAGCCTCACGGGACTGTTTTTAAAAGGGAATTATTCATTTTTATAAATACTTACTTGATCGCTGCCATCCGATTCCACAAGCTCAACGATAATTCTTTCAAGACTTGCGGTAGGGATGTTTTTTCCGATAAAATCTGCACGTATCGGCAGTTCCCTGTGGCCTCGGTCAACTAAAACTGCAAGCTGTATGGCAGATGGTCTGCCGATGTCTACTAGGGCATCCATTGCAGCCCGTACAGTTCTACCTGTATACAAGACGTCATCTACTAAAATGACTTTTTTATTATTGATGTTAGCTGGAAGATGGGAGCCTTTAACCTCTGGTTCTGCATCCTTTGTTTTTATTGTCAGGTCATCTCGGTATAATGTAATATCCAGTTCCCCAACTGAAATTGGTTGTCCTTCGATTTGTTCAATGCGCTTTGCAAGTCTATCAGCGAGATAAATTCCTCTCGTTTTTATTCCTACGAGGATGCAGTCGCCAATCCCTTTATTACGTTCAATAATTTCATGTGCGATTCGAGTGAGCGCTCTTTGAATTGATTTTTCATCAAGGACAATTGTTTTTTGTACCATTACATTCACCTCTTTCAAAGTAAAAAACCCTCTCGCCAAAAGGCAAGAGGGTATACTAATCCCAAATAATGGTTGCAGCACGGTCTTAATAACCGGCAGCTGTGATCGTATCCTTCTCAGCCTCTCTGGACTAAATTAAAGGTGTTATTAAACTATAATCAATATATTACTTCCTAAAGTGTTTGTCAATTGTCATCTCGAAAATTTTGTAGAAGTTTACTGAAATAATCAGGTATCGGTGCGGAAAATTCCAAGTATTCATTTGTCCGAGGGTGGACAAATCCAAGGATACCAGCATGTAGCACTTGACCATCTGTATCCAATGTTTTCCTTGGACCATATTTAGGGTCCCCCACTAACGGATAGCCTATATATTTCATATGGACACGAATTTGGTGAGTTCTACCAGTCTCCAATACACATTCGACATATGAATACTGATCAAATCTCTCGAGAACGCTAAAATGAGTGACAGCATGTTTCCCGCCCTCAATAACCGTCATACTTTGGCGATCATCCTTATCTCTCCCAATTGGTGCATCAATCGTCCCATGGTCATGCGGAATCACACCGTGTACAAGTGCAAAGTATTTACGGGTAACTGTTTTTTCCACAAGTTGATTGACAAGACTTACGTGGGACACATCATTTTTTGCGACCATTAATAGTCCTGAAGTATCCTTATCGATTCTATGGACAATCCCTGGGCGCATGATTCCATTAATTCCAGATAAATCATTGCAGTGTGCCATTATCCCGTTTACAAGTGTACCCGTATGATGACCAGGAGCAGGGTGGACTACCATTCCTTTTGGCTTGTTGACAACGAGCACATCAGCATCTTCAAAATATATATCTAAATTCATTTCCTCCGGTTCGATATTTAAAGGCTCCGGCTCCGGAATCGAAATAACAATGAAATCATCCAAACCACATTTATAATTTGCTTTTTCCTTATTACCATTAACTTCTACATGACCATCACGAATCCATTGCTGAACTTGCGAGCGAGACCACTCGGGATCTAGTCCTGTTAATACTTTATCAAGACGCTCACCTTTTTCCGTTTCTAGTGTTACGTGTTCAATTTTGCTCATGAGGTTTCACCTTTTCTTCCCGTCCCTCTTTTATCATCTGGATGAA
>Ga0256779_1000467_pt1 | contig 11127 bp, 18 predicted proteins | sample MC6MC0930MT_FD_186048 | JGI IMG/M metagenome (GOLD analysis project Ga0256779, IMG submission 186048) | Metatranscriptome of enriched soil aggregate microbial communities from Iowa State University, Ames, United States - MC6-MC0930-MT... | ecosystem: Environmental > Terrestrial > Soil >...
CCGGCGCCAAGGAGCTCCTGACCATTCGCGTGCTCGGTGGCTCCGGCCGCCGCTACGCGGGCCTCGGTGACACCATCGTCGCGACCGTCAAGGACGCGATCCCCGGTGGCAACGTCAAGAAGGGCGACGTCGTCAAGGCGGTCATCGTCCGCACCAAGAAGGAAGTCCGTCGTCCGGACGGCTCCTACATCAAGTTCGACGAGAACGCTGCAGTGATCCTGAAGAACGACGGGGAGCCCCGCGGCACCCGTATCTTCGGACCGGTCGGTCGTGAGCTTCGCGACAAGAAGTTCATGAAGATCGTCTCGCTGGCGCCGGAGGTCATCTAATCATGGCGAAGATCAAGAAGGGTGACCTGGTTCAGGTCATCACCGGAGCCACGCAGGAGCGTGGCGGCGATCGCGGTAAGCAGGGCAAGGTCCTCGAGGTCCTCGCCGAGAAGAACCGCGTCATCGTCGAAGGCGTGAACTACGTCACCAAGCACACCCGCGTCGGACAGACGCAGCGTGGCACCAAGACCGGAGGCATCGAGACCGTCGAAGCCTCCATCCACATCTCGAACGTCGCACTCGTCGACCCCTCGACCAAGAAGCCGACCAAGGTCGGCCACCGGGTCGAGGAGCAGACGAAGGACGGCGTGAAGCGCACCGTCCGCGTGCGCTACGCGAAGAAGAGCGGTAAGGACCTCTGATGGCAAGCACCGACGCCGCGGTGGCTGGCAAGATCCAGCCCCGCCTGAAGGCGAAGTACAACGCCGAGATCAAGAAGGCGATGCAGGAAGAGTTCGGTTACGCGAACGTCATGCAGATCCCCGGACTGGTCAAGGTCGTCGTGAACACCGGTGTCGGCGAGGCAGCTCGCGACAGCAAGGTGATCGATGGCGCGGTCGAGGACCTCACCAAGATCACCGGCCAGAAGCCGATCGTCACGAAGGCCCGCAAGTCCATCGCGCAGTTCAAGCTGCGCGAGGGCCAGGCCATCGGCGCGCACGTCACCCTCCGTGGTGACCGCGCGTGGGAGTTCGTGGACCGTCTCGTGTCGCTCGCACTGCCCCGTATCCGTGACTTCCGCGGTCTCTCGGCCAAGCAGTTCGACGGCAACGGCAACTACACCTTCGGTCTCCAGGAGCAGAGCGTGTTCCACGAGATCGATCAGGACAAGATCGACCGGGTTCGCGGTTTCGACATCACCGTCGTCACCACCGCGAAGACGGATGACGAGGGTCGGGCACTGCTCCGCCACCTCGGCTTCCCGTTCCGCTCGGAAGACGCACAGGCGTAACCCTTCGACAGGCTCAGGGGCCCCCGGGTCACTGAGCCTGTCGAAGTGTTCGTCGATATGCACGTACAATTGAAAATTGCGTGTCATCGCAGGCCGTCTGTCGTGTAACGGCAGCCGGAACCTCATGAACAAAGGAAAACAACAATGACAATGACAGACCCGGTCGCAGATCTGCTGACCCGTCTGCGCAACGCGAACTCGGCGCACCACGACTCCGTCACCCTGCCGTCGAGCAAGCTCAAGACGCACATCGCCCAGATCCTCCAGCAGGAGGGCTACATCGCCGGCTGGGAGACCTCTGACGCTCGCGTCGGGAAGAACCTGACGCTGACGCTGAAGTACGGCCCGAACCGTGAGCGCTCGATCGCCGGTATCAAGCGCGTGTCGAAGCCCGGTCTCCGCGTCTACGCGAAGTCCACCGAGCTCCCCACGGTCCTCGGCGGCCTCGGCGTGGCCATCCTGTCCACCTCCTCCGGTCTTCTCACCGACCGTCAGGCAGAGCAGAAGGGCGTGGGCGGAGAAGTTCTCGCCTACGTGTGGTAATTCGAAATGTCGCGTATTGGACGACTTCCCATCGACGTGCCTGCGGGCGTCACCGTTTCGGTCGACGGCCGTGAGGTCGCGGTGAAGGGCCCCAAGGGTGAACTCACCCTCACGGTGGCCAGCCCCATCGAGGTCGCGGTCGAGGAGAACCAGGTCGTGGTCTCCCGTCCCGACGACGAGCGCGAGTCCCGGTCGCTTCACGGCCTGACCCGCACGCTCATCAACAACAACATCATCGGCGTGACCCAGGGCTACACCAAGGGTCTCGAGGTCGTCGGCACCGGTTACCGCGTGCAGCAGAAGGGGAGCTCGGTCGAGTTCGCCCTCGGCTTCTCGCACCCGGTCCTGATCGACCCGCCCGCCGGCATCACGCTCACGGTCGAGGGCACCACGAAGCTCACCGTCAGCGGGATCGACAAGCAGGCTGTCGGCGAGGCAGCTGCCAACATCCGCAAGATCCGCAAGCCCGAGCCGTACAAGGGCAAGGGCGTGCGCTACGCCGGCGAGGTCGTGCGTCGCAAGGCCGGAAAGAGTGGTAAGTAACCATGGCTCTCAAGTCAAAGTCTGACGCCCGCGCGCGTCGTCACGCCCGTCTTCGCAAGAAGGTCGTGGGCACCGAGTCGCGTCCGCGTCTCGTCGTCAACCGTTCGGCCCGCCACGTCTTCGTGCAGCTGGTCGACGACAGCAAGGGTCACACCGTCGCGTCGGCTTCGACGCTCGAGACCGACCTGCGCTCGCTCGAGGGTGACAAGACCGCCAAGGCCCGCAAGGTCGGCGAGCTCCTCGCCGAGCGCGCGAAGGCCGCTGGCGTTTCCGAGGCAGTGTTCGACCGTGGCGGCAACCGCTACGCCGGTCGTGTCGCCGCCATCGCCGACGGCGCCCGCGAGGGGGGTCTGGCACTGTGAGTGACAACAAGGAGAACGAAGTGACCGAAGCGGCTGCTGCCACTTCCGAGACGGCTGCCGGCACCACGCAGGCTGAGCCGGCTCGCGACTCGCGTGATGGCCGCCGCGGCGGTCGTGACCGCAACCAGGGTGGCCGCGACCGCAACTCGCGCGACCGTGGGGACAACCAGTTCCTGGAGCGCGTCGTCACCATCAACCGCGTCTCGAAGGTCGTGAAGGGTGGTCGTCGCTTCAGCTTCACCGCCCTCGTGGTCGTCGGTGACGGCAACGGTCTGGTCGGCGTCGGCTACGGCAAGGCCCGCGAGGTCCCCCTGGCGATCTCGAAGGGTGTCGAAGAGGCCAAGCGCAACTTCTTCCGCGTTCCGCGCGTCGGCAGCACCATCCCGCACCCGGTGCAGGGTGAGGCCGCCGCTGGTGTGGTCCTGCTCCGTCCGGCCGCTGCCGGTACCGGTGTCATCGCCGGTGGTCCGGTCCGCGCCGTGCTCGAGTGCGCCGGTATCCACGACGTGCTGTCGAAGTCGCTCGGCTCGTCGAACACGATCAACATCGTGCACGCGACGGTCACCGCCCTGAAGCAGCTCGAGGAGCCTCGTGCGGTCGCCGCACGTCGTGGCCTCGAGTTCGACCAGGTCGCCCCTGCGCGCCTCGTGCGCGCCGAGGCCGAGGCCATCGCCGCACAGAAGGTAGGTGCCTGATGGCCGCGCGACTGAAGGTCACGCAGATCAAGTCCAAGGTGAGCGAGAAGCAGAACCAGCGTGACACGCTGCGCAGCCTCGGTCTGAAGCGGATCGGTGACACCACCGTCCGCCCCGACGACGCGCAGACGCGCGGTTACGTCAAGACCGTCGCACACCTCGTCAAGGTTGAGGAGATCGACTAATGGCTGAGAAGAACGAGGCCGTCGAGGCTGAGAAGGCCCCGAAGAAGGCTGCTGCCCCCAAGGCCGCCGCCGAGAAGAAGCCCGCCGCGAAGAAGGCTCCGGCCAAGACCGCTGCGGCCGACGCCAAGGCTGAGGCTCCTGCCAAGAAGCCGGCTGCCAAGAAGGCTGCGCCGAAGAAGGATGCTCCGGCATCCCGCCCCGGCGTCCTGAAGGTCCACCACCTGCGTCCGGTCCCCGGATCCAACACCGCCAAGACTCGCGTCGGCCGTGGTGAGGGCTCCAAGGGCAAGACCGCCGGTCGCGGCACCAAGGGCACCAAGGCTCGCAACACCGTTCGCGTCGGCTTCGAGGGTGGGCAGATGCCGCTGCACATGCGCACCCCGAAGCTGCGCGGGTTCAAGAACCCGTTCCGCGTCGAGTACCAGGTCGTGAACCTGGAGAAGCTCGCGGAGCTGTACCCGAAGGGTGGCGAGGTCACCATCGGCGACCTGGTCGCCAAGGGTGCCGTTCGCAAGAACGAGAAGGTCAAGGTTCTCGGAAACGGCGACATCGCCGTGAAGCTCACCGTTTCGGTCGACAAGGTCTCGGGTTCTGCCGAGCAGAAGATCGTGGCGGCAGGCGGATCCGTCAAGTAACCGCAAGACGAGAGGGGCCGGAGATTCTCCGGCCCCTCTTGTGGTTGCACTCCCCGAGACCTCGCTCCGGTGCCGCATCCGGCGGACCGGGGATCGGTGCCGCATTCCGGGAACTCCGGATTGCGTTACCCTGGTCTTTCAGCCGTCCTTCGGGAATCGGCAACCTTTTCAGGAGGAACGTCCTTGTTTAGCGCCATCGCGCGGATCTTCCGCACCCCGGACCTGCGTCGGAAGATCGGTTTCACCCTCGCCATCGTGGCGATCTACCGACTCGGCTCCAACGTCCCGGCTCCGTTCGTGAACTTCCCGAACGTCGAGGAGTGTCTCGCCGCCAACGCCGGCACCGATGGGCTGCTCGGACTGGTCAACCTCTTCTCCGGCGGTGCGCTGCTGCAGCTGTCGATCTTCGCGCTCGGCGTCATGCCGTACATCACCGCGACGATCATCACGCAGCTCCTCCGCGTGGTCATCCCGCACTTCGAGGCGCTGCACAAGGAAGGACAGGCCGGTCAGGCCCGTCTGACCCAGTACACGCGTTACCTCACCATCGCCCTCGCGCTGCTGCAGTCGACGACTCTCGTCACGGTGGCGCGCAGCGGCCAGCTCTTCGGGTCGACCGATCTCGCGGCCTGCCAGCAGCTCCTGACGAACGACGTCTGGTGGGCGCAGCTGCTCATCATCATGGCGATGACCGCCGGCACCGGCCTCATCATGTGGTTCGCCGAGCTCGTCACCGAGCGCGGTATCGGCAACGGCATGTCGCTGCTCATCTTCACCTCGATCGCCGCCACGTTCCCCGGCGCGATGGGCCTCATCTGGCAGACCAAGGGCTTCGAGATCTTCCTGCTCGTGCTCCTCGTCGGAATCGTCGTGATGGGACTCGTCGTCTTCGTCGAGCAGTCGCAGCGACGCATCCCCGTGCAGTACGCCAAGCGCATGGTCGGACGCCGCACCTACGGCGGCACGAACACCTACATCCCGATCAAGGTGAACATGGCGGGTGTGATCCCGGTGATCTTCGCCTCGTCGCTGCTGTACATCCCGGCGCTGATCGCGCAGTTCAACACCCCGCAGGACGGCTCGACGCCTCCGGAATGGGTCACCTGGATCAGCGCGAACTTCACCACCGGCAACAGCCCGGTCTACATGGCCGCGTACTTCCTGCTGATCATCGGCTTCACCTACTTCTACGTGGCGATCACGTTCAACCCGGTCGAGGTCGCGGACAACATGAAGAAGTACGGCGGCTTCATCCCGGGCATCCGCGCCGGCCGTCCGACGGCCGAGTACCTCGACTACGTCCTCACGCGCATCACGCTGCCCGGCTCCCTGTACCTCGGTCTGATCGCGCTCATCCCGCTGATCGCACTGGCCACCGTCGGCGCCAACCAGAACTTCCCGTTCGGTGGTGCGTCGATCCTCATCATCGTCGGCGTCGGTCTCGAGACCGTCAAGCAGATCGATGCGCAGCTGCAGCAGCGTCACTATGAAGGGCTCCTCCGATGACAGCATCCGCACGTCTTCTCATCGTCGGCCCGCAGGGCTCCGGAAAGGGCACGCAGGGCGTGCGCATCGCCGAGTCCTACGGCATCCCGGTCGTGTCGACCGGTGACATCTTCCGCGCGAACATCAAGGAGGGGACGCCCCTCGGCCAGCAGGTCACGGCGATCCTCGACAAGGGTGACCTCGTTCCGGATGAGCTGACGAGCGAGATCGTGCGCGACCGCCTGTCGCAGGATGACGCGGCGCAGGGCTTCCTGCTCGACGGCTACCCCCGCAACACCGCGCAGGTGGCGCACCTGGAGTCGTTCCTCGCCGAGCGGGGAGAGGCGCTCGACGCCGTCATCCTCCTCGACGTGCCGCGTGAGGAGAGCCTTTCGCGCCTGACGCTCCGTGCGACCGAGCAGGGGCGCTCCGACGACACCCCGGAGGCCATCGGCCACCGCCTCGACATCTACGAGCGCGAGACCGCTCCGATCCTCGAGGTCTACGGCGCCAAGGGCATCGTCGACCGCATCGACGGCGTCGGCTCGCTCGACGAGATCACCGAGCGGATCGGCAAGGCGCTGGCCGCACGCGGTCTGCGCCTCGCGGCCTGAGATGTTCCGCCGGTCGATCTACAAGACCCCGGCTCAGCTTCGAGCCATGGTCGAGCCCGGCCAGATCACGGCGGCGGCCCTGGATGCCGTCCGACCGCTGATCAAGGCCGGCGTCACGACGCTCGAGTTGGATGCGGTCGCGAACCGCACGATCCTCGCCCGCGGCGCCGAGTCGAACTTCCAGCTGGTGCGCGGCTACAGCCACACCACCTGCATCTCGGTGAACGAGCAGGTCGTCCACGGGATCCCGGGGGAGCGGGTGCTGCAGCCGGGTGACATCGTGTCGGTCGACTGCGGCGCACAGTTCCGCGGGTGGAACGGCGACAGCGCCATCACCGTCGTCGTCCCCGACCCGGAGCGTCCCGAACTGGTCGCGCAGCGCGAAGAGCTCTCGCGCGTCACCGAGGGATCGATGTGGGCGGGCATCGCTGCCATGGCGTCCGTCTCGTCCATCGACGAGATCGGTGCCGCGATCCAGGAGTACATCGAGGCGCAGGGCCCCTCCGCGGTCTCCGGAGAGCCCTACGGCATCCTCCGCGAGTACGTCGGCCATGGCATCGGCCGCAAGATGCACGAGGCTCCCAGCGTCTTCAACTACCGCACGCCCGACCGGGGCGAGGAGATCAAGCCGGGCCTCGTGCTCGCGATCGAGCCCATGGTCACCGCCGGTGGCGAGGCGACGTTCATCGAGGACGACGACTGGACCGTCACGACGGTGGACGGCACGGACGGCTCCCATTGGGAACATAGCGTCGCCCTGCATGATGGTGGTGTCTGGGTGCTCACCGCGCCCGATGGCGGAAGAGCCGGACTCGCCCCGTTCGGGGTCGAGCCTCGAGAGATCGGAAAGTAATGGCAGCGGCGAAGAGCAACACCAACTGGTTCGCGATCGGCGTCTCCATCGCCGTGGTCGTGGTGCTGGTGGCGATCGGTGGACTCGTGGTGTTCCTCAACAACCAGGCCACGGCTCCGGGTGTGGCGCCCAAGAGCGACATCATCAACGAAGAGACCGGCGCGATCTCGTTCGGCGACGGTGAGGACGAGGTCGACACGTTCGTCGACTTCATGTGCCCGATCTGCGGTGACTTCGAGAAGCAGTACGGCGAGCAGCTGCAGGCCGCGGCCGCCGACGGCAAGATCACGCTGAACCTGCACCCGATCTCGATCCTCGACCGCTACTCGCAGAACACCCAGTTCTCGACGCGCGCGGCCGCGGCGGTCTACTGCGTGGCGGAGAAGGCGCCGGAGGCGGCGCTGGACTACTTCAACCTCCTCTTCGAGAACCAGCCGGCGGAGAACACCGCAGGCCTCACCGACGACGAGCTCGCGGCGTTCGCCGAGCAGGCGGGCGGCGGGGCCGCGGCCGACTGCATCGCGGACGGCACCTACATGGACTTCGTCGGGGATCAGACCCGGAACCACGAGATCCAGGGCACCCCGACCATCGAGGTCAACGGCAAGCGCCTCGACCTGCAGGCCGGCGAGATCACCGTCATGGAGAAGCTGCTCGGTTGATCGGGCCGCTTCCCACCCCCGGCGCTCAAGTTGCCGGATGGCGTCAGAGCGTCTAACATAGATCTTTGGTGCTTTGTGCCTTGATTCGGCGTGTCCGTCGGCGCAGCACCACAAACCATTCACCCACCGCAGATCGACCGGTCTGCAGAAGCGTCAGCGAGGCTATGGCTAAGAAAGACGGTGTCATCGAGATCGAGGGCGTGATCTCCGAGGCTCTGCCCAACGCGATGTTCCGCGTTGAGCTCAGCAACGGACACAAGGTCCTTGCAACGATCTCCGGCAAGATGCGGCAGAACTACATCCGCATCATCCCCGAGGACCGTGTGGTCGTGGAGCTCAGCCCCTACGACCTGACCCGCGGCCGTATCGTCTACCGCTACCGCTGATCGGTCGAGAAGTAACGGCCTGCCCCTGCCTGGGGCGGTACGAAGACAGCGAACAGGAAACATCATGAAGGTCAACCCCAGCGTCAAGCCCATCTGCGATCACTGCAAGGTGATCCGCCGTCACGGCCGCGTCATGGTGATCTGCAAGAGCAACCCGCGTCACAAGCAGCGCCAGGGCTGAACCCCTCGCTGCGCGGCATCGCTCACGCACATCTCATAACTGAACACACAACGGCAGGATCAGACGCTTCGACAGGCTCAGCGACCGGGTAACCGGCGGAGCCGTAGGGGCTGACACCTCGGGGCGGAGGCCCGGGCACCGATCCTGTTCCATACCTCCACAACACCCAGGAGAACCGCATGGCACGTCTTGCCGGCGTTGACATCCCGCGCGACAAGCGCGTAGTGATCGCCCTTACCTACATCTACGGCGTCGGCCGTACCCGCTCGGTCGAGATCCTCAAGGCGACGGACATCGACGAGAGCATCCGCGTGAAGGACCTCAGCGACGACCAGCTGATCGCCCTCCGCGACCACATCGAAGGCAACTACAAGGTGGAGGGTGACCTGCGCCGCGAGGTTGCAGCAGACATCCGCCGCAAGGTCGAGATCGGCTCCTACGAGGGCATCCGCCACCGTCGTGGTCTCCCGGTCCGTGGTCAGCGCACCAAGACCAACGCCCGTACCCGCAAGGGCCCGAAGCGCACCGTCGCAGGCAAGAAGAAGGCCCGCTAAGCGCGGCCCCAGGGACTAGGAGAACATTTTCATGGCTGCACCCAAGGCCGCCGCGCGCAAGCCGCGCCGCAAGGAAAAGAAGAACATCGCGCTGGGCCAGGCCCACATCAAGTCGACGTTCAACAACACGATCGTCTCGATCACCGACCCGTCCGGCGCTGTCATCGCGTGGGCATCGTCGGGTGGCGTGGGCTTCAAGGGCTCCCGCAAGTCGACCCCGTACGCCGCAGGCATGGCTGCCGAGTCCGCAGCCCGCCAGGCAGCGGAGCACGGCGTCAAGAAGGTCGACGTCCTCGTGAAGGGTCCGGGCTCCGGCCGCGAGACCGCGATCCGCTCGCTGCAGGCCGCCGGCCTCGAGGTGGGTTCGATCCAGGACGTCACCCCGCAGGCGCACAACGGCTGCCGTCCGCCGAAGCGTCGCCGCGTCTGATGCGTGTTCGAGCCGCTCGGTCCCTTCGGGGTCCGAGCGGCTCGACGCCCGCGTGCGGGCATCGACTTCCACAACTCAAAACCTCACCCCACCACATGTCATATAGCGGGCATGTGATCGAAAGGAACACAGAGTGCTTATTGCACAGCGTCCCACACTGACCGAGGAAAAGATCGTCGAGAACCGGAGCCGGTTCATCATCGAGCCTCTGGAGCCCGGCTTCGGTTACACGATCGGCAACGCGCTGCGCCGCAGCCTGCTGTCGTCGATCCCCGGTGCTGCTGTCACCAGCGTTCGCATCGACGGCGTGCTGCACGAGTTCAGCACCATCCCCGGCGTGAAGGAGGATGTCACCGAGATCATCCTCAACATCAAGCAGCTCGTCGTCTCGTCAGAGCGCGATGAGCCCATCACGGCGTACCTGCGCAAGACCGGTGCCGGTGAAGTGACCGCCGCCGACATCTCGGCTCCGGCCGGTGTCGAGGTGCACAACCCCGAGCTCGTCATCGCGACGCTGAACGACACCGCGAAGTTCGAGCTCGAGCTCACGATCGAGCGTGGCCGTGGCTACGTCTCGGCGACGCAGAACCGCAACGAGTACGCCGAGGCCGGTCAGATTCCGATCGACTCGATCTACTCGCCGGTCCTCAAGGTCAGCTACCGCGTCGACGCGACCCGTGCCGGGGAGCGCACCGACTTCGACAAGCTCGTCCTCGACGTCGAGACCAAGTCGGCCATCAGCCCCCGCGACGCCGTCGCGTCGGCTGCGAAGACGCTCACCGAGCTGTTCGGTCTCGCCCGCGAGCTGAACGTCGAGGCCGAGGGCATCGAGATCGGCCCGGCGCCGGTGGAGGCAGTGAACTCCAGCGAGCTGTCGATGCCGATCGAAGACCTCGACCTCTCGGTCCGCTCGTACAACTGCCTGAAGCGTGAGGGCATCAACACTGTTTCGGAGCTCGTCGCCCTGTCGGAGACGCAGCTCATGAACATCCGCAATTTCGGCCAGAAGTCGGTCGACGAGGTGCGCGACAAGCTCATCTCGCTCGGTCTGTCGCTCAAGGATTCGGTGCCCGGTTTCGACGGCGCCCACTTCTACGGCGGCAGCGAAGACGAGTCCTTCTGAAACCCGACCTTTCTGACCAGGAGTTAGACGATTATGCCCAAGCCCACTAAGGGTCCCCGCCTCGGAGGCGGCCCCGCCCACGAGCGCCTGCTGCTTGCCAACCTCGCGGCTGCGCTGTACACCCACAAGTCGATCAAGACGACCGAGACCAAGGCCAAGCGCCTGCGTCCGCTCGCCGAGCGTCTGATCACCTTCGCCAAGCGTGGCGACCTGCACGCGCGTCGTCGCGTGCTGTCGGTCATCGGTGACAAGGAAGTCGTGCACGTCCTGTTCTCCGAGATCGCGCCGCTCGTGGCTGACCGTGAGGGCGGCTACACCCGCATCACGAAGGTCGGCAACCGCAAGGGCGACAACGCTCCGATGGCCGTGATCGAGCTCGTCCTCGAGCCCGTCACCCCGAAGGCGAAGTCGACCAAGAAGGCCGCTGCTCCGAAGGCCGAGAAGGCTGAGAAGCCGGCCGAGGTCGTCGAGGAGGCTCCCGCTGAGGAGGCTCCCGCCGACGAGACCGTCGAGGCCGGCGCCGAGTCGCAGGCCGAGGGCGAAGCAGCCGAGGCTGCCGCCGAGGACGCCGTCGAGAAGAAGTCCGAGTAAGCAC
>Ga0256779_1000478_pt1 | contig 10986 bp, 9 predicted proteins | sample MC6MC0930MT_FD_186048 | JGI IMG/M metagenome (GOLD analysis project Ga0256779, IMG submission 186048) | Metatranscriptome of enriched soil aggregate microbial communities from Iowa State University, Ames, United States - MC6-MC0930-MT... | ecosystem: Environmental > Terrestrial > Soil >...
GAGGCGTCACATGGTCATGGCCGCGCACATCGCCCCGGGCTGGCGTGAAGTTCCGGTGCCGCCGCTGCGGCGGCTGCCCTGGCCGGTGGTGGCGCGCAGCCAGCGCCTGGAGGCCGGCGAGCGCTTCCCGCCGCACGTGCACGGCTGGAACCAGCTGGTCCATGCCAGCACGGGCGTGCTGCAGGCCAGCGCCGGCCAGGCCCGTCACGTGATCACCCCGCAGCAGGCGCTGTGGGTGCCGACCGGCACGCTGCATCACACCGGCGCGTTGAGCACCTCGGCGTTCCGCAATCTGTACGTGGAGGATGGGCCGGACCTGGGCATGCCCACGCACTGCGTGGTGCTGGAGGTGTCACCGCTGCTGCGGGAACTGATCATCGAACTCGACCGTACCGTGCCGGGGCAGGACCGCAGTTACTACGACACCCTGTGCACCGTGATCACCGCGCAGTTGCCGCGCCAGTCGCAGCACACCCGGCATCTGCCGTGGCCGCGCGATCCCCGTCTGCAGCGCTGGTGCCAGGCGCTCTACGAGCAACCTGCCGATACCCGCAGCGTGGCGGACTGGGCGCCCGTGCTCGGCGCATCGGCCCGCACCCTGGCCCGTCATTTCCAACGCGAAACCGGCATGCATCTGCGCGAGTGGCGGGTGCGCCTGCGTCTGCTGCGCGCCATCGAGTGGCTGGCCCAGGGCCGTTCGCCGACGGTGATCGCGCACGCGCTGGGCTATGCCTCTGCCTCGGCGTTCAACTACATGTTCCGGATCGAGATGGGCATGAGCCCGCTGCAGTGGCTGCGCGCACGCCCTACGGCGTGACCGGGCAGGCCAGGCTGACCAGGCGGTCATCCTCGAAGCGTGCGCGGATGATGCCGTTGTCGGCTTTGCCTGCGGGCCACTCCGCCTCGCTGCCCACACCGGGCAGGGGATTGCCCAGATGGAAATACACGCGGCCACGGCTGTCACCGATCTGCACCCTGTTGCACGCCGTGATCGGTGAGGCCATCTCACCGCAGTCGCCCTGCAGCAGGCACAGGCGCGTATGGCACCTGCCTGCACCGGCCGACCAATGGCCTTGCGCGGCCAGGCAACCGGGCTTGGTCGCCAGGATCGCCCAGCATGCCAGGCCGAACACGGTCGTGGCCGACATCAGCAGCGGCAGCAGGTAGCGACGTTGACGGGAAAAGGGAGTGTTCATGACGCGATCATGCGCCCTGGCCGGTGACGCGGGCAACGCATGCGCAGTGCAGCGTATGGATGGAATGCTGTGACGCCATCGGGATCATCGGTCGCTGTCGCACAAGGTGATTCCACAGGCGCGTCGATCTGCACCGATGGAACGCTGTTTTACCCCCCGTCCGGAGCTGTCCGGACGGCGTACTGTCGGGCTTCCTTTTTCGACTCCCCCGGAGCGATCCGCTGATGAACGCACTTACCAACAAACGCATCGTGCTCGCCTCGCGCCCGAACGGCGCCCCGGTCGCGGCCAACTTCCGTGTCGAACAGGTGCCGGTTCCCGCGCCGGGTCCGGGCGAGGTGCTGCTGCGCAATCGCTACCTGTCGCTGGATCCCTACATGCGTGGTCGCATGGAGGAGGGGCCGTCCTACGCCGCACCGGTTGCGCTGGATGCGGTGATGGAAGGGCGCACCGTTGCCGAGGTGCTCGCCTCCAATCATCCTGGTTTCGCCATCGGCGAGCATGTGCTGGCTCCGGGCAACTGGCAGACACATGCCGTCATCAACGGCGATCAGCTCAGCCGCAAGCTGGAAGACAACGGCCTGCCGATCAGCACGGCACTGGGTGTGTACGGCATGCCCGGATTCACGGCATACGTAGGCCTGCAGGAAATCGGCAAGCTGCAGCCGGGCGAAACGCTCGTGGTGGCCGCTGCCAGCGGCCCGGTGGGCGCAACGGTGGGGCAGATCGCCAAGCTGCAGGGTGCGCGCACGGTCGGCATTGCCGGTGGCGAGCAGAAGCGCGCGTACCTGGAAACACTGGGCTTCGACGTAGCGCTGGATCACCGCGCTGACGATTTCGCCGCGCAGTTGCGTGCGGCGGTGCCCGACGGCATCGATGTCTATTTCGAGAACGTCGGTGGGCATGTGTTCGATGCGGTCGCACCGCTGCTCAACGATTTCGCGCGCATTCCGGTGTGCGGCACCATCGCCACCTACAACGCGCGCGGCGCAGTGCTGCCCGGGCCGGATCGGCTGCCCGGCTTCATGAGCCAGGTACTGCGCCAGCGGCTCACCGTGCGCGGTTTCATCCAGTCAGACCTGCACGCGTTCTTCCCGGCCTTCCTGCGCGACATGGGGCAGTGGCTGAAGGACGGCCGCGTGCAGTACCGCGAGGACATCGTGGAGGGCCTGGAGAACGCGCCCGAGGCGTTCTTCGGCCTGCTCAAGGGGCGCAACTTCGGCAAGCTGGTGGTCAAGCTGGAGTGACCGACGTGTCGCGCGTGAGCGCGACGTGTGCGAGGCCGCGTCGATCGTGATTCGTGCATCACGATCGGCTGGTTAGTCTGCCCATGAAGGCGCCGTCCCGGTGCCCGCACCAGTGAGTAGAACCATGGCAGACACCAAGCCCAGCGAACAAGGCAAGCAGGAAGGCATCGAAGAAAGCCAGCAGGACCGCAAACAGGACGAAACCGCCAAGCAGCGGCCGGGGCAGACCGATCAGGCGATCCATGATGCGGGCACGCGCCGGCCGGAGCGCAAGGACAATCCCGAGGGCGCGTGAGCGACCTTGGAGCGCATCGGATAAAAAGAAAGCCACCCGAAAGTGGCTTTCTTTTGAATAAGGTGGAGCGAAGGGTGATCCCGTTCGCCGATAAGACCCTTGCGGCAGTAGGGGAGGGCAGTCTAGCCACTTGCGGATGCCCCACGTATACCCGCGTCATGCGGCTTTTCGGTAATCCGTCCTCATTGACCTGACGGGCATCCATTTTTGCCTGAATCCACCGGTCGATCTCGTCCTCCGACCAAGCTACGCAGTTGCCCCCGAGCTCGACTTGTGCAGGAAACTCCTTTTTCCGGATCCGGTCGTAGATGTTGTTTTTGGACAGCCAGGTTTTGGTGATGCCGTCTTTCAGGCGCAGCAGGCTTGGGGCTCGGCGTTCGGTGGCGCTGGTCATCTGCTCCCCTTCGCCGTGGCGTGCGGCTGATTCGTTTTGGTAAATGGCGGTCACGCTGCGTTGCCAGCGGCCAGGCTGGGCAGCCGCAGGCGGGCCGTACTGGTGGAACAACGATCTCGCATACGTCGCCGGCTTCAAGACGCTCAACGGGAGCGTGCAGCTTCAGATGATCCAGCTTGCGCTGCGAATTACCGACGGGCCCAACAACCCGCCGCCCACCGGCCAGTTCGGCAGTTGCCAGGCGATCGGCCTGTTGCTCGACCTCAGAAACACTGAGGTTGCGCAGACGCTTCTGCCAACCGTCCTGGTGCTTCACCGACCACGGTGTGACGAGGTGGCCGGCACGCCTCCAGTTCACGTGCGAGAGGTGGTTCTCACGCGTGTCTACAGCCGTTCCGTTCACCAGCAAATAGGGCTGGACGGTCTGCGACAGATCGCACGTGCTGGTGTACCTATTGGTCTTCACCTTGACCAGATACGGCCCGCCGCCCTCGGCCTAGCCGCAAAGCGCCGCGCGGGCCTTCTTCGATGCCTGAACCGCGCGCGGCGCGATTCAAACGACCAAAGCATCAAGGCTCTCGCCGGGGTTCGATTCTTCCTGGTAAAGGTCAACCGTTCGTCCGTGGAGACACCGCTGTCGTTGGCCGCGGCGGAGCCTGCGGTGGCAAGGCCAGGAATGGTGGTGATCAGCACTGCGCACATAACGCTCTCCATGTGTTGTTGTGAACAACACCAGCGTAGCGGCAAAAAAAGGGATTCGTCTTGGCGAGAACCATTCGCGCTCTCGGAGCGCGAATGTCCGCGCGGTACGGCAGGCAGAAAAGCAGCCCGCAAAGAGTTACTTCTGGGGTTGGGCAAGGTGATCTTTCAGGCATTCCATGGGTTCCGTAGCGCAAGCGTTCGACCTGGGGCCCAAAGAGCCCAACTCGTCAGAGATCAATTGGTCGCGCTTATCAGTTGTTTCCAGAACCTGCTCGATGATGGGACGAGCTCAAGGGGTCTTCCAATAATGGCGGCCTATGCTGTTCTTGTGTTTATTGCGGGCGGCTCTATTGGTCTGGCACGCAATGTTGACATGGCTGAAGTGTTTGGTTTAACTGGGGCGCGAGCGTGATAAATGGTCTGCTGTTCTGGCCGCGCTAACTCGCCTAATGAAAGCAGGTCTTTTGGGGGCTATTTCCTGCTTCGAACTGGATGCCTTTGGATTTTGCTCAAGGAGAGAGTGATGAAAAGGATGTTGTTCTCATGTGCGTTTCTTACAAGCCTGCTGTTCCCGCTACATGCGAAAGCGGAATGGGTTTGCCGAACATTGTCGGGAGAGGTCTCGGTGGGGGGAGGGGACGCTCATCAGGAACCTGATGTTCGAGTATGCGATTGGGTTGGTGGCGGAACGCCGCCAGGAGGTGGGCCTGGCGGAGGCGGGACCGGGGGGCAGTATTGTGCCGTACTCTTGATGTCGAAGCCGACTGGCTGCACGTCTGAGATTCCCGTGCGTGGCGCTGATTACGCTGCCCACAAGTTTATGGTGGGGTCTGGCCTTGCGACCGCTCTGTCCAATCTTTCGAACAGCAACATTTCTTCTCAGGCCCGGCAACAAATGCTTGCTGCGCTAATAAACACACGGATGATTATTCGGATATTCGAAAATCCGTTAATGACAATAACATAGTCTTGGTCGACGGAATGGCGCTAGCCTGTGACTATCAACGTCAGTATGATCTATCCAATCCTCCGTTGTCCCCTTATGTGGGCGGAGTTTCGCCAGGACTCAAGGCATGTCTTGGGACCGTAGGGCGCCTGAATGGCGAGGCAAATCTTTCGTTTACGAGCTTCTTCCAAAGTTGGCTTAACCGGACGGGGATTGATTTGAGTGACTTGGGGATCCCTCAAACGATCATCAACTGGTTTGCTCCTGAGAACTCCCTTTCGACCAAGATCGAAGCGGCGAATGAGCAGAATGCGTGCAATCTTTGGTTTGGTGAGGTGCGACGCAATGGATGCTAAGAACAGAACTATCGTGCTGATTGCCATTGTTTCGATGGCTATGGCGAATTTGGTAGGGTGCAAGAATTCTAGCAATGCTGATGATGCCAGTTCTGGCGCGAATAAGGCAGCAGAAGTAAATGGCGAGTCGCGAAAGCGGGAGGCAGTATCGACCGATGGGTCCAGTGGGATTGCTGATCTGCCTCCGAGTGCACTACAGCAGTACTATGCATGCAGATCAACGAAAGCGACCTGCAACAGAGATCCGCTTGTCGCCGAGAGTCCAGCGGAGGCGCAGTGGTTGCAAAGGAGGGGGTATCCAACAGCGGACCAGATTGAAGCCTCCCTTGCAACGAGCACTGAGGAATTGAGGTTGGCAGCAGAAAATTCAGGGGTACTCGTCGATAAAAGCCTATATGGGCAAGCTTTGTTGCGGGATGGGAGGTACAGGGATGCAGTAGGTTCGATGGTCGATAGTTTCGTGCAAGATGGGAATATCTATGGACTGTATCTAACCTCAGATGCCTATATGCGTTCGGAGGAGCTTATGAACCCTCCCCTGGCAATGGCTTACCTGCGATTGGCCTATCTCGCTGGGGATTCGAAGGCGGGTGGTGTTCTTGAAGAAAAGTTCGGCCAGATGACGCCGCCTGAACGTGCTTTCGCTGATCGTAGGGCGGCAGATTTGAAAAAGAACATGGCGCCCGATGGATCTTGGCCGAGACCGTAGTTGCCAGCTTGCGGCGGGCACGGGTCCGTGTTGATGCTGGACTCGGTGCCATTCAGCACTTTCCGTGTGCTGATCAGAGACATGTCACGGGAGTTTTGAGCGCGACTTAAGGATCTTGCCAGCATCTGAAGACTGGGGCGTGTACTGCTCGAAAGGCAAGGTCGGTAAGTGCGGGTATCTGACTTAGGGCATGGGATAGATGCCTCAGAATATGCTCCCGCCGCCTCGCGGCCTGTAATGCGGGGGCCGAACTATGCCCGAACCAAAACTGCCCGGGAATCCTCCTCATGTAAAGGTTCCCGGGCTTCTTGGCATTATTTCGAAGTAACTTAGTAACTCTCTTCTCTAAAGGTGGGGCCTAATCCCCGCCTTGGAGTTTTCGTCATATTTTGCTATTGATGGCCTCTTGCTGTCTGTTGGAGAGCGGGCGAACCGCGCACATCAAATAGAGCTTCTTCGGCAGCTCTGCCGACCGCACCGTAACGTCGGCTCTGCGCCCATCCAGAGTTTTCCAGGCAGTTGCGCCAACGATGCGGCCAGCGGGTGGACGGCCAACTAAAGCGCCTCCAGCGGGCTGTCCGACTCCCAAGTAATTTCCTGCGGGGTCAATCGGCTCCAGCTCGGGTCGGCCTGCTACGGCCTAGTCCATGCAATCAACGGGCAAGCCTTCGCCGGCGGTTTGCCGGCTGTGTACAACCTCGGCACGCGCGCCGTTGTGACTTCGAGCAGCATGGAAGCCGTTGAGATCCAGTGCGAAGAGCTCGACGCGGACGTCATCTAGTAGGCGCGCGACTAGATCTGCTAGTAAGCAGTTCGCGGGAGGTCTCCGTTGGGCGCGTCGGCCTCCTGCACTACTCGCGGCCTTCAGCCGGGACTGGTTGCTGCCAATCGCGAAATCTGAGGTCCCGGCCTGCATCCTGCGCCCATGCCCCCTCCCGACTTCCGCTGGTTCTCGGTCTTCAGCCGCCCTGATAAACTCCCGGATGCCATCTATCGCGGCATGATCGAGGTTCTGCGTCCATCGCAGCGTATCGGCCACGAGGTGTGGTGGATCGAGGGCGTCCTCACGACGGTTGCGGGCCAGGGCCAGAGTGACCTCCGGATACACCGTGAGCGCCAGGCGCTTCTCCTTGCCGCCGAAGCGGTACTACAGTCGCCACCAACGGCCACCTGCAGGTGAGATCTCGAGGTAGAGACTACCGCCGTCGGACAGCTTCTGGATTTTGCTGCTCGGCTTCGCGCGCCTAATAGCGAGATCGGAGAGTGGGGGCATCATTCTGGGGGCATGGGGCAGGTGCCCCAAAATATGCCCCCACTGTTTCCCTAGCTGCAACGTGCCGGGCCGCACTCGCTCGCACAACGAAAAAGGCCGAAGCCCTGTTATTGCAGGTCCTCCGGCCTTTCGAGCGCCCTTTCGGACTGAATAGTGGTGGAGCCAAGGAGGATCGAACTCCTGACCTCGTCGATGCGAACGACGCGCTCTCCCAGCTGAGCTATGGCCCCACGGATGCTGCTGCGTGGCGTAACCGGCCTCGGCCGTACCGCGCGATGGGCCTAGTCTAGCGCCGAGCGGCCGCACCTGCCAAGTGGGGGCTGGGTCCTGCGAGTCGGGCAGGCTCAGCAGCCGGTACGCCGGGTTTCCCCACCGGTCGGTGGTGACCAGCCACTGCGCGGGCGGTTCCCCGGCGGAGAGGGGCGTGGCGGACAAGCACCGCGGCAGGCAGGCCAGGCGGCCATGGGACATGCGCGGAGCTACAACGGCGACAAGGGCAGTGCGACACGTGGCCGATGGCCCGGAAGGCGTCAAACGCGAACGGTGCCCTTCCGGCGCGCGCGCGGGGCGGGCATAATCCGCGCCAGAGAACGCGGCCGCATAGCCAGTGGACCAGGGGGGCCGGACAGCCGTCGCCCACAACGCCCTGACACCAATCTGCAACATCCAGCCAATACCGTGCCGCATCGCTGTCTCCCACAGCGATGTCGATTTCCTATGGTGCCCGGCCATCTCGCCGGCTGCCCCGATCTGTACTACCCGAGACCTCTGCATGCCCGCTCTACGCCACGCCCCTGTGTCGACGCGTCTTCTTTCCCGTTCCCTGCCGGCCGACCTGCTGCCGCGCCGCCGCGCCCTCGCGCTGGCCTGCGCGTCCGCCGCGCTGATGCTGTCCGCCGCCGCCTCGGCGCAGGATGCCCAGTCGGCCAGCGCCACCTCGCTGGACACCATCACCGTCACCGCTGACCACCGCGAGCGCAACCTGCAGGAAGTGCCGGTCTCGGTCGGCGTGGTGCAGGGCGAGAAGATCCGCGACTACACCGCCGGCGGCGACGACACCCTGCTGGCGCTGTCGGGCAAGGTGCCCAGCTTCTACGCTGAAACCACCACCGGCCGCATCTTCCCGCGTTTCTACATCCGTGGCCTGGGCAACATCGACTTCTACCTGGGTGCCTCGCAGCCGGTCTCGATCATCCAGGACGACGTGGTGCTCGAGCACGTGGTGCTGAAGTCCAATCCGGTCTATGACGTGGACCAGATCGAAGTGCTGCGCGGCCCGCAGGGCACGCTGTTCGGCCGCAACACCACCGCCGGCATCGTCAAGTTCGACACCATCAAGCCGAGCCAGGACTACAGCGGCCGCGTGCAGGCCAGCTACGGTTCCTACGGCAGCGTGGCGATCGACGGCGGCTTCGGCGGCCCGATCAACGACATCGCCTCGTTCCGCGTGTCGGCGCTGTACCAGCACCGCGATGATTACGTCGACAATACCTACCGCGGCCCGAGCGCCGACGGCACGGTCTCGCCGAAGAAGAACGCCATGGGCGGCTTCGACGACCGCAACGTGCGCGCGCAGCTGCTGCTGCAGCCGACCGAGAACTTCTCGCTGCTGGCTTCGGCCCATGCACGCGATTACGACGGTACCTCGACCCTGTTCCTGCGCGGTGCGCTGACCAAGGGCTCCAACAAGACCGACGTGCCGCGCGACAAGGTCGCCTACGACGAAGCCGACAACAACCCGCAGGCCTACAAGACCTACGGCGGCTCGGTGAAGGCGATCTACGATTTCGGCAACGTCTCGCTGACCTCGATCACCGCCTACGAAACCACCTCCGGCTACAGCCGCGGCGACACCGACGGCGGCGCGGCCGTGAACTACCCGGTCAACGGCGTGCCGAACGGCTACGGGCAGTCGATGGGCCAGATCCGCGATCTGGACCAGTGGACCCAGGAATTCCGCCTGGCCAACGCCGATGACAACCGCCTGAAGTGGCAGGTCGGCGCGTTCTACTTCGACGGCCGCGATACCACCGATTTCTACCAGCGCGCCTGGTTCCTGCAGGGCAATGCCCGCAACCCGAACAACTGGGTGCGCCTGCGCAACGTCAACACCTCCTGGGCCGGGTTCGGCCAGGTCAGCTATGACGTCACCGACAAGTTCACCCTGACCGCCGGCCTGCGTCAGACCAAGGACGAGAAGAAGACCCGTCTGCTCAAGACCGCCGATACCGCCGCCGGTGCCGTGACCTACAAGGGCCGCACCTACGTGGAGATGTCCGACACCACGCCGAGCTGGGACCTGAGCGCGATGTATGCGTTCAACCCGCAGCTGAGCGTGTATGCGCGCGTGGCCCGCGGCTTCCGTGGCCCGACCATCCAGGGCCGTTCAGCCGTGTTCAATGCCGATTTCACCACGGCCAACTCGGAAACCATCCTGTCCTGGGAAGCCGGCATCAAGAGCAGCCTGTGGGACAACCGCCTGCGCGTGAACGCGGCTGCGTTCACCTACGTGGTCAACGACATCCAGCTCAACGGCAACGATTCGGACGGCAACGGCGTGCTGTTCAACGCCGACAAGGCCAAGGCCTACGGTCTGGAAGCGGACATGGAGCTGCGCCCGATCCCGAACCTGGCCCTGAGCGCCGGTGTCAGCCTGCTGCACAGCAAGATCCAGGACGACCGCGTGTACGCACAGGTCTGCGCCCTGAACGGCGCCGTGGTCTGCACCGTCAATGACCCGACCATCAAGGTCGGTGCCAACACGTTCGCGCAGATCAACGGCAACCCGCTGCCGAACGCGCCGAAGTACAACATCAACCTGGCCGCGCGTTACGACATGCCGGTCAACGACAGTGATGTGTTCTTCGTCTCCACCGACTGGAACAAGCAGGGCTACACCAGCTTTGTGCTGTACGACTCGGCCGAGTTCAACTCCAAGGGCAGCTTCGAAGGCGGCCTGAAGCTGGGTTACTCCGCCAACTACGGTGCGTGGGAAGTGGCGCTGTTCGCACGCAACATCACCAATGAGAAGAACCTCAAGGGTGTGATCGAGAACTACATGGCCGCGGTCTACAACGAACCGCGCACCGTGGGTGTCTCGCTCAACATGAACTGGTAAGACAGGCGATCGCCGGTGCCGCAGGGCACCGGTGAGCGTGATGCGTGTTCCAACAACGCCCCGCATCCGCGGGGCGTTGTCGTTTTTGTTACTTGGCCGGCGGCGCAGCCGGCGCCAGCTCGGCGAACAATCCGCCCAGCAGGCCCATGCTGGCCTGGTCGGCGCCCATGTCTTCAGCGGCGTTGGCGATGGCGATCACGCCGTTGTTCAGGCCCGGGAACAGCACCACCCAAGCAAGCCAGTTACCGTCCGAACCCCCGTGCACCAGCACGGGCCCCTGACGACCGGCGATCGACGGCTGCACGCCCCAGTCCAGCCCGGAGCCACTGCCCGGCTGCGCGGTCTGCATCAGCGCGTAGGACGCCGGTGTCAGCAACTTGCCTTTGCCCTGGCTGCCCGCGAGCTGATCGATGGCGAACAGCGCCAGATCCTGAAGCCGCATATGCAGGTTGCCGGCGGCGGTGTAGATCGGCGGCACCCCGTCATCGGCCTTCTGCGGTGCGGTGGTCACCGGCTTGCCACCGCGATGGCCCAGCGGTTGCCCGGCCGGGGTCGGGCCGAACCCGGCACCGGTCATGCCCAGCGGCTGGAACACTTCGCGCTGCATCAGGGTTTCCACGTCCTTGCCAGTGGCACGTTCAGCGATCACCGCCGCAATCAGGAAGCCGCTGTTGCTGTAGGCAAATTCGGTGCCGGGCGGATGCACCGGCGCTTCGGCCAGGGCTGCCTTGACGTAAGCCTCGCGCTGCA